>Ga0208193_1000607_pt1 | contig 18275 bp, 14 predicted proteins | sample June2015DPH_17_2_FD_184716 | JGI IMG/M metagenome (GOLD analysis project Ga0208193, IMG submission 184716) | Peatland microbial communities from SPRUCE experiment site at the Marcell Experimental Forest, Minnesota, USA - June2015DPH_17_10... | ecosystem: Environmental > Terrestrial > Soil >... | reverse complement strand
GATTCTGCCGAATATTGGACGCGACACTTGGGATGGGGTCGGCCACCACCCCAAGGTTGGGAACGCAGCTGTTTTCGGTCCGTGTAGGTCGCAGTGGCTGACAAGAAAGTGGTTTTTGATTGCGTTCGCCTTTCGAAGATGAAAGGCAGCGTGATTCTCTGAAAGGGCAGTCCCTTCCTCCAGGGGCACCCTATGAGTTCATCGATATGTCCGTCAAGGTTCCATAGTTTCAAACGGGCCCGTCGGACTGTGCTGGCCCAAAGCTCACCGTATCCAGCAATTGCTACCGACTTCCAAGCACCGACTTGGCGATGGTCATTAACTGCATGTTTGAGGTGCCCTCGTAGATCTTGCCGACTTTGGCATCGCGGTAATACTTCTCTGCCGGATAGTCCCGGACGAAGCCGTTGCCGCCGAAGACTTCTACAGACTGGCTGGCGACGCGCTCGGCGACCTGCGAGGCGAAGAGCTTGGTCATGGCGGCTTCCTGCATGTAGGGCCGGCCAGCATCCTTTAAGCGGGCGGCGTTATAGACCATCAGCCTTACGGCCTCGATTTCGGTGGCCATTTGCGCGAGGGTGAATTGGACGGCCTGGAAGTCGGCGATGGGCTTGCCGAACTGGCGGCGCTCTTTGGCGTAGCGGACGGCATGTCCGAAGGCGCCTTCGGCCAGGCCGAGCATCTGCGCGCCGATGCCGATGCGGCCTTCATTCAGCGTCTCGATGGCGATCTTGTATCCCATGCCGGGGTTGCCGAGCAGGTTTTGCTCCTTCACTTCGCAGTTGTCGAAGATCAGTTCACAGGTGCTGCTGGCGCGGATGCCGAGCTTGTCCTCCTTGCGTCCTACCGTAAACCCGGGAGCTCCCTTTTCGACGAGGAAGGCGGTAATACCGCGGTAGCCTGCGGAAGGGTCGAGTGTAGCGAAAACGATGAACAGGCCCGCTTCGCGGGCGTTCGAGATCCACAGCTTGCGGCCGTTGAGCCGATAACCGGCGTCGCACTTGTCGGCCCGGGTCTGCAGGCCGAAGGCGTCCGAGCCGGAGCCGGCTTCGCTGAGGGCGTAGGCCCCGACCGTATCACGAGCCAGCCTGGGGAGCCAATCCTGCTGCTGTGCGGGCGAAGCCCAGCGGCGCAGGGCGTTGATGACCAGGGTGTTGTGCACGTCCACCAGAACTGCGACAGCGGGGTCGACAGTGGAAATGGCTTCAATGGCCAGTACGGCGTCGAAGAAGCTGCCTCCGGCACCGCCGTGCTGTTCGGAGACTTCAATGCCCAGGAGTCCGAGATCAGCAAGCTGTTTGACGAGGCCGGAGGCCAACTGCTGATCGGCGTCCATCTGCTCGACCAGCGGAGCAATGGTTTCGGTAGCGAACCGGCGAACGGTGGAGTAGAAGAGGGCCTCTTCTTCCGAAAGATGGGTGAGGGGTGGGTGAGTCAAACGAGACATGCCTCCGGCATCGGAGTTTATCAAACCTGGTGGGGACGGCGGGAGATGGATGCGATGGGACCCTCAGAGCGAGTCGCCGGCCAGCCGGCCGCTGGGGCTGATGAGCTTCAGCTCCGCCATGCCCTTGCCGGGGGTAACGAAGCCGGGGGCGCGGCGGGTGATGGCGAGTTTTTCCTGGCTGAGCAGTTTGCGGATCTGGGTGCGGGCATGCTCGGACCAGGGGCCGGAGCGGTCGAGCTTGATATAGCAATGCCAGTGATGAAGGGCTTTTCGGCGCTCGCACTTGCGCTCATAGGCCAAAGCCAGGTTGTAATGCGCATCTGCATAGCGGGGGGAGAGAATCACCGCCTGGCGGTAGGCGACGATCGATTCGTCCAGACGCTGCAGCTCATCGAGTACGTTGCCAAGATCGAAGAAGGCGAGGACGTAGCTCGGGTCCACCTCGGTGGCGCGGCGATAGAGCTCCTCGGCCATGGCGAAGTTGCGCTGGTGGAAGAGGATCGTGCCGAGGTTGATGTAGGCTGCGGCATAGAGGGGATCGACGCGCAAAATCTCTTCGTAGAGGGCGATCGCGCGTTGCTTTTCGCCGGCTTCCTCGGCCTGCACGGCGGCCAGGAAGCGGCTCTGCACGCCCCGTGGGCCGGCCACCGCGGGCTGGCGCAGCGGGGATGGCTCGAACGCCGAGCAGGGAACAGCAGGGGCGCCGGCGCGCCCGAGTTGATCGCAGCGATCCAGGCGGTCGAAGTCGAACAAGAGCTGGCGACGGATAGGGTCGACGATCGATCCGCAGTAGCGGAAGGCGAGCCGTGTGCCGGTGCGAACCAGGCAGGCTTCGAGCAGGGGGTTTTCCATGCCGGCGACCGCCTTCATGGCAAGGATGGAGTGACGGATGGAGGCAACGGAGACGTCTTCTTCCCGCAAGGCACGCAGAGTGCGCAACTGGCCCAGATCCTGGAAGGAATAGATTTGTTGTGGACTGATCAGCCCGACCCGCTCCCACCCTTGAAGCTGGTGGATGCTGATCTGCAAGATGCGCAACACGTCCTGACGGCTATAGCTGGTCACTCTTGAGTGCTCCCACCCCTGGTGCGGCATGGCCCCGAGGCTTGAACGCGCGTTCTGAACCGGGATCCACAGCCTCGCTTGCTGGTTCAAGCCCTGGACCCGGCTGTTGGAACAGTTACTGAGGAACCGCTCTTGCTGCGATTATGCCAAGAGTATGCGTGGATAAGCAGACGAGAACTACCGTGGCAACAAAAAAAAGCGTGGATAATTAGTGTCAGACTTGGTTCATCGTGCACGCAAGCGAGGCGTTGTCTCATGAAGTGAGACCAGGCAGGAGTGCAGGTTCTTACCGGGATCGCGGGTTCCCGCACTTAGGTCCTCCTTTCCGGACACAGGACCGAAGTGCGGGAGTACGGGGGGGCGAGCAGAGGGGTTAGTTGCGGCTGCGGGTTTTGGCCAACAGGCGGAGGATTTCGATATAGAGCCAGACCAGCGTGACCATGATACCGAAGGCGCCGTACCATTCCATGTATTTGGGAGCGCCGGCTTGGACACCGCGCTCGATGAAGTCGAAATCGAGCACCAGGTTGAGAGCGGCGACGGCGACGACGATAAGGCTGAAGCCGATACCGATAGCGCCGGACCCGTTGATGGTGGCAAAGCGGACGCCTAGGAAGCCGAGCAGCATTTGCGCCAGGTAGAAAAGGCAGATGCCCCCAGTCGCCGCAATCACACCGAGGCGAAACTTCTCGGTGACCCGGATAAGGCCGGAGCGATAGGCCAGCAACAGCGCGAACAGCGTGCCGAAGGTCAGGCTGACGGCCTCTATGCCGATGCCAGGATAGCGGAGCTCCATCATGGCCGACAGGCCACCGAGCAGCAGGCCTTCGAGCAGTGCGTAGATGGGCGCGGTGACCGGCGACCACTCTTTTTTGAAGCTGGTGATGAGGGCAAAGATAAGTCCGCCGAAAACCCCGACCAGCATCAGCGGGGCAATGTCGGCCATGTCGCGCGACTTGAGGAACAGACTCCAGGTCCAGCCGGCGGTGGCCAGGGCGCAGACCAGAAGCACTGCCGTCTTGTTGACGGTCCCGCTGAGAGTCATGCGGCTGGTGGCGTCAATCAATCCACCGTAGGGCCCGCCGTACTGGCTGCCGGAAATGCCGCGAAATGTCTTGTCGCTCAAGGCTGGATTGGAAGTCTTCATCAAAGGCATTCGTCATTTTCTCCTGAACCCGGCGCGCGTTTCTGCCAGGTTCCTAGTGCGTCCTATCAATAAGTTTAGACCCAATTGCCGGGGAAAAGACGCATCCAAGCAAGCCGCGAAGGGCCTCAGGCAGCCCCACCGAGGACACCGTGCGGTAAACCTCTGAGTGTGTCCGGTTTATGGCAGGGGGTTACCAGCAAAAGCGGACGGGAACGTGGAGCCGACGGTCAGACCTGAACGGAGGACCAGCTGCGAAGGACTCAGCCGGGTTCGCCTCATGAATATGAAGTACGTATTTTATAATCAACAGCTTAGAAGGTTTTTTCGGGCAAGATGGCTCACGGATTGTTGCCCGCCTGAAGTCCGACATCAGGTGCCCGATCTCGGGCACGAGCAGCGATCTCGACGACAAAAGCTTGGTAGCATTGCCTTTAGACACAAGGCAGCCCCTCGGGCTGGCTTGGGCCCCATACCAGATCGACACCCGATGAAATCAGAGTCATCCCTCAGGAGACGGTCCGTTGCGTCCCGGCAGCGCATCATTTAGCTTCTTTATTTAGCGCCTAAGTCAACGCGGTGACAAATTGAGCCTTTGGTCGGAGTTTCTCAACAACAAACAACGAACCATTCACAAGTGGAAGCACTACTTTCCTGTATACGAGGCTCACTTTAGCCGATTCGTCAGTCGTCCCATGGTATTGCTCGAAATCGGCTGCGGCCGGGGCGGCTCGGCGCAGATGTGGAAGCGGTATCTCGGACCCCATGCACTGATTGTCGGAATTGACATCAATCCGGAATGCAGGAAATTTGAGGAAGACCAGATCCAGATTCGCATTGGCAGTCAGTCGGACATCGGTTTTCTGCAAGATGTCCTCACTGAGTTTGGAGCGCCGGATATCGTTCTCGATGACGGCAGCCATCAGATGCGCGATGTCGTTGAAACCTTTCGCTTCCTGTATCCGCGCACGTCGCCCAACGGTGTCTACCTGGTGGAAGATCTGCACACGGCTTATTGGGAAGACTATGGCGGCGGCCTGAAGCGCGAAGGCACATTCATCGAACTCTGCAAGGGACTCATTGATGAATTGAACGCCGACTGGAGCAGGGATGCACTGCCGCCGACCGAGTTCACCCGGTCCACCCTGTCGATGCACTTCTACGACAGCATGGCGGTGTTCGAGCGAGGTCGAAAACTGCCCCACAGCGACGTGCGCATCAGCGGCAGGGCCGCCATCATGAAAGGTTTGCTCAAGCTGTAGCGGCTGAGAAGGGATTGGCGGAAACACCCGCAGCCGCTCCTGCCGCCGGCTGCTTGGAAGCCACAATCTCCATCTTGACTTGCCGGAGTGCCACAGCGAGGCCGGTCTGCAAACCTCATTCACCACTGAATGGCCTTATCAAGAATTCAACGGCTCCGGCCTTCATGGCTTGAACCAATGCGGGCATGTCACCCTGGCCGGCGATGAATAGGATCGAAGTTTCAGTCCGTTCGACGCCGATCCGCCGATGCGAAAGATATCGTCGATTGGACGACGGTGCGCACGTTGGCAAGTGGTAGGCGCGAAGGTCTACAGCCGGAAGGCCCGGAGCGCCGGCTGAAGGAGCTTGGGATTGAACTCCCCGCTTCCCCGACGCCGTCTGGATCTTATGTCGGAGCGGTACAGACTGGTAATCTGCTGTTTCTTAGTGGAATGCTCCCGGTCGTAAACCACAAACCGAAGTATCTTGGTCGGCTGGGAAAGGAATTCGATGACGAGGCTGGAAGAGATGCCGCCTATACTTTGACTCTCGGCGCTCTCGCTGCCGCAAAGGAGCATTTCGGGTCTCTGAATCGAGTGATAAGAGTCATCCGGCATGGAGTACTTATCGCTACGTCCGGCGATTTCTTTGATCAGCCAAAAGTTGCGGATGGAGCTTCGGATCTGCTTCGGGAAGTCTTCGGTCTCGAGAATATGTCAGCCCGGTCGGTCGTCGGTGTTGCCAGCCTTCCTCTTGGGGTGCCAATCGAAGTTGAAGTCGTTTTTGAGGTGGAAACTGAGTCAATACGAACGAGTGGAGGCTGAAAGGCCGCTCCACTTCCAGAAAGTGCCTATGACAGAACCATTGCTTCCCCCGATACTGCCATGGAGCAGGACCCGAGTCTCTTCAAGACTCGCAATCGACTATCCAATCATTCAGGGCCCGCTTGGCGGACTGTCCTCTCAGAGACTGACAGCGACGGTCTCTAATTTTGGTGGACTGGGTTCTTTTGGCGCGCACGGGCGGAATCCATCGGCAATCAAGGATGTGATCGCAGAGATTCGTTCCCTCACCACTAAACCATTTGCGGTCAACTTGTGGGTCTCGATCGAGGATGACGGTGCGTCCAACTCCGACGCCGGATCATTTGCCCGCAGTCTCTCGCACCTCGCAGGACATATCCAGGATTTGGGCGGAACGCTTCCCGCCTATAAGCCTCGCGGCTCGATCAGATTCGAGGACCAGGTGAGGATCTTGATCGACGCGAAAGTGCCCGTTTTCAGTTTCATCTACGGAGTTCCCCCCAGGGAAATTCTCGACGAATGCCGCGCACAGGGAATCATTACGGTTGGCGGAGCGACAACACCCGATGAAGCGATCGTTCTTGAGCAGGCCGGAGTTGATCTGATCGCTGCTTCGGGCTTCGAGGCAGGCGGTCATCGCGGATCGTTCCTGCTGCCCGCCGAGGAATCGCTGACTGGTACCCTCTCGCTAGTACCTCAGATCGCTGACGCCGTCTCTGTGCCTGTCCTTGCCGCCGGCGGCATCGCCGATGCGCGGGGAATCGTCGCGGCTTTTGCCCTCGGAGCCGAGGGCGTACAAATTGGAACCGCCTTTCTTCTGAGCCAGGAGTCCGGCGCCAGCAAGCTTCATCGCAATGTGCTGCTCAGCAGCAGGGCTCAGAGAACAGGCTTGACTCGGGGCTTCACCGGAAGACTCGCCCGCGGCATCCATAACCAACTACTCGAAGAGCTGAATCGACCGGGAGTCGAGATTCTTCCCTATCCGTTGCAGCGTGGTCTGGTGAATAACCTTTCAGTTCTCGCCGAACAAGCCGTCGCACCAGAACTTGTTCCGCTCTGGGCGGGCCAAAGTGCAAGCCTTTCCCGAGAATCCGATGCGCAAACGCTGCTTCAAAATCTGGTTTCAAACGTCTCCACGATCGCTGGCTCGGTTCTTGATTGGAGCCACCAATTCCGTTCAGAAAGATCTCGTTGAAACCCGACACCAGATGAAACAGGAGATGAATTAAATAATTTCCCTGCGCGATCACCTCGAGCAAGCGCAACAAAACCATCAGGCCTTTGGCCACTTCAATATCTCCGAGCTGGTGGCATTAGAAGCCGTCTTCGCGGCGGCCCAGGAACTCAAAGTTCCCGTGATTGTCGGCCTGTTCGAGGGAGAGCGCGAGTTTGTGGAAACTGGTCCGATCGCCGCTCTCGTGCGGAGTTTGCGCGAAGAGTTCGAATTTCCCATTTTCCTGAGACTTCAGACTAGACAGAGGCTGAATCAAATAGTGAAAATCGGCATCCCGGGGGCAATGGTAGAAGGACAAGGAGATGAACATGACAAGAAAACCCCAGCTAGAACAGTCCACGCAAGAAGTACAAATCCGTGATGCGCTGGATGCGCACTGGCGCGCGTCGGCAGCCGGCGATGCAAACGCGGAACACGATATTTACGAGGACGATGCCGTCTGTGACTATCCGCAATCGGGCGAGCGAATTCTCGGGCGGAGCAATCTGCAGGCCTTGCGGAGTCATCATCCCGGCAAGCCGGGCGGTTTCAACGTCAGGCGGATTCTCGGGAACGGGAATCTCTGGATTACTGAATACACAATCACCTACCAAGGGCGGCCAACATACACAGTGAGCATCATGGAGTTCCGCGACGGAAAGGTTGCGCACGAGACACAGTATTTCGCCGATCCCTTCCAGGCACCGGACTGGCGCCAACTGTGGGTTCAGCAGATCTAGCCCGAAAAGCTCGGACAGAGCCAGTAAACCGATAAAGAGGTTTACTCCCGGCGGCCAACCCATCTTCCCCGAATACTCAGCTGAGTGGCGTCCCCGCTTTTTTTGGTTTCTACATGCCCTCGGAGTGCGGGCGCTTCTACATCGGGCAATGCGCAGATGGTTTCGCGCGCCAAAGGGGCCCTTTGTCTAACCCCGGGAGCTGCGGTTTCAAGGCCTCACGGAGCGTTCTCTTGGTGGCTGTCCCCTTATGGGGCGGCTGTTACGCGGGGGAAAAGCACTCGTTTGCGCTCGGTTGCGGAAACCCGGTTGATCGCCTGCCGTTGACGTAGGAGTTGATCCACCATTCGCCGCTCCCTCGCAGGTGCTCGAAAGGCCCCCTGAGCTTCTCCGCTTCCTTCTTCATCCTGGCTCCGTTGTGGCTGTTTTTGCGGGTTTGAATACTCCTGCTCATCAGCAGAAACCATGCACTACGACGCGGCGGGACGTCCCTGTGCCTGTGGGGAAGCGAAACATTGGTCAGAACATGCGCCGGACGAACAAAGGCCATCCGAGATTTATTCTCAGATGGCCTTAACACCCTTGATTTGTTGGGTTGGATCTGGAGCCGACAAGCGGGATCGAACCGGTGACCTGCTGATTACGAATCAGCTATCCATAGATACACAATCTCCATTGATTTCAATGCTTCACATTTGTTTGCTATGACTTGCATCATGATTCAAGTCCTCAGGAATCCTCACAAGTCATCATGAATTACGAAACTAACTGGCACTAGAACTGACACTGCTCCGCAATCAGGATTTTTCCACTCTTTGCTTGTTGTCCTTTTCCTTCATAATCCCTCCGAATCCTTCCCGGGAACCCCGGAAGGATTGCCTTCGATTTGGCTAATCGGATGTTCTGGATTTGCCAATTGCGGAGGAGTCTCCTTTCGCCTCATCGTTAGGTGTCGCGGCTTGCAGATGATTTCGTTCACGGCAAACCCGGCATGATTATTCCGTAGGAATAGCCTAGTTGTCGAAGCGGTCACGAGAAGTGCCGCATCTCCAGTCGCGGCAATAACTTGTTCCCCGATGTCAACATATCCCGCGTCCGTCGCCTGTAAAACAGCTTGAATTGCCAGCGGAATGCTTCCACCAAAGAGCGCGAGTGTGTCTCTAATCAGAGACATCTCGTGGTTATGCGATTCTGCGCCAACAATGTCGTCAAATGGAAGGCGATTAGTGATAATTGGGATTTCGAACGCATCAAAAAACTTCCTAACTCTCTCCGAAATCTCGGGCACAAAGACCGAATCGTCAGATCGCTTCCCCACATAATACCGAGGGAAAGTAACAGCGATGATCTTTACATCCAAAGATTGGAGGTGATTGTGGGCAAGCATTGGACCTTCGCCTTCGCGCGTCAAAAACACTATTTTTTGAGGGACGGCGAATCCTTGGCTCAGTGTCGAGGTCATGAAGAGTTTGATAGCCTTGATGACCAAGAGGAGGTTCTCCCTGCCTTCCGAGTCGAAATACTGTACTTTATAGGCTTTCGACATCGTCAACCTCCTCCCATTGTTGCCGTTTCTTTGAAAAGAAATTATTCACACACTGCATTGCGTAGAGAAATGTTGTCGACCTAGAATCCGAAAAAAATTCGTTTCTATGGCTTTCGTCGTCCGGATTGTCGTGGACGTGGCAACGGCTTGACACAGGTTGAAGGCGGCAATGGTTATCTATTCGCCAAATGAGTTTGCCGGTTGCTTCATGTCGGAAATCGTAAGAGAAAGACCTCTGAATCAATTCATCGTCTTCGAAAAATGCCTGCTCTGCTACTTTCAGGCATACGCCTTCCAGAAATTGAATTCTGTCAATCAATAATAGGGCGTTTGGGTTGTTATCTGGAATTTCTATACGTGCGGGCCAATGCGGTTTATCGTCTATAAATACGCAAGACATTAGATGGTTTTCAATAAGCTTGGCGTACTGGTAAGCGTTCAATCTTCACCCTGCAAAAATGAAAGAACCCGGGAAAATCCCGGGTTCATCAGAAACTCCAGCATGCTGGCATTGAGGACCAGATGGCTGGGGGAAAAAATTCGCACATTCTAGCTCGAACAATTGTTCACCGACGGCCGACACAATGAAAGAATACTCGAATCGATCTTCCCGAGTCATCTTATTCGGGTCCAAGGTAATCCAAGTGTCTTGTTCGTAATCCTTGGCCATCCGGTTTAGCCGCCCTTGGTAATCCTCCAGTGTAGGGTGAGTGATCTCAATCTTTTTCATTGTTTCTGCCTTCCTCCCGAGATGCTTGTCGCTGCATCTCAATGTGCAGAGCGCCCTAGCGCGCCCTGTTTGCGCTTAATGCAATTTCGTGGCAGTCCATTAGTCTGCTCATCGCGTCCGCCAACGACGCCCTTTCTGGGCTGCTCGTTTACGTTTCACAATTGATAGCGTCCTGCCACCTACTACGGTACGAAACACAGGGCATTTTGATCCATACCGTTTCAGCCCCTCTTGGGGATATAGATGCGTCAATTCCGCCGATAGCGCGCCTAAATTCCGGCCCAAGAGCAGGGAAAACCAAGATACCACGTGATTACCGGCCCGTACACATCCATTTTAGACTCTAGAATTACGCCAAAGTCGCATCCTGAGACAACGGAAACCGAACTTATTCACTCGCGCCAGCGAGTAAGAGGGCCTTCCATCCTTGCAAGACGTAGCACTTCTCGGTCCAAACTCTTGCACTTATTTTGAGCCTATTGCCAGATTTCCTCAGCACAATGCGCAATTAGTTGCAGGCCGCAGAGTAAATTTGTACCATTTTGATAACGTTACGCAAACTAGGACACGAACTAACACCTGAACTGACTCCAACAGAAAAAAGGCCATCCGAGATCTATTCTCAGATGGCCTTTATACCCTTGATTTATTGGGTTTGATCTGGAGCCGACAAGCGGGATCGAACCGCTGACCTGCTGATTACGAATCAGCTGCTCTACCAACTGAGCTACGTCGGCTTACTGCTCTCACGATTGTATCGTTGTGGTGGCTGGAGGTAAAGACTGGCTGACCGGTTGCAGCCGTCGGCAGGGCAGAATGGGCCAATGAGGCAGCCGAGTGCGGGTATACTGCTGCTCATGCAAATTGACCCGGCAGGAGAGTGGCAGCGGCTGACCGAGTACTACCGTGGCATGTTCGACGGGGAACTCGAGGAGTTGGCGCGTTCCTTTGGCGAATTAACGGAGACCGCGCAACAGGTCTTGCGCAACGAACTCAAGAATCGCGGCATGGCGGCCCCACACACCAAGGCCAAGGCTGGCCCGGGTCCGGATTGCGGGCCAACGGCGCCGGAAGGGATCCGCTGGGCGAGTCGGGTTGATCCGGATGCCGGTGCTGGTTCGGATGGGCAAAGCGCTTCGCCGGATGGGAACATGGGAGGCGATGGGCCGATTGAGTTCAGCTGGAAGACCGTGCTATGTGAGTGCGACGCGGAAGAACAGGCTCTGGCGATATGCCAGGCACTGGGGCGGGCGGGAATCGAGAACTGGTATCAGGCACCGGGGAGAGGCTGGAGCACGGGCGGTCCCCGAGTGATGGTTGCGGCGGATCAGCTGGAGCAAGCCCGCGAGATTGCATCTCAACCGATTCCAGAAGAAATTCTGGAGCAGTTGCGTATCGTGGCGCCGGAGTACGAAGCGCCCCCCTGTCCGGCATGCCAGGCGGCAGATCCGGTTCTGGAGAGTGCGGAGCCTTCGAATAACTGGCTTTGCGAGGCCTGCGGGCACCAGTGGAGCGATCCGTGGGGTGAGGAGGATAGGGAAGCGGGGAAAGCGGCCCAGGGGGGCCGGCAAGGCGCCTAGAAAACGGAAAGAGCCGCCCGGCAACAGGGCAGCTCCTTCCTTAGGGAGAATAGTTCGGACGGAGGCAAAACCATCAGAACTTTCTGGCTGCATAGTAGGGGCGGGGAAAGGGAGTGTCAAGGATAAATCTAAGCAGAAATAAAGACTTTATATTCAATCAGTTACAAATCATTTGTTGCGGAAAGGCCTGTGCAAATCTTCGATGTCTGTTCGCCTACAATCCTCCGTGTTTTACCGCTATTTACTGGACTTTCTTAGGGTTAATGCCTAGTTTTCCACAGGATTTGACGGCTCCATTAACGCTTTGGGTTCGGGCTGTCCACCACGGCTCCGGATTCGGCCAGATCGTCGCGGAGATCGATACGGATGAACTCCTCCTCGTAGACCGAGGAAACCGGTTTGCCGCGGGCTATGCGGTAAAGGGCGCGGCCGCCGCCCAGGAAAAAGCCGAGCAGGATGGCGGCGCTGGCTCCGATGATGACCAGGCCGGCGATGCCAAGCAACAGGCGGCTTGTCTTCGAGACGTCGGATTCGCCTCCGGGCTGGGGAATGGAAATGAGATTGGCCTCGTAATGGACCGTGGCGAGCAGCTTGTGGCTCTCGTCCGGGATGGCGTCGCCGCTGACGATGGCAACCAGAGGGCCGCTGCGGCGGACTTCGAGCGAAGCTGGATCGGAATCCTGAAGCGGCTTGGGCCACGCCGGCTGGGCCTGTGCGCCGGCTTTGAGATACGCGCGGATTTTGGACTCCTGCGCAGCAGCCATCTGCGGAGTGGGGTAGTCGATGATGGTGAGCGTGGCCACGCCCGAGCGCAGGGAATAGTTTGAGGTGACGGCTTCGGCGCCGCGATCGAAACCGACCAGATCAGGAGCCAGCACGCCGCCCGCGCCCTGATAGCCCGCCGGGCCCAGGGCGTAGTGGGTGGTTTGCCCGTCGAGCGAGCTCTGGGGAAGATTGCTGAGGATGGGAGGCGCGAGGGCGCGTGAGCCGTCGGGGCTGGGCAAGCGGCTGGCCACCTCCCGCAGCTCGGAGCCGGACATGGGCTCGATGCGGGAGAAGTTCGCATCTACGAGCGTATCCCCCACCCAGAACAGGACGCGATTGTGGTTCGAGGCTGCGCCGGCGCCGACGTCTTCCTTGGGCCAGCCGTTCTGCCGGTAGAAGGAATAGGCTCCATAGGAGCCGCTCGCGTCGTGGAAGCGCAGCGCGCGCAGGGTGAGAGTTTCGCCATTGCGCTTGTAGCTGGCCAGCTGGGCTTGAGTGAAGTCATATTCCTTGAGCGCTGCGGCGTTGTCGGGATCGACCTCGGTAAGATCGACAATCACTCTGGCTGGGTTGGTCTCGACCCAGCCGTCAAAGGCATCAGGCAACAGGGCGCCGGCGGGAGCAGATTTTGCATCCGCCTGCGCCACGCTTGCAACTTGAGCGCCCAGGAGCGCGACCGAACAAGCCAACATCGACATCCAACGCATCAAGAGAAAATCTCCGGTATTCAGGGTACACGGTTAGAGGCTGAACCTACATTTGCCTCCCTTCTGTTGGACACTGGAGGTCGAGGAAAGGTTCCTGGGCTCTTTGCCTTCGCCCATCCTCTACACTTAGGTTTAAATCGGAAGTCCGTGGCTCAGGCTAGAGCGGCCCGAACGGGAGAGCAGTTTTGGCGAAGTATCGCAAGTCGGGTAACACCATTGCGTCCAGCCGGGAAGCGCTGCCGCTGGTGGCCATTGTCGGCCGCCCCAACGTGGGCAAATCCACCCTCTTCAATCGCATGACCAAGAGCCGCCGTTCGATTGTGGGCGACGAGCCCGGCATCACCCGCGACCGCATCTACGGCGAATACGATTGGGCAGGCCGCCAGTTCCGGCTGGTGGATACCGGGGGCATTGTCCCTGACGATCCCGAACTGATTCCGACCGAAATCTTTGCCCAGGCCAAGGTTGCCCTGTTTGAGGCCGATGCACTGGTGCTGGTGGTCGATGCGCGGACCGAACTGGCGAGCCCGGATTACGATCTGGTGAAGCTGCTCATCCGCGGCGGCAAGCCGGTGTTTCTGGCGGTGAACAAGGTGGAAGGCGATGCCATGGCTGCCGAGGCGGAGAACTTCCGCCGCCTGGGCCTGCGCAACGTGTACCCGATCAGTTCCGAGCACGGTCTGGGTATTGGCGATCTGCTCGACGCCATCGCCGAAGCTCTGCCAGTGGCTACCCCATCGGCTGCCAGGACCGAAGGCCAGGCGGAGGTGGCAGCGGGCGAAGATGCTTTCCCGGAGGCCGACACCGGGGAGCTGGACGAAACAACTCAGGAACTGGTCGGAGATCCCGAGTTCGATTCCCGAGGCGACACGGACGATCACGCGGCGGACCCCAGGTCTCTCGATCGCAGCCACGGCGAGTTTGAGCTGCACGAGACCGCGGTGGCCATCATCGGCCGGCCCAACGTGGGCAAGTCGACGCTGCTCAATGCCCTTACCGGCACCTCGCGAGCCATTGTTTCGCCGATCGCCGGAACCACGCGTGACGCAGTGGACGAAGTGGTGGAGTTTGAAGGGACGCAGTTCCGCTTTGTGGATACGGCCGGCATCCGCCGCAAGGGCAAGACCCACGAGATGGCAGAGAAGCTGTCGGTGATCATGGCCCGCCGCCATCTGGAAGCTGCCGACGTGGCACTGCTGGTGATCGACGCGACCGAAGGAGTGACCGGAGCCGACGCTACGATTGGCGGATATGCCCACGAGTCCGGCCGCTCGGTGATCATTGTGGTGAACAAATGGGACGCGGTCACGTCCGGGCGCACCGACGGCAAGCCGCCCGCCGACCGCGAGATCTTTGAGAAGCAGCTGCGCCGCGTGCTCAAGTACCTAGCCTATGCACCGGTGATTTTTGTCTCGGCGCTTGAAGCCACCGGCAAGGCCAGCAAGGAAGAGTCCCGCAAGGCCATGACGCGGCTGCTCAACGAGACCAGATTCATTGCCTCGGAGCGGCGCAAGCGCGTAACCACCGGACAGATGAACCGCTTCCTCGAGAAGGTCGACTTCCAGCGCGCCACCGTCCCGATGTCGAAGCGGGTCCGGATCTTTTACATGACGCAGGCCGCAGTGGCGCCGCCGACGTTCATCCTGTTCACCGATCGCGACATCAAGCTGCACTTCAGCTTCGAGCGATTCCTGGAAAACCAGATTCGCGAAGCTTTCGGGTTCAAAGGCACGCCCATCTGGTTCAAGGTGCGGGCAAGGAATGCGAGCAAGAAGGAATAGGCCGATGGGGCTGAGAAGCATCCGCATTTCGACGTGTGCTCGATCCCTGTCTTCCCTTGGTGGCTGAATAGGGCCGCGCGTTTGTCCCGCGACGTGGCAGACAGGCGACTCATGCGCGGAATCTTCCCCGACCTTGACAGCCCGACCTTGACAACCGGAAATTGACAACCGGAAATTGACAGCTGGTCATGGCCATCCTCATCTGCATTCACAGCAGCAACCCAAAGCCTTCCTTTAGACCGCAAAGGCTGCGGACATCCTCGCAACCGTCCCACCGTCAACCGGCAGCCTTGCCGTCGCAAAGGCCATCGGTGTGGCGGATATACCCCTACGGGTGGGGCTCTGTGGAGGGGACGGCGGGAGACGGATCTTGGTTGTGCTGGTCGGGGGCGGGCTCGGCTGATTTTGGCTGATCCTGATTCAGCTCGTCGAGGTGGGTGATGTGGACCGTGGCCTGGGTTTCGGGGACGGTGCCGTCGTTGAGCTGGACCTGCGTGGGCTTGCCGAAGGTGAGCAGGTGGGGTGAGGCGACGCCGCGGGCGGGGATGAAGACCAGCTGGGTGACGGTATTGGTGGTGGAGCGGATGGTGAGCGGGACCTCGGCGGACGCGTAGCCGTTGTTGGCCAGGTTGACGGTAACCAGCCAGGTGCCGACCTTTTCGGGCACGGGGAAGACACTGGCGATGGACAGGTCAGGCAGGCCCTTGTCGGCGTTGACCCAGTCGGCGAAAAACCAGGAGAGAGAGCGGGGGGCTGTCGACGGTGCGGTGATTCCCGGCAGATCCGGACTGGACTGACTCGCCGGGGGTTCGGCCGGGGGCTCGTCGGGAGTCGGTTGGTCAGGATTCGAGGTTAGGGGCGCGGCTTGGGCTGAACTGGACTCTCCGGAAACCGATTGGCCTGAACCGGATTGGCCGGAACCGGGCTGGCCTGAGCCAATTGTGCTGGCTGCGGCCTGTACTGAGGCGGGCTGGGGTGAACCGGGCGGGGCAGGGTTGGTTTGCTGGAGGAGGAGCTTTTCCAGTTGGCTGGGGCTGGCTTCGCTGGAAGTGGTTTGGCTGGGATCAACGCCCGGCACGGAGGCGCTATTTGGGACCGTGGCGGAGATCAGGTCGGTGGTGGGGTCGTAGGCGCGAAGGGCGGCGGAGAGGGCCTGGTCGCCGAGGGCAGTGCGCAGCATCCAAAAAACATAAGCGGCCTTGGTGCGGTAGTAGAGCGGTGAGATGGCCTGGTCGAGGGGCTGACCGGTGCTCTCCCCGGGGCTGGCCGGCTCGGCCAGGGCCAGAGCCGGGCGGGCGGACTCGAGGGTGCCGAGAGCCTGTTCCTGGCCGTGTTGCTTTTCAGTCCAAAGAGTCCCCATGAAGGTGGCCAGGCCCTCGCTGAGCCAGGCGCGCGGTGACTGGAACCATGCATGGGTGAGGGCGTGGGCGAGCATGGCGCTCAACTGGTCCTGACTGGCGGGGCGGATGGCGGCAACGAGCAGGGAGCCGGCTTCCCAGGGGGCGTCCTGGGCGTCGGGCAGGTCGATCACGGTGAGAGGGGATCGGGGATGGCTGCCGAGCCATTTCTCAAGAAAGGGCGTGATGGCCGAGGTTGCCTCTGTCCAGGACCCGAGGGCGGGCTCGTCGTCGGGAAGCAGCCAGAGATTGGTGTTTCCGGCCGTTCTGGCTGTGCGGATGGCGAGGAAGAGGCTGGGGGTTTCGAAACCGAGCGTCTGGTCGCCGCTGTCGGCGGTTGCCGCCCCGGCGACCTCGCCGTCGGCGCCCCCGGTATCGGTGACCGAGAGCGGGACGGGATGGCCGTTGATGAGGGCTACCGTAGGAGCGCGGCCGTGGGGGAACTCAACGGCGAGGTGGAGGCGAAAATGGGTGCCGGACAGACGGAGTTTCTGCTGGCCGATTTCGTCGAACAGACGGGCGCCGTCGCCGAGGATGACGGGGACGGCTGAGACGGGGTACCAGACGACGTTGCCGAAGCCGCGCAGGCCCGTAAAGTCCGAGGAGATCTGATCCCAGTCCGAGTGCAGGGCGATCGTGTCGGGGGTTCCGATGGCGAGCAGGCGCTGCGCGTTGGCGGGGATGGAGCCGGAGTAGGTCGCGTCCAGCTCGATGGTTGCGCCGGGAGCCAGGGGTTGGGCGAGCGAGACGGCGGCTTCGTGGAGCTGGCCGGTGTGGTCGGAATCGGAGTTGAGGACAGCGACGGGGAAGGTCACGTCCCTGGGTTCACTGCCGGGTAGACTGAGACGGATCCGCTCCCAGTTGAGGGTGGAGGAGATTTCGAGCGGAATGTGGACCAGAGGCTTGAGGCCGTCATTGCGCACCGTGAGCAGAGCGCGGGCAGCGATGTGGTGATCGTCGGGGCGCAGGTGGACCTGGAGATCGAGGCTGGTAAAGGTGACGGCCTGGCGCTCAAGGTCATCCGCGGTGGGGGCGTCGGCCAGTTTGGCCTGGGTTGCGAGGTCCGGATCGGCCTGGGTAGTGGTTTGGCCGTTTTCATCGATAGAGCGGGAGAAGATGACTTTGCCGCTGGGCGGCTGGGGCTGGGTCTGGGTGGCGGGTTGTGCAGGCGGCGGAGCCGGGGTGCTCTGGGCGAAGGTGGGCACGGCAGTTGAGCCGGCGACGGCCAGCAGGAGAACGCTGGCGAGAGAAAACTTCATGAACCGAGCCCTTTCTGTTTGCGTGGTTTGGACGCAGGGCCGGAGCCTCGGAAAGCACCGGGTTTGTCGCCGCCGGCCTGGCGGCGCTGACGAAAAGCTTCATAGAGTACTACGGCGCCGGCAGCCGCGACGTTGAGGGAGCTGACGCCGCCGGCCATGGGGATGCGGAGCAGGTGGTCGCAGGTTTTGCGGACCAGGTCGTGGAGGCCGGCGCCTTCGCGGCCGAGGACGAGCACGCAGTCGCCGGTGAAATCGAACTGGTCGTAGTCGGATTGTCCCCGCTCGTCGAGGCCGATGATCCATAGGTTCTGACGTTTAAGCTCCTCGAGGGCACGGACGAGGTTGACGACGCGGGCGATACGGAGATGCTCGATTGCTCCTGCGCTTGCCTTCACCGCTACCGGACTTAAAGGCGCCGAGCGCCGCTCGGTGAGGACAACGCCGTCAACCCCCGCACCATCGGCCACGCGGAGCAGAGCGCCGAGGTTTTGAGGGTCTTCAACGCCGTCAAGGGCGAGAAGCAGGCGGCCGGCACCCGCTCCGCGCTCCTCGGCCGGTCGGTCGGAGGCGAAGAGGTCTTCGATCGAGAGCAGTTCCTGGGCGCGGACCAGGGCGACAATGCCTTGATGAGCGGGAGTTTTGGCCATCAGGGTGAGCTGGTCGCGGGAGTCCTGGCGGACGCGGATGCCGGCCTGGCGAAGGGCGGCGACCAGGCGCTCCAGGCGGAGGTCTTCGCGCTCGCGGGCGACCAGAACGTGGTCAAAACGGCGCCGGCCGGCCTTGAGAGCCTCTTCGACCGGGTGTACTCCGTACAGCACTTCCATAAGTGACAGTGTAGAAGATTCGGGGTATCGAAACG
>Ga0208193_1000606_pt1 | contig 18304 bp, 7 predicted proteins | sample June2015DPH_17_2_FD_184716 | JGI IMG/M metagenome (GOLD analysis project Ga0208193, IMG submission 184716) | Peatland microbial communities from SPRUCE experiment site at the Marcell Experimental Forest, Minnesota, USA - June2015DPH_17_10... | ecosystem: Environmental > Terrestrial > Soil >... | reverse complement strand
CAGTAACACGACCTTGTCGACCTTGGGAACGCGCGCCTTGTCCCAATAATTCCCGTTCTTCAGGAGTTCCAGCCGCTCACGCGGCGTGAAGTTCGACATCTTCCACGGACCCGTGCCGGAAGCATCTTTGGCAAAAGCTTCCCAGGCGGCCTGCGACTTGGCTTTCGTGTCGGCGCCGACCGCCGCATCGAACAGCTTCTGCCATTTTGCCGGGCTCGCCATGAACAGGTTGGTGAGATTGATGGGGAGGAAGCTGTCCGGCTCTTTGGTGGTCAGTTCCACGGTCATGTCGTCGATCTTGCGAGCGGAAACCAGCGTCGGCATCCGCGATGCAGTCACGCCGACCTGGCTCGGATCGAACTGAACCGCGTCCTGCTTGAGCACCTTTTCGACATTCCACACCACCGCGTCGGCATTGAACGGCGAACCGTCGTGGAATGTGACACCTGGACGAAGTTTGAATGTCCATTTCTTCTTGTCTGCCGCATCGACCGCCCACTCGGTCGCAAGACCGGGAATCACGACGCTTGGTTTGTCGGCCGACGACAAGTCCCACGCCGTCAAACCTTCATACATCGTCAGGCCGGTGAAACGGTTGCCCTCAAAACCCTGATCGGGCTGGCCCAGCGTGCGCGGAATGTCGGCCGCCGTCATGCCGATGCGGACCACGGTTTCCGCATGGGCGAACGGCGTCAGGAACGCGCTCAGAGTGGCCGCAAGAACCAGCGCGGCGATGCGGCGCTTTCCCGTGATCTTGTTCAACATGCCATCAATCCCCTCGATTTTCCGATGACTATTTCTTGTGCAGCTTTATGCAATGGCTGTGCCAACGATGGCAATAGTTCCCCTAAAGCATGATCCGGAAAAGTGTGTAGCGGTTTTCCGAAAAGATCATGCTCAATCAAAGAGCTAAAGCGCGATGACGATTCAACCAAATCTCATCGCGCTTTAATGCAAATGGCCGGTGCGAGGATGAGGCGCCGGGCCGGAGATGGCGGGACTATTTCGTCAGCAACGCAAAAGCGCCGTTCCAGTCGTCGGACGGTGGGTTCGCCTGATAGTCATGAATGCGCGCCTCATAGAGCTTGTACAGGTAGCTGAGCGTGCCGGCCTCGTCGGTGTGCCGGCCGCGCTCGATCGACGCCAGCGCGCCTTCCCAATCGCGGCTGCGATAGCAGGCCAGCATCTCGATGGTGAGGTTGCGCAAGGTCTGGAAGCGCGCCGAATGGGCAACGTCTTCACGTCCGACGATGGCGTAGATGACCTCCGGCTCCGTCTTGCCTTTGACCATGATGAAGTCGAGTTCGAGGATGGCGAACTTGTCCTTGGCCGCGAGCGCCGTCTTCGAACCGGCGATGATCGGAAATCCGTATTCCTTGGATTGCCCTTCCAGCCGTGACGCCAGATTGACGCTGTCGCCCAGCACCGAATAATTGAACTTCAGGTCAGATCCCATGTTGCCGACTACGCCAAGGCCGGTGTTAAGACCCACACCGACGTTGATCGCTATGAAGGAATGCCCTCCCTCCTTGGACTCTTGCTCGCGCACCGTGTTGAGCTCGTCGATCTTATCCAGCATGTCGAGCGCGGCGCTGCATGCGTTGATCTCATGCTCCGCGTCGTCGAGCGGCGCATTCCAGAACGCCATGATCGCATCGCCCATATACTTGTCGATATAGCCTTTCCTCGCCAGGATAGCGTTGGTCAGCGGGGTCAGGAAACGGTTCATCAGCGCGGTCAGGCCCTGCGGATCGCTCTTGTAGGATTCCGAGATGGTGGTGAAACCCCGGACGTCGGAGAACATGATGGTCATCTCGCGCTCCTCGCCGCCGAGCCGGAGCCTTTCCGGCGATTGCGCAAGCTGCTCGACCAGCACCGGTGACATGTATTGCGCGAACTGGCCGCGTATTTGCTTCCGCTGCGCCTGCTCTCTCACGAAGCTTGCAAAGATCAGGGTGAGGTAGATCGCGGTCGTCGACACCAGGGGATAGGTGAAATCGATCAGCAGCCGCTGTTCCTGGTAGAAGTACCAGGACGTTCCCACCAATAGCGTGGCCAACAGAGCACCGACGGCGACCAGCGTGACGGGTCCCAGATTCGGCGCGAACATAATGACCAGAATGCCGAGAACAAACGCGCCGATAAATTCAATCGCGATTCCGTAATTCGGCTGAGCCAGTACCGCGTGCGTGAGCGCGGCCTCCAGCACCTGGGCATGGATCTCGACGCCCGGCATGGCCCGGTCGACCGGCGTGGTCTTGATGTCGTTCAGCGCGACCGCCGAGGTGCCGATCAGCACAAGCTTGCCCCTGATCTTCTCGACCGGCGCGGTGCCGTCGAGAACGCTGGTTGCCGACACGTAGATCGACGGGTCTTGGCGCGCAAAATGCACCCAGAGCTGACCGTTCTTGTCGGTTGGAATATCAAGCCCCCTGACGGCAACGCTTTTGACGCCGGCGGGGTCGTATTTGGCGAGGATTGTCGACGTTCCCGATACGACCCGCAGCATTTCCAGGCTCAGCGAAGGCATCATGTGGCCCTGCGCCAACAATACCATCGGCACCCGTCGGATGATGCCATCGCGCTCGGGAACGATCGTCAGCAGGCCGCGTCCTGCGGCGACCTTCTCGAGAGCCGGGACATTGCGCAGCAGGCCGGGAAACTCGAAAAAGCGCGGTTCGGCTCCCGCCTGGTCGCCGAGGGTCGCAAACCCGGTGAAGGGAAGATCCTTGTCGATTTCCGAAATCACCGACGCCAGCCCGGTCTCGCCGAGTACCACGCGTGCACGCCTGACGGCATCAGCCAGGGTCTGGTCGTTACTCGGCAGTTCGCGCAGCTTGCTTCGCGTCAGCTCATCCAGGTAGCGCATGGTGTTGGCCACGACGTCCGGACTGAGCTGGTCAGGCTCGGAAAACACCACGTCGAATGCAATGACAACCGCGCCAAGATTGGCGAGGTTAATGACCATGTCCGCAAGGCGCGTACGCGGCCACGGCCACTGTCCGAATTTCTTCAGGCTCGGTTCGTCGATGTCGATAATGGTGACGGGGCGCACGGTCTTCACGCGAGGATCGAAGCGCTGGTAAAAATCGAAGGTTCGGACGCGAAGCTCCTCGATCGGCCCAAAATCGGCGATGCGCAGCGCCGCGATGCCGATCAGCAGCCCAAGGCACACCAGCCGCGAATAGCCGAACCTCCGTCCGAACCAGCGCCGGATGATTTTGAGGCGTCTCATGCCGGGAAATCGGGTTGGAGAAATATCGTCCGGTCCACTACCAAGCTGTCCCGGTACATTTCAAGCCCGATCAATCCAAAGCCGGCCATCCGAACGCCGGAGTCAGGCGCGCGCCTGCCCGCCGCCCGCTCACACGAAATGGAAGTCGCTGTGGAGATGCGGCTTGAAACCGGCGAGGTCCAGATGGTCGTGGCCGTCGGCTCCCAGCGGCATGTTGGAATGACCCTGGTCGGCAGCGGCGTTCGAGCCAGTATGCAGATTGGTCAACATCGGGCCACCGGGCTGGAACGAATCCGAGTCCGGAAGGAAATCCGTCGTCGGCGCATGGTTGAGCCCGGCAAAATTGAAGACAAAGCCGTCGGTAGCGGCGATGCCGGTCGAGTTCTGGTTCGACGCCACCGTCGTGTTGCCCGGCGTTTGACCGCTGGTGTTGACCGGCGGATCGACGATCAGTGTGCCGCCATCGCCGTCGTTCTCGATAGTGAAATTCGCCAACTGATAGTTGCCGTCGAAGTTGATGCTGTCGAGCGCCTGGCCGGTCGTATTGTACAGGGTCAGCGTTCCCGTGCCGTTGCCGTGATCCGTATAGGTCGTCTTGCCAGTCGCGACATCCGAGATGTTGACGTCGGTAACGTCGATCAAATCCGAATTCGCCGTCGTCCCGTCTCCCGTGAAGCCGACGACTTCTCCGCTGAAAGCCTTGGAGTCATCGAGCACCAGTGCGCCGGTGGTGCCGGTGGTGTTCGTGAAGTCGACCGTCGCCGAGCTTGCCGCCGAGATATCCAGCGTCTGGTTGCTGTCGACCGTCACAGTACCGCTCGCCGCGGGATCAGAAAGCAGCGTCCCTCCATGCCCATCGGACGAAACCTCGAAAGAGCCCGAAGAGTTTCCGGCAACATTTAGGGTGACGGGATCAAAGAAGAAGTCGCTGACCGTAACCGTGTCGTTGCTGTTGTTGAAGTGGGCGTGCGTGAACAGCGGCCCCAAATATGCAAGATCCCTGAGGTCGACCTGGTTTTCCAGGCTTTCGTTGGAGTTTTCCGTTAGGCCGGCGATCGTCCCGTGAAAATCATGGGAATCATCGAGGACGAGGAGACCATTGGTCGCCACCGGTCCACCGGGCGTGCCGAAGGTCACGGTCTGGCCAGAGGAAACCGAGCCACCGATCTCCATGGTTGCGTTGTTGAAGATCTCGATCGACCCCGTGCCCGTGATATTTCCGGTGACATCCACAAAGGCGCTCGATTGACTGCCCGGGTTGCCGGATTCGATCAACCCGTTGTTGAGGACGTTGTCGTCGATGAACAGCGAGTGGCCGGCCGAGGCTTCCAGGACGCCGGTGACATTGTTCGTCACCTGGAGATTGCCGACGAAGCCTGCAGCGGTGAAGGAATTGTCGACGCCGGTATCGATAATTAGCGCATGCGTTCCCGTGGCATCGATTGTGCCGCTGTTCACCAGCGTCAGGTGGCTGTCGCCGATCGTGCCGGCGCCGGAGATCGTATCGGAGTTGGTAAGCGTGGCGGCCGACCCGTTGCTCCCGATGAAATTGTGAAAGTCGTCGGTCATCGTCACGTTGCCGCCGCCGGTGAGCGAAACGTTGCCGGAAATCTCCAGCCCGGTGAAATGGCCTGAGGCTCCCAGCGCGATCGTGCCGCCATCGGAGATGGTGCCTGCGAGGTCCAGCGTTGTACCATCCGTCACCGAGACGGTGGTGCCGCCCGCGATTGTGACGTCGTCGAACGTGTTGAGGTCGCTTACGGTGACAATCGCGCCGTCACCGCCGAGCGTACCACCATTGATGGTGGCGTTACTCAGCTCGAGCACGCCCGTCGTGGCGTCGATCTCGCCGTTATTGGTGATCGTCCCGGTTAGTTCCAACGCTCCGGCCGAAGCAGACACCTTGGTACCAGTCGCAATGGTAACGTTCTTCAGAATGCTGGAGGAATTCGAGCTGTCCGTCGAGATCGTGCCCGAACCTCCCAGCATGCCGCTGTTGATGGTGGCGTTCTCCAGCCCGAGAATGCCGTTTCCGGTCGTCTCGAATGTACCGCCGGAGTTGTTGATCGTGGTGCCGACCAGATCGAGTTTGGCACCATCGGCCTTGACGATGCCGGTATTGACGAAGCTGAAGGTGTCATTGATCGAGCTGGCGGCGGTGACGTCGATAGTGCCGCCGCTGCTGACGATACCGCCATTGATGGTGGCATTTGCCAGATCGAGCGCGCCCGTGGTGACATCGATCTCGCCGTTGTTGGTGATCGTCCCGGTCAGTTCGAGCACCCCGGCCACGGCCGTCACCAGGGTACCCAACACAAGGGTGAGGCCGTTCAGCGTGCTGCTGGTATTGCCGGCAATCGTCGCAATCCTGCCCGCCAGCATGCCGCTGTTGATGGTGGCGTTCTCCAGCCCGAGAATGCCGTTTCCGATCGACTTGAATGTACCGCCGGAGTTGTTGATCGTGGTGCCGACCAGGTCGAGTTCGGCGCCATCGGCCTTTACGGTGCCGGTATTGACGAAACTGAAGGTGTCATTGATCGAACTGGCGGCGGTAACGTCGATGGTACCGCTGTTGCTGACGATGCCGCCATTGATGGTGGCGCCGTTAAATGTCAGCGTGCCGCCCTGGTCGACCTGAAGAGTACCATTGGTCGTTGTATCGCTGTTGGTGAAGACCTCGTCAGTGAATGTCATGGAACCCGACACCTCGAACAGGCCGAGGTTCGTAAACGGCGTCGGATCAATTGTAATCGTACCACCGCTGACGTCATGAATATGGCCGCGGTTGATGATCGAGGCATCGCTGATAGAGTCGGTGCCCGCCACATCAAGCTCACCGACAACATCAATCGTCCCGCCAGTGATGCTGGCGCCATCGAGCGTCACCGTGTCGTCGATCGTCATCGTGCCGGAGTTGGTCACGCTGCCCGCCAGCGTCACGTTGTCCAGGGTCACGGTGGCGAGCATCAGGGTACCCTTGGCAACAATCAGTTCGCCTGTGCCGCTGATCGTCCCGCTGAACGCGGTCAATGCATCCAAAAGCGTCAACGTGTTGGCGCCGAGCGTGACGATGCCGTCGCCCGACAGCGTCTCAATTGAGGTGCCTCCGTTCGTCAGTCCGGAGATATCGAAGGTGCCGTTATCGGCGACGCCGCTGGAATCCGCGATCGAGCCCGCACCCGACAGCTTCAGCGTGCCGCCGTTGATCGTGGTCGCGCCGCTATAGGTGTTGGCGCCTGCCAGCGTCAGCGTCCCACCATTGGCCGTGAGTGTACCTGAGCCGCTAATGACCGAGTTGATTGTTCCATATCCGCTGATCGCGCCGGTGTCGTCGATCGTGCCGCCCGAGATGGTGGCGCCGTTCAGCGTCACCGTATCCTTGATCGTCAGCGTATCTGAATTCGCGAAGCTCCCCGCCAGCGTCACATCGTCCAGCGTTACGCCGGAAAGCGTCAGGGTCTGGCCGCTGGCAACCGTGATGTCGCCGCCGCCACCGACCGTAGCAATCTCGATCTCGCTCGAAGTGGTGACCGAGAGCGTGCCGGTCGCGGTGTCGTCGATCGTGCCGCCGGAGATGCTGGCGCCATCAAGCGTCACCGTATCCTTGATCGTCAGCGTATCTGAATTCGCGAAGCTCCCCGCCAGCGTCACATCGTCCAGCGTCACCCCGGAAAGCGTCAGGGTCTGGTCGCTCGCAACCGTGATATCGCCGCCGCCATTGATCGTGGCGCTCTCGATCTCGCTCGAAGCCGTGACCGAGAGCGTGCCGGTCGCGGTATCGTCGATCGTGCCGCCGGAGATCGTGGCATCGTTCAGCGTTACCGTATCCTTGATCGTCACTGTGTCGGAATTCGTGAAGCCGCCCGCGAGCGTCACATCGTCCAGCGTTACGCCGGAAAGCGTCAGGGTCTGGCCGCTGGCAACCGTGATGTCGCCGCCGCCGTCGACCGTGGCACTATTGATCTCGCTTGAGACCGTGACTAAAATTGTGCCGTTGTCGATGACGTTGCCGCCATCGATGGAGGTGCCGCCCGTCAACGTCAGCGTCGCCGACGGATCAATCGTCAGCTCGTTATTGTTGGTGACGGTGACATCGTCGAAAGTCGCCCCGCCTGCCCCGATCTCGACAACCCCTTCGCCGGGGCTTTCCAGACTATGAATGACGAGATCGCCGCCGGTGATTGTCGTGTCACCATCGAGCACGAGCGTGACCGCGAGCGTGACCGCCGTGGACGGAGGGCTGGCCTCGCCGTCGACCTGAATGGTTCCGGAATTGGTTACATTGACGCCGTCGAGCGTCGCGCCGGCGCTGCTTTCGATATCGAGCGCGTTGCCGCTCTCGATGATCAGGTTGCCATTGGTGATGGTCGTGCCGTCATCCAGCGTCAACACTGTTCCGGTCGTCGTGGCGGTGCCGACTTCGATCTTGCTGGCCAGGACAGCCGCCGGCCCGGTGACAGCGTCGGCACCGGTGACGCTTACGCCATCCAACGTTACGCCGTGGCTACTTTCGATATCGAGCGTGCCGCCACCCGCAATCTTTAATTTTCCGTTGGAAATGGTTGTGCCAATGGAACTCGTCGATCCATCCGAGTTCACGATGAAGCCGTCGGTGATCTCCAGTACCGCACCACTATCAACCTGAAGGGTGCCGCCCGAATTGGCGATGCCGGCCGCTACGTCAAGCGTTCCGCCGGCGATTTCGATCGTTCCGGAGTTTGTGACGCTACTCTGAATGACTCCGGGCTTCGTGACGATGCTCTGTTCGACAAAATTGCCGCCATTGTCGAAAATGATGGTGCCGGAGTTCGTAACGCTGCTCAGATTTTCAAAATTGCCGGCTTCAGCGAAAGTGATCGTGCCCGAATTCGTGACGCTGCTCTGATCGCCAAAAACGCCGCCCTGAGCAAGAGTGATCTTGCCGAAATTGTCCAGGACACTGCTCTTCAATAGCGTGGCGATGCCACTGACGCTGAGTGTTCCAAAATTCTTGATGATCGATTCAGCGGTCAGAGGGGAGCCGGAATCCGTACTCGTGTCCATGTTGAGCGCGTCGCCGATCGTCAGCGTGCCCGTCGACAAGATATCCAGCTCAGGGATCGATGCCCCGAAGTCGGTGAAATAATCCATGGTCAGCGATTTGGCCGCTTCCGCGTCATTGACCGTCGCCGGAAACACCGGCGTTCCGGGCTGCAGCTGGTCCGTGCCGATGAATACGTCATCAGTGCCGAGGATGCTCGGCGCCCTGTCGCCTTCCCAATTCGCAGCATCGCTCCATAGCGCCACACCGCCCGGCGGGATTGGGGTGGTGTTGGTCCAGACCACCGCCGCTTCGTTGTTGCCGCCAATCGTGACAACGATGTCCTGGGTGGAGGTCGCGCCTGCCGAATCCGTCACGGTGACGGCGTAAGTGAGGACCAGCGACTCGCCGGCGGGAACGAGGTCCGCCAGAAAAACCTGAAGGTTCGCAAGCGTCCACTCGATCGTTCCGGCGCCGGTTCCGGTGCTGTCGTGGCCCCCATTCGACGAGATGCTGGCAGTCACCGCTCCTGCAAGTTCATTGATCACAGCTTGCCCGACCGTCGCCGAGAGCGGCTGTTCATCAAGCAGCGCGCTCGTCATTTGGACGGCAACCGTGTGGGTATCGGTAAGATCGGGATCGGTGAAGGCCAGCGTACCCTTGGTCGCGGTGTTCGGGATCAGATCGCCGCCTTTTGTATCCGTGCCGGCTGCGGCGAATTCGATGTTTTGCTGCGAAGTGGTAATGCGCGGGGCGTCGTTGGTGCCGGTGATCGTGATCGTGAACGTGGCCGACCCGGTCTGGTCAGCCGACGCAAAGTTGTTGTCGACGGTCGCGTTGTAGGTCAGCGTCAGTGTCTCGCCCTTGGCAAGGAAGTCGAAGGCGCCGTCCGGAACGCTGTAGTTCCAGGTCGCCGTGCCATCGCCAACGCTATCGAGGCCGCCCTGGGTGACGGTAATGCCATTTTCGACCGCTTTGATGTCCGCAAGCTGCAGCGCATTCAACTTCGCGGTGATGTCCTGCACCTCTCCCGAGGCCAGCTTCTGCGTATAACTGAAAGAATCAATCGCCACCGACACCGTCGTATGATCGGTTACGTTGACGTCGAAGAACGTGAATGTGCCAGTCGTCTTATCGAGCGTTGTACTGCCGGTTGTGTTCGCGAGCTCGCTGACGCTGCCGTCGGCAATTCCCGTGAACTTCGGCGCTTCGGGAACGTGAAACTTGGGCGAAGTGGTGTCGGCGGCGGGGTCGGCATTCACGACCACCGCGTTGACGATGACCGGAATGGTGGGCGTGGAATTCGGCGCGAGGGCGAATTTCACCGGCACGAAACTCGTCGGAACGATGGAATCGGTGAAATTCTGAATCGATTTGGTGTTCGAGCTGTCCGAAAATTTCAGCGAGAACACATCCGTGATGAGCTTTTGTATCTCCGGCGACAGCGGAGACAGCGTCTGGCTCATGATCCCGTTCGAGATGTTGACCTGCAATCCGGCCTTGTCGACGACGGCCAGCGGCGTGAGCGTGGTTTTGTCGAACAGGATGTAGGAGCCGGTCGAGCCGTCCGGCTCGACCAGAACCTGGAATTTTGCGTCAGGCGTGGCCCCCGGCACCGAGAAGTCGATCTCGACCAGAACCGCGGTACCGCGGATGCCCATGGTCGCAACCGGCGTGTCGACCTTCATGTCGCCGTGCTTCGCCGTCTCGCCAGCGACGAAGGTGATGGTGCCTGCCACCAGACTGAGCAATGACGAGTTGTTCGACCCGTTCGGGTCGTAGACCATCTCGTTCAGCACCATGCGCGCATTCGACGACAGACCAAACACGGTGCCATCGATGAAAGTAATGCCAACCGTCGAATCCGATCCGGATGCGACGACGTCGCCCTTTTCGACATTGTCGCCGTTGTTGAGGATGATCGAGACGCCGTTGCGGATTGCGGTAGCGGTCCCGGTCAGTTTGGTCACATGGCCGATGACCTGGCCGGCCGCGGCACTGCCGTCGGCCTGCGCATATTGGACCCCGCCGGCAAGCGCGGTGACGAGATCGCCGGTAAGGTGAGCGCCATCGGGCGAGGCCAGCGGCGCGCGCTTCTCGCCCTTGAAGTAGTCATGCACAACCACTTCGCGGTCGTCGCCGGTGAGCACGAGGTCAACACCGGCTCGCTTGAACTCTGCGCTGAAAAGCAGATGCGCGTCGGAAACGACGATGGCATCTGATGGAACGTAGGTTGCGTGAACCGTCGAGGACTCGACATGGCTCAACGGGTGCTGCCCCAGAGCCTCAGAAGCCTTGGCATCAAAATTGCCGAAGTAATTCACCGCCCCACCCGCAATGGTTAATAAATATACAATTTCAAAGGTCTAAGCTTCCTTATCATCAGCTAGCTAATCGCGAAACCATCTTCTGCTTACAAAAGACCTGCCCAAGCGGGGCTTGCGTAGATTTTCTTCGCGAATCTCTCCCACTTCACCTAGATAAAGCGATGTAAAGGCTCCGAAAAACCGTTTACTTTGAATGTATTCGCTCATCAAAGCAGTGCTCCTGACGTTTTTCCAAGTATAGATTTTTTCGTCTATACTTTTTTTAGCCTTTTCCAGCCTTCCGCCGGGGAACTGTGCCCCAATTTCTGTACCGGAACTGTGAGCTGGATTACAAAGCCAGCAACTTTCCTCAAATTAGTCATATTGGACAGAAAGTTGGTTCATCATCGCCGCGGGCATTATTCCCCGGCATTTTCACTAAACCGGCAAGGCGTCGTTCAGCCTGTTTGGGACATTCCGCTGCCGGTATCCGGCTTTTAAGCAGAATAAAAGCACCACCGCTCATCATCCCCACAAAACGACCTGGTCACGGACGCCTGCGAGGCGCTGCCGATGCCTGGGCGGAGGGGTGTCGAATGGTTTATTTCAGTAACAGTCAGACTTGGCGTGCCATCGCACTTGCCTGGGTCTTGCTCTGGTTGGGGCCTGCCGCCAATCTCAATGCCGGCACGCTGATTTCACCCGGTACGCTGGATTTGATCCGGAAATCGGCCGAACCCTTCGGGCTGTTCGCGACAAGATTGTCTGGCGGCAACCTCTCTGAAAAATGGAAGGGCGTCGAGCGCAAGCTTGAAGACGACATGGTGCAGCTCGCCCTATGCGACGGCGACCGCGACCGCTGCGTATCGCCGGCCGCGCTGCAATTCCTCGCCATCGTGGATGCGGCCAGGGGCCGCGAAGGCCGCGCCCGGTTTGGCGAGATCAATCGCGCGATCAATCTGGCGATCAGGGCGACGAGTGACATGGCTCTATATGGCCAGATCGACGTTTGGAGCTCGCCGCTCGACACCTTCAGCTCAGGCGCGGGTGATTGCGAGGATTACGCCATCGCCAAATTCGTCGCGCTGCGCATGGCCGGCATATCGACCGAAGACATCAGGATCGTTGTCTTGCGCGATCTGATGCGCGGCGAAGACCATGCGGTGGTCTCGGCCCGACTGGACGGCCACTGGCTGACCCTGGACAACAGGCGCATGGCGATGATCGAGGATATCGACATCAGAAACCATCGGCCACTATTCGTCATCGATGACGACGGCGTCATGCGCTACCAGGAGCAGGCTTCGTTCGTCAGTGCTGCGCGCCGGGATTCCGCTCCGGCCATCCCGGTGAATTTCGACACCTCAATGGACCCGGCTTCGGCCTCCAACTGAGCGCCTAGAATCCGAACGGCATCCCTCGCCCGTTACGCCGCTCAGATCACGACTCCAGCTCGGGATTCCCCCGAGCCACGCCTCACTTTTCGAGACACTCGTTGACATAGGCGGCGCGATCCCGGCGCGCCACCTTGGCTGCTTCCGCCTTGTTCGAGCATTCGAACAGCCTGATCTGTTCTGCCCGGCGCTTCTCGGCCGCGGCGCGGTATTCTGGCGCGACCAAATTCGGATCGACGAGCTTCTCGGCCATGCTCGTCCCTGACCACGCCGCAAGGGCGGAGACGAGGCAGAGCTGCAAAGAACAACCGATGAAAAATCTGCGCGCCGAGGCGCCAAGCTGCAATGTCATGATCTAGATTTCGTCCTTCAAAACGGCCGTATCAGCTAAAACAGACGCGGAAATGATGGATCCCGCCGCCCGGCAATAAACGCCACTAGTATCATTAGCTGCCACCGGCATCAAACCAGTGGGTGGATTTGGCATTCGCCACCCGTCAGAGAAGGGATACAAATGTCAGAATCGGACCACCGGTGCCGGTCGTGCCACCGCCGACTAAACAATTTCGTTTCGCCACGACGCTTGAAAAGCTACGATAGTGTGGACAATCGGCGGGCTTTTCCTTCGGGGGATCGGGATGCGGGCATTCGCGCTGGCAATTGTGGCTATCGGAATCGGCCTCGCGCAACCAGCGCACGCCGATGACCCGGCCGTTTCCAACCGGCCGATCACCGATATCCTGCCGCTGTTCGTCACGAACCATTGCGAGGAAACCAGGGTGCCGGCGGATCAGCTTTTCTGCGGCGACCCCGAGCTCAACGCCGCCGGCGTCAAGCTCAACCGCGCTATCTCGGAACGCCTGAACAGGCTTCCGAACCGCCGCCTGGCAATCGAGGAAAATGCCGAATGGGTCAGAGACCGCAATTCGAGTTGCGGCATTCTTGGCCGGCAGCCGATCAGGCCCGAGGGCGTCAAACCGGTCAGGGATTGTCTGTTGAAGGAAACCGACGAGAGAATCGACATACTGATCGATCCGAATTTCGACTGCCTCGCCGTCCATACAACGGCCGGCATGTTGATTTGCAGCGACGCCTCGCTGGCCTTGGCCAAGGAAGAACTCAATGAGCGGGTGATGGCACTGATCACCAAGCTGAAGGAGGACGAGGCGCGGGACGCCTTTGGAGAGTACGAGCGATGGACCAGGGAGCGCGACCGCAACTGCGGCCTTGAGAACAAGGACAATGTACCGCTCCAGGAGCTTTCATCCTCCGAGGGGTGCCTGTCCGATTACCTCGATCGGAAGATAACGGAAGTCACCGCGGCCAACGGCGACCCCAAGAAGCTGTTCGGAACACAGCGTACGTCGCCGGTGCCGAACGCCGATGCGGTCGACTTCTGCGTCGCCCAAATCCACTCGGCGCAGACGTGCGGGAATTTCCTTGCAGTCAACCGTGTCTTTCAGATCGACGGCAGCCGGAGCGAGGACAGCGCCGAGGTGACGACCCAAATCGAAATGGTAGTCCTCTCGCCGTTTACTGCCTGTAGCGCCATTGCATCCAGCTGTACCGGCACCTGTTGGGATTTGAAATCGGGAAGGCCGAAGTCCACGCCCGGCAGCCACGAACAATTCCAGGTCGGATATCGTTTGCGCATCGAGAAATCATTCGCCTTTCAAAAGAAAGACGGCGGCTGGCGCTGCAACTCGACGACACTGCAGCCGGTCGAAGTCGGTATCGCGCTAAGCGGCCCCTAACACTATACACAACACACCGGCACTCGCCTCGGCGATCGAATTTCGAAAGCGGAACTGCTCTCGTTTATTTCGTCCAGCGGAAGAAGCCGCAACAAGTATCGTCTCCTCTCGCCACCTTTGATTGACGTCGCGCTTCGTCGCGGCATACGATCACGGCAGATCCGTTAGAGATCAAAATGGGAGGAACAGATGATACGCTGGACGTATACCGATTCTGCTCGCCGCTTTTTTCCCGATACCATCGCCAAATTATACAAGCCGGAACGCCTCCCTCGCGTCGCCGTCGCGATCGGTGCGTGTCTTGCGATTTCCGGTGGTATCGCGGTCGCCCAGAAGATGGACAAAGGATCGGCCGGTCACATCAAGGCTGCGACTTCTGCCGTCGATGCCAACTTCATCAAGGCCAATACGCCGACATCGAAGGACTGGCCGACCGTGGGTCTGGATTATGCCGAAACCCGTTTCAGCAAGCTCCATCAGATCAACGCCGACAACGTCAAAAACCTCGGCCTGAAGTGGACCTACAATCTCGAGTCGGTCAGGGGCGTCGAAGCGACGCCGCTGGTGGTCGACGGCATTATGTATGTCAGCGCGTCATGGAGCGTCGTGCATGCCATCGATGCCCGCACCGGAAAGCGCATCTGGACCTACGATCCCGGCGTCAACCGCGAAATCGGCTACAAAGGCTGCTGCGACGTCGTCAACCGCGGCGTCGCGCTGTACAAGGGCAAGGTCTATGTCGGCGCCTATGACGGTCGTCTCGTCGCCATCGACGCTGCAACCGGCAAGAAGGTCTGGGAAAAAGACACCGTCATCGATCACACGCACTCCTACACGATCACCGGCGCGCCGCGGGTCGTCAAAGGCAAGGTGCTGATCGGCAACGGCGGCGCCGAATATGGCGCGCGCGGCTACATCACCGCCTATGACGCCGAAACCGGCGAACAGGCATGGCGCTGGTTCGTGGTGCCCGGCGATCCGAGCAAGCCTTTCGAAGATGAATCGATGGAGAAGGCCGCGACGACCTGGGATCCCGCCGGCAAATGGTGGGTCAATGGCGGCGGCGGCACGCCGTGGGATTCGATCACCTACGATCCCGATCTGAACCTGATCTACATCGGGACCGGCAACGGCGCGCCGTGGAATCGCAACCTGCGAAGCCCGGCCGGCGGCGACAATCTCTACCTTGCTTCGCTGGTCGCGTTGAATGCCGATACCGGCAAATACGTCTGGCATTATCAGGAAACGCCCGGCGACAACTGGGACTACACCTCGACCCAGCCGATGATCCTCGCCGACATCAATCTCGACGGCAAGCCGCGCAAGGTGATCCTGCACGCGCCGAAGAATGGCTTCTTCTTCGTCATCGATCGCACCAACGGCAAATTCATTTCGGCGAAAAACTTCGTCGATGTGAACTGGGCGACAGGTTACGACGCCGATGGACGGCCGATCGAAGTGATGGCCTCGCGATCGCCGGACCAATCCTTCGACAGCATTCCTGGACCGTTTGGCGCGCATAATTGGCACCCGATGTCCTACAATCCGCAGACCGGTCTCGTCTATTTGCCGGCGCAGGGCGTGCCGTTGAACCTGACCGGCGAGAAGGCGCTGGCGCAGAATGCAGCCGCCCCCTTCAAGTACGGCGCCACCACCGGATGGAACGTCGGCTTCACGCTCAACGCCACTCCGCCCAAGAACCCGCCATTCGGTCGCCTGATCGCATGGGATCCGGTGAAACAGAAGGAGGCGTGGCACGCCGAATATGTGGCGCCATGGAACGGCGGCACGCTGACCACCGCCGGCAACCTTGTGTTCCAGGGCACGGCTGACGCGCGCTTTATCGCCTATAACGCGACGTCAGGCGAAAAACTCTGGGAAACGCCGACCGGCACGGGCGCGGTCGCCGCAGCATCGACCTATCTGATCGATGGCGTGCAATACGTATCGATCGCGGTGGGCTGGGGTGGCGTGTTCGGCATCACCCAACATGTCGCCGATAAGGAGGGACCGGGCACGGTCTACACGTTTGCCCTTGGCGGCAAAGCGCCGTTGCCCGAGTTTACCAAATATCAGCTCGGCAATCTGCTCTCGGGTGTCAAATACGATCCGAAGGACGTGCCGGATGGCACCGCGATCTATGTCGAGGCTTGCGCCACCTGTCACGGCGTGCCCGGCGTCGACAGAGGCGGCAACGTCAAGAACCTCGGCTACACGACGACCGAAAACATCACCAACCTGAAGGACATCGTGTTCAAGGGTCCCTTCGTGGACAAGGGCATGCCTGATTTCACCGGCAAGCTCACCGATGCTGACGTCGTCAAAATCCAGGCCTTTATCCAGGGAACCGCGGACGCCGTGCGTCCCAAGCCCGCGGATGCCACGACCCAGGGTGCAAACACAGCACTTCAGAAGTAACGGTTAAAGGCAAAAAGATACGCGCGAGCCGGAAGACTCGCGCGTATCTTGCAATTTGGGGACCTTGATTCACTGCACCGAAATGGTTTCCGTCCATGGTCCTGGTAGCTGTCATCAGGATCGTCCGCCATCATGGTCTCCAATCAATCGGCTCTCGAGCTCCGAGGGTTAACAAAGCGTTTTGACCGCCCGGCCGTCGATGCGCTCGATCTCACGGTTCGGTCAGGCGAATTCTATGCCCTGCTCGGCCCGAACGGTGCCGGCAAGACGACGACATTGCGAATGGTTGCCGGGCTGCTGCGGCCCGATGCCGGTTCCGTCTCGATCATGGGCATTGATGCACTCGACAACCCCGTGGCGGCCAAGCAGGTCACGGCCTGGGTATCGGACGAGCCGATGATCTACGACAAGCTGACGCCGCTGGAATATCTCGAATTCGTCGCAGGCCTCTGGGGCATCGATCCTGCCGTCGCCGAGCCTTCCGCGCGCGAACTGCTCATCTCGCTTGGCCTTGAGCCGAATATGAACGAACGCTGCGAGGGATTTTCCAAAGGCATGCGCCAGAAGGTCGCCCTCGCGGGCGCGCTGGTGCATAATCCGCGGCTGATCATTCTCGACGAACCTCTGACCGGTCTCGACGCCGTGTCCGCCCGCCACGTCAAAGGTCTGCTCGGCGAGCGCGTGCGCGGCGGATGCACCGTCATCATGACGACGCATATTCTGGAAGTGGCCGAGCGTATGGCCGACCGCATCGGCGTGATATCCGCTGGAAAGCTTGTCGCCGAAGGTACGTTGGCCGAACTTCGTCAGCAGAACGGAAGAAACGACACCAGCCTCGAAGACATGTTCATCGCGCTGGTCGACCGCGAGGCAGCGGCGGCATGACAACGGCTGCGCTAGCGGTCCGATTCTGACATTCGCATCCCTTCTCGAGCTGCCACTTTTGCGAATGTTGGAATCACAGGAACACTGGCAAATATAAGTCTCTAGTGTCCCTTCGATTCCGAAGTTCGTAAACGTGGGGCCGCTAGACGATACGAACTTCGGAATCGAAGGGACACTAATGGAGTTTCGGATTTGACATTCGCTTTTGAGCGCGCGGCTGGGTGGGGAGCGAATGCCAAATCCGCTCCGCTAGGCCGCCTTGCCCGGCACGAAATCCGGCTGGCCTGGCGGGAATGGCTAGCGATAATGACGGGCGGACGCCGCGGGCGCCGACGCGCTCTGATCATCGGCCTTCTGGTTTTTGGGACGCTGCTGCATGTACCGGCCTGGGTCGTGATTGGGCGGTATGCCACGCTTCAGCCGCCGCTCGACAAATCGGCGCTGATCGTCATCACCGCGACCATTTTCCTCGCCTGGGCCTTGATGCTGTCACAGGCGATCGAATCGGTGACGCGGGTATTTTACGCCCGCGCTGATCTTGATCTCATCATGTCCTCGCCGGTCGCGCTTACCCATGTCTTTTCGATACGGCTTGCCGCGATCGCGCTGTCCGTTACCGCCATGGCGATGCTGCTCGCGACACCGTTTGTCGACGTTCTGATGTTCGGCGGCGGCCTCCGCTGGCTGGCCGTTTATGGCGTCGTCATCGCCATCGGTCTCTCCGCCGCCGCGGTCGCGATTGCCGTGACCATCCTGCTGTTCCGGACGATCGGCCCGCGGCGGACCCGGCTGGTCGCTCAGATTGTGGCCGGGGTGATCGGCGCCGGTTTTGTCATCGCGCTACAGATCGCGGCGATCCTGTCTTACGGCACGCTGTCGCGCTTTGCTATTCTGACCTCGGACGCCGCAGCGGCGTTTGCGCCCGGACCCGACAGCGTACTCTGGTGGCCCGCGCGCGCGGCGCTCGGCGATGGCGAAGCGCTGTTGCTTCTGCTGGCTTGCGGACTCCTGTTGCTGGGAACCGTCATGACGCTTCTTTCGGCTGGGTTTGCCGACACGGCCGCCCGCGCCTCGACTGGAACCGCAACCGCCCGCCGCGGTTGGCGCACGCGATCGTTCCGATCCGGATCGCGGCAACAGGCATTACGGCGGAAGGAACTGACGCTGCTCCGCCGCGACCCGTGGCTGGTCTCGCAAAGCCTGATGCAGCTGCTTTACCTCGTGCCGCCCGCCTTGCTGCTGTGGCGAAGCTTTAGCGACCCGTCGGTCGCCATTATGCTGATCACGCCCGT
>Ga0208193_1000604_pt1 | contig 18344 bp, 22 predicted proteins | sample June2015DPH_17_2_FD_184716 | JGI IMG/M metagenome (GOLD analysis project Ga0208193, IMG submission 184716) | Peatland microbial communities from SPRUCE experiment site at the Marcell Experimental Forest, Minnesota, USA - June2015DPH_17_10... | ecosystem: Environmental > Terrestrial > Soil >... | reverse complement strand
AAAGCCAGAACGGCAGAGACCCTCGAACAAGCCATCGCAGACCATCTTCCAGACATCAGGCCTCAAGACGCTCAAGCATGGTTCAGAACGCCATTTCATCCTATATAGCTATGAGGAATACGCTCTAGATCGTCGCGCCTGTCGATACCCGTAGGAAATACTACATTGGCGACAACTCCATTGCGCTCCTCGGGAAGCGTCGGCGTCAAAACCGGGTCAACCGAACGGTAGGTGATCACCAACGGATGCTCTTTGGAAAAAATCATTACCCCTGCCGAATAGCGCAACATGTGCCTGTCGGTTGCAGTTGCATCAATTTCGCTCACCCCGTGGTAAACGATCATCCACCCGTATCGTGTCAGGATCGGTGGGGTACCGCCGCCGATCTTAAGGCGTTCCCAAGGCGATACAGGGGAGGCGAGCCGATGATGAAACGTAAACTTGCCGGTGCGAAACGGCTTACGATCAAGCGTCATTTGGCAGTACGAAATCCAGATGCTCTCCCGATCAATATCGACTTCACGGTTTGCAGGGCTGCAGGCTGTTTCCTCAGGACGGGTGCCTGGATAAAGCGGACGGTGAAGCAGGGCCAACTCTGGCTGCCCCGTCGGATCGGGAATGACGGCTGGAAAGAGGCTGGAATCTTTGTCGTCTACGTTACCGAATTCGATGCCGTCTGCCGAGGCAAATGTAGCGAGGCCCAGGCGTCTCCAGTGGAAGATGTCTTCCGATACCGCAAGGGCAATCCGCGGGCCATGGGATGACCATGCCGTGTAGGTCATCAGATATCGTTGGATGGGTTCAACGAACGTGACTCGTGGATCTTCGCATCCACCGCCTCCCGGCCGCAATTCATAATCGGCTTCGGGCTCCAGTGCGATGCCAAGCCGCTCAACGCCCATCGGGTCGCCGGCCTCATTGAACCGCACGCGCGCGATCCCGATCCGCGAATAATTCCCCTTCGCGACCAGTCGCGGGAAGAGATACAGTTCGCCATCGGGACCTCGAGCGGCTCCAGGATTGAGAACCCCTTCCAGTTCATGAGAGTTCCCGGGCTCAGGCGCCATGATCATGCCGAGGCGTCTCAATTTCAATCCACTCATTGAAGTTCCTCGCCCACTTGCTCCATCCGACTGGCTCACTTGTCGCCAAGGCAGGCAAGGATGGTACTGATTACGAGATTGGTATCGTCGGGCCCTTTGACAGGAATTGACAAGACACCTACCTCTTCCGCCGGGTAATCGTTCCCTCCGGGGAACAAAGCATCGCCGATGTAAATCATTTCTTTGAATGAAAAATGGAGGGTGTCCCGCAACTTTCCTATGCCGTAGGCTTTGTCAATGCCAGGCTTGGTCACATCGATTGACGTTGCTCCGCCCATGCGTATAGAAAACTCAGGGATAAGCGTCTCCAAGATCGCTGTAATCTTCTTCCGTTTGGCAAAATCGGGATCCCATTCTTCTTTTTCTGCAAGAGGCGCCTGCTGACCCAGCGCGGAGTAAGTGACCTGACTTCCCCGGTCCTCAATTACATCTCCCCAAACCTTCTTGGCACGATAGCCAGCCTCTCCGGCAGCCTTATCCAGTGAGTCTCTAATCTTCCGTTTTTCCTCCGCCGTAAGATCCTCCGAATAAAGCTCCTCCCAATTTCCGTTGTATCGAAAGAATTTCGTTCCGCAGGTTGGAAGCAGAGATAAATTCGTAAGCAGACTGTCCTGGGGAAGATCGGTCAAAAGCTGCATTTCAAACTGCGTCCATGCGCCTCCAGAGATCACCGCCACTTTGATAATGCCCAGCAGATCGCGCAGCAGCCCCGCGGTCCGTGGATCGAGGGACGACTTGCTGGGCGCGAGGGTGCCGTCCAAATCGAACACAATGAGCTTTTTCATTCATCTCTCAGTCTGAGATCCTGTTGCATCGACGATTCCGCGCCATCAAGGGATCGCGATCTCCAGCAGCGTTACTTCTCCCCTGGGTTGAAACGCGCATTCTCCGGCCTCGGCCGGCAAGAGCCAAACATCTCCCTTGCCAAGCGCGTATGGAGTAATGTTGTGCATGATTTGGCCCGAACCCTCAATGCCGACCAAAACGCGCGGTTCAGCCGCCGCTCCGACGATGAACTTGTCTGGCCCAACAACGCGCCACAACAGAAAGGCGGAGCAATCGAAGAGCCTCTCGCGCTCAATAGGTTCGGTAGTCTCCACTCGGGGCTCGACAAGGCCACTATCGCTCGCACCGAACTTTATGCAGGCAAAAGCCTGATCTACCTGGATCGGACGCGGCTCCTTGGTCTCCAGGTCGATATGGCCCCAATCGTAAAGCCTGTATGTCACGTCGCTATTCTGCTGAACCTCGAAAACCATTACATCGTTGCCTAGAGCATGAACCGTTCCCCCGGGAATGAATATGGCATCGCCGGACTTCGGTGAAACGCTAACAAGGTGTTCCGCAATGGTTGCGTCGCGCAGCGACTCTCTCAGAATGCCGGCAGTTGTGCCCGATTTCAGGCCGGCATAGATTTGGCTCCCTTTCTCCGCTTCGATTACGACCCACGCCTCTGTCTTTGCTGTATCGCCTGCAGAGTTTAGCTCGGAGGGATCATTACTGGGATGCACTTGCACGGAGAGCATTTCGTGCGCGTCCAGAAATTTCAGCAGCAATGGGAAGCGGCGAAAGCGCGAAGAAAGCTTCCCCATCATCGGTTCTCGGTGCTTCTCCATCACTTGCCCAAGCGTCTGCCCCTTAAGAGGTCCATTCGCAACCAGGCTTTGATGATCGGTGCGGTCGCTCAATACCCACGCCTCTCCGATCGGCCCATCGCCCGGCAACGGTGCAGAGAGCAGGCTGGACAAGCGGCGGCCTCCCCACAAACGATATTGGTAGATGGGTTCGAACCGTAGCGGATATAACTGCGCTTCATCCATTGATTACTGTCCGTCTTTTACTATCGAGAGCTTAATTCGCTGAACTCGCCGGCATCGCAGATTGCCGGTGACCATTTGGAATCCACGCCAGATCGCCGCTGAAAACATAGATAGCAAGCGCGGCGGCCATGAAGACAGCGCCTATCCAGAAGCGCCAGTCTCGATGCATCCGTCTCCAGTAAGGACCGGGATCGGGTTCGCCACTGCCGTTGCTGTTTCCTTCCAGGTTGTGCTTGCTTCCGGTCATTATCTCTCCCTATCCGTGTGCATTCGCAGCCACGCGCTGCCATGTTGCAGAATGCTTGACGTTGCAAGGCTCTTTTGGCCCGCAAGACGCGGGTCTGGCGACCAATCCAGCCCCCATACGTACTATTCAAGAGAACAACACCGGGAGTCCGGTCAATTGTGGTCAGAATGCGACTGCACGTTGTTCAGAAACGGGGTGAAAACGTCACTGCTCCTACCAAAGGCAGGCCCATCTTTAAGCATTCCTGAGGTGATGTACACGATTGCTCAGCGTGCTCAGACGCAACGTGGAAAACTTCAGATGCGGAAGAGCAGAGGTCAAGGGTTCAGAACCACTCAACGGCAGCTTCTGAAGATCTCTTGAACTCGCGAAGCGAATCCGCATCACTCTGAAGGCTTGGAGTGTTTTCAAACATCACCCGACGATCATGGGAGACCTGCGGAATGGCCGCTTCAAATACCTCTTTGAGCTCGCAATCAAACCGTCTCACCTATCCTGAGACCCCCCACAGGTTCTGCGGGGTCGGTTCAGCTTCCTCTCTTCAGCTGGCGCCTCGTCCACAGCGCCCGATCAGGATAGCGGTGATTGGGAATCACCTTCCGAGGCAGTGTGGAATTGCGACATTCACGACAGATTTGTGCAACGCGATCACCGCCGAATACGGAGCGGCCCAACTATCAGTGATAGCAATCAACGACGGGCAATCGTCCTACCAATACCCTGAGCGAGTGCGATTTGAAATCAGCGAAGGTGGTCTCGCGTCCTACAGGGCTGCTGCCGAATTCTTGAACGCAAGGAATGTCGATCTGGTGTGTTTACAGCATGAATACGGCATTTTTGGAGGCAAATCTGGGAACTACATTATCGAGTTGCTAAAACACCTTAAGATGCCGGTCATCACAACCCTGCATACGGTCCTTCGCGAACCGAACCTGGACCAACGGGTTGTAATGCACACGATTGCCGCACGCTCCGAGCGCCTCATCGTCATGAGTCAACACTCTTCGCGAATCTTGCAGGAGATCTTCAAGGTGCCGGCGGCGAAGATCGATCTGATTCCTCATGGCATCCCCGATCTGCCTTTTGAGCAACCGGACCTCTATAAGATTCGCTTCTCTTGCCAAGGCAAGAGCGTCCTTCTCACGTTTGGCCTGCTTTCGCCGAACAAAGGATTCGAAAGCGTGATCCAAGCGATGCCGAGCATACTCGCCAGTCACGGCAACGCCGTCTACATGATTGCGGGCGCCACTCACCCGCATGTCCGGGCGCGTGAAGGGGATCGTTACAGGCGCGAGTTACAGGCATTGGCGAAGAAGTTGGGTGTGGAAGAGCAGGTCCTGTTCGTCAATCGGTTTGTCGCTCCCGAAGAGATGGCAGCGCTTGTCGGCTCGGCCGACATTTACATCACGCCCTACTGCCACGAGGCGCAGGCGGTGTCGGGAACCTTGGCATATGCCCTAGGTGCCGGCAAGGCCATTATCTCGACTCCCTACTGGCACGCCGCAGAAGTGCTCGACCATGGACGCGGACTGCTGGTGCCGTTTGAAAGCCCGGCTGCCATCGCAAAAGCGACGATCGCGCTTCTGGATGATGACAAGGCACGCCAGGCAATGCGCGAACGCGCCTACCTTTATTCTCGGCCTATGATCTGGAAGCGGGTGGCCCAATCCTACATGGCCACCATTCTGCGAACTCGCGTCCACCCTACCAATAAGGTTCAAATTGGTCGTGCCATCAAGACCAATACGTGGGAAGTCGAACAGCGCGTTATAAATGCCTGAGCGATCCAGGACCTATTTTCTTCGTTATTGCCGGAATTGTGAGCAATTCGGAACAGACATCCGCTCCTGACTTTAGAACACTGGTCCTGCAAGCGCCACGGGATGCTCGTACGGAGGGCATTCTTCCACTTCATGGGCCCGTTCTTCGATTTGAGATGTGGCCTTGATTGTCGTGACGGGCGGTAACTCCATTCTTGGCGTTCACGCGATCATTCCACTTTCTGAGTAGGCGGATACACTCGCGCTAAGCGGGGCCGAGCGCACAATCCAGAAAGAGGCGACCCTCATGGATCACACCCATATTCACGCACTCGACTTGGCGCCGACATTCGATCTTGCTCACTTCCTCGCATGCGCTGGAACGGGCAGAAGGATTGTCCACTGCGATCCCAAAGGCGCCTTGTTCTCCCAGGGCGACTCTGCCGATTCTGTTTTCTATCTCCAAAGCGGGCGGTTGAAAGTCACTGTCGTCTCGGCGAGTGGCAAAGAAGCTACGATTACACTGCTTTCTGCCGGCGACTTTATCGGCGAGGATTCGCTTACCGGAAACGCTGGACACCGATCGGTCACGGTAACGGCGATCACTCAGTCGCATGCAATGAAGATCTCTCGAAGTGAGATGGTCCGGGTGATGCACGATGAGCAGGCATTCACTGATCTGTTCCTATCGCATCTTTTGGCTCGCAGCATAAGAACCCAAGCCGACCTCGTCGATCAACTCTTCAACTCCAGCGAGAAGCGCCTCGCAAGGCTCCTTCTTCTGATGGCTGAATACGGCGAATCTGGAGAACCAACAAAGTTTATTCCTCCCATCACTCAAGAGACCCTGGCAGAGATGGTCGGTACCACCCGCTCACGCGTCAGCTTCTTCATGAATCGATTTCGCAGGCTCGGGTTCATTGACTACAATGGCCGCATCGAGGTCCACAAATCGCTTCTCAAAGCAATGCTCCTCGATCGCCTTCCTGAGCATGGCGCTCAAGCACCTCGCCTTGCCGCGAAATCCAATATCTCACCTGACCGTTCCATAGCGAAGCTTTGCGCATAGAGAAGACCATGCAGTGCCTACCTGCTTACCCACTCAATGGCGAGAGAGGTGGCACTTCAAGAACGACCTATGGCTGCCAGACGGCACCTGCCTCAATTCCGGAATGAGTTTGAGAGGCTGCACCGATCAATGCCGGCTGTTCGTTCGCTGAAAGGGCCAGAAGAATCAGCGCCGCCCCCGCATACGCCAGTGGATCGCGTGCCTGGCCGAGAGAGCATCCGGTCGCATTCATCGCCAGATCGTCTCCTCTTTCTGCGACTAAGCTAAAACATCGCCTCAATACAAAACACCCGACAGCGGAAAGGATCAGGTCCGACATGATTGCACGGTATGTATGAATGCGGTTGGCTATTGAAGTGTTCATCGCCTGACCCTACACCGACAAGTCCGCAATGGATGTACATTCTAGCTCGCTGAAGAAGCCCATGGCCCTGGAGCACTGTTGGACGGAGCGAATGCCGTGAAGAAGCTTTAATGCCTCCCACGGGGCATCGCTGCATGGTTGGCATCGCCTGCGCCGTCTGCGGCATGTGCCGCAAATGGTCCCCTATCAATCCGGGCAGGCGATCGTCGCAAACTCCGCTGCCGCGGTATCTCGGCGGTTCCTCTCGATCCAGATTGGCTCTGGTACTTCGCAGCACCGCCGGAATGTAAGGGGCACACTTTCAATCGCATTCAAAAGGACAGTCACGCCGTTACCTTTCTCGTAGAAAGCATCAGCCGTCACGCCGCAAGGGACTTGGCTTCCCGAAAATGCGCCACTCATCGCAATCACTCGGATGGCTGGAAATTGGCGGCGGACTAGAGGTAGCAATTCAAAACCAGACATGCCCGGCATGTTGAGGTCGGAGAGCAGAATTTCTGGGACCTCTTTGTCAATCTCGACCAGCGCAGCTAAGCCATCCGCCGCACACCGCACGCGATGTCCGAGTACCTTGAGAACCTCTGCGAGTGAAGTTCGAACGGGCTCCTCATCCTCGACGATCAAGATGGAAGCTTTGGGATCTGGCATTTCTTGCTCCGATAAGCACGATTGATCTGTACGACCAGTGTGTCAGTGCCTTGTTTTCAACGCTGGTCGTTTATGACCGGAATTCACGCCTTTGAGAAGCTTCGATCGATGCCTCGGCGCATCGAGGACGCTAGGCTTCACTGCGTTATCGCTAGGCATTCGATCATGGAGAACCACTTTTAGCAGAGACTTATGCACCTGAATACGGCCGTTGTATTCGACGAATCCCAGCCTGCGGAATCGATTCATGAAAAAGCTGACGCGAGAACGCGTAGTTCCAATCATTTCCGCAAGCGTTTCTTGAGAGATCGGAGGGATCTGCGTTTCCGGCTCGCCGGGCTCACCATATTCGGCCATCAAGAGAAGAATTCGGGCCAAACGCTTTTCACTGGAGTTGAAAAGTTGATCGACAAGGTCAGCCTGGCTCCGCATACTTCGCGCCAGCAAGAACTTTACGAACAAGTCTGAGAACTGATGCTCTCGATGCATTACTCGGACCATCTCTTCTCGGCTTATTTTGAGTGCCGAACAGGCGGTGATGGCCGTGGCCGTGGATAGACGCAATCCGGGCACTGCAGATAGCGCTTCTTCACCCACAAATTCGCGCGGGACAAGCAGTGTGACAGTCGCTTCCTTGCCGGCGGTCGAAACGACGGTGATCTTTGCGCGGCCCTTTTGCAAATAGAAAACCGAATCGGCTGGATCGCCTTGTGAAAAGAAAGCCTGTTTGGGCTTTAGTTCAACGATCCTTCGGCCAAGTCCAGCGCTAGCAAGGAACGCCGCGAGATCGAACTCGAGTGGAGCAGCGAAAGTCATCCTCAGGCCACCTTTCAGCACTACACCATCGAGTAAAGACGCCGTAGGCTTCGGTCACGGGAATCGGCTACACTCCTGTCGTTTTCATTTTCTTATGAATGATTTACGCCGTCTGTGCCGTTTTATACACGTATCTCGCCGATGGAGTGCAACTTCCTCATCCAATGCGCTTTGATTGAACCGAACCCAGGAAGTGTCCACAATAGAGCAGATCAAACTCAACAGGCCGCGTCAACTGGACGTTACTTCGCGAATGGAAATGATCGGGCGAAACAGCCAGCGGAAAGGCCAGGATAAGAGTATGGAAGAGCATCGATGCAGAATTGCTGCAACCGTAGTGGAAGACTTTCGTTGCAAGAGCCTTCTTGACAGCCCGCAGAATGTGACTCAAGACCCCCGGTACAGGTGCCTTTACCGCCGCGTGGAAGTCGAGGTAGAAGACAGCCGGTGCAATAGCGTTGCAGCCGAAATGGAAGACCCGCGGTGCAAGGGCCTTACTTTGAAGTGGTAATTGAAACTCACAATTTCTAAAACTCGACTCAATTCTCAAATGTCCTGGTGAAAACCCTGCCATCCATAGCTCTTCGACGAACCGCCAATCGATGATGATGCAAACGTCTGTTCGCAGGCAATCGACCGACAGCCGGTTAAATCTAGGCCGGGCTGCCTTACGAGAACATGAGAGAAGGGATCAGCGCAGGAACTTCTCTTCTCGGCTGACCTGGGCTGCTTGCTCCAACCTGCGAATTGGCGTCGCCGGTCAGTTATGACCTTAGATCCGCACGTCGCCGTTCTAGGATGATGCGTGCGAAAGACATCTGTCATGGGAATGGCAGGGTTCGCCAATCGCGCTCAAGGCAGATCGATATCCGCAGTCAGAGCAGACACGAAACTAATTGACAAACCGAAAAGAAAGGCGTTCACAGTGAAGAAGACTGGCAGGATAGAGCTTGCAAGGGAGATCATCGCACGGGTGAAGAAAGAGATGCAGGAATCCCGATTGACGGCGTCTGTTCGCAAGGGCATGCATGGCAAGGCTGCACTCGATTCACCGGCGATCCGTTTCGAGAAGGTGTGATGCTGCCTTCCATGTGGCTGTTCAAGGATGCAACCTAGGGGCCTTTATCGCTTTTACCGGTACGCGACTTGCGTGTAGGTCAAAGTTGCTCAACGAGTCGCGCAACGTCAGGTCACAATAGGGTATGAACAAGTTCTGGATCGGTTTAGTACTCCTGTCTTGCTTTGCAATGCCCTATGCGGCGAAGGGACAGGTTGTGGTAGTCGTGCATCGCCATCATCATCATCGGCACCACCATCACCGCCCCAATCTCAACCAGTAATTCAGCCAGGCCTCGAAAACGTGGACGTTTCACGCGGATCCACCCGTTGGGGCTATCGGGTGGGTATGTCGTGCAGAGATAATAGTGCCGTTTGCCTGTTCAAAGGAAGACGTAACGAAGATCGCCTGAATGATTCAAGAGCCGACTGGCAAGGGTGAACGAGCTTTCGAGAATTAGACGAATGATCATCAACCCCAAATACGAGAAAGGTTAACACCTAATGGAGCAATCAGTCTTCGAACATGCAGGACGACAGATCGACGATACAGCGCACAAGGCTACACGAGCGGCATCTGCAGTTTCCGATGCGCTGGAAGACGGTGTGATAGCAGCTCGTCGGATGGCAAGAGACGGAACCGACGCCGCAACGGAATTACTTTACAACGCAAGGAGGCGCTGCGAACGACACCCGTTTGAAACAGTCGCAATAACATTTGCGGTTGGCATTGCTGCCGGAACAGCGATCGGCTGGATGTTGAAGCGGGGAAAACCGACACAACGGTGCGAATAATCTGGGACAGCATCTGATGGCCTGGGTCGGTCTATGCGGTCATCCGATCATCGACCTCCCGGTAGTCCTCGTCGGCGCCAACTTTATATCTCAGCGCAGAGTTTAGAGCCTGGTCCGGGAAGGGATCTGAGAAGATGGGGACACCGGATTCAAGTCATGCCGCCGAGAACGCTCCTGCTAAGGTAGACTCCGGCGCGCCAAATTCACCGACTACCCTCCCGTCCCCAGACGAATCTCAAATCCCCGCAAAGGCAAAGCAACATAACATTCGCGTCTCCCCTGCCGTCCTCGATGCCGCGGGGAAAGACGGAGACGACCTGCTTCGATCCTTGCACACGGCTTCCACAGGCCTCACACAAAGCGAGGCGGAGTCAAGAGCGCGCATTGCAGGGCCGAATGAAGTAGCGCAAGAGCGGCAGCGCGGCTGGTTCCTCAGTCTGCTGATCATCATTCGAAACCCTCTGGTCATTTTGTTGGCAGTACTGTCGTCGATTTCCTTCGCGACCGGCGATCCACGCGCTGGGAGCGTCATGGCGGGCATGATCGTTCTGAGCGTCACGCTCAGGTTCCTGCAGGAAGCTCGTGCGGGCGCCGCTGCGGCGAAACTCAAGGCGATGATTCACGTAACGGCCACAGCGCTCCGGGACGGCAAGCCGCAGGAGATCCCCCTTCGCGATCTCGTTCCCGGGGACATCATCAATCTGTCCGCTGGGGACATGATCCCAGGCGACGTGCGAATTCTATCGGCGAAGGATCTGTTCGTGAGCCAGGGAACGCTCACCGGAGAGTCGCTCCCGGTCGAGAAGTTTCACGATGCCGACCCACACGCAGCAGATTCTCCGGTCGAGCTCAAGAACACGTGCTTCATGGGCACGAGCGTCCAAAGCGGCACAGCGACCGCTGTCGTTGTCATCACGGGAGTCCGTACTTATCTCGGCACCATGGCTAGTTCCATTACGCAAGAAGGAACGCCAACAAGCTTCGACCAGGGTCTGAGCCGTTTCACCTGGCTCATGATTCAGCTCATGGCCATCATGGTGCCCCTTGTCTTCTTCATCAACGGCTTCACCAAACACGATTGGAAAGGAGCATTCTTCTTCGCGATGGCCGTTGCAGTTGGCCTGACCCCGGAGATGCTGCCCATGATTGTCTCCGTCTGCCTGGCCAAGGGCGCGCTAGCCATGAGCCGCAAGAAGGTTATCGTTAAACGTCTCAACGCCATTCAGAACTTCGGTGGAATGGACGTGCTCTGCACCGATAAAACGGGTACGCTCACGGAAGATCGCGTCGTCCTGCAACGGCACTGTAATGTCGCCGGTCGAGAGACGGATGAAGTGCTTCGGGATGGATACCTCATCAGCCATTTTCAGACCGGCCTGAAGAACCTGCTTGATACCGCAATATTGAATAGCTCTGATTTCCACGAGCAAGCTCTGATTGAGAAATACAAAAAACTCGACGAAATCCCCTTCGATTTTACCCGACGAATGATGTCGGTCCTCGTCCAGAATCCTGAGGGCAAGGCGATCCTCCTGACCAAGGGCGCCCCGGAAGAGATCTTCCATCAATGTTCGCAATTTGAGCTTGACGGGAAATTGTCACCTATGGACCCCGTATTGATGAAGGGGTTGAAGGACCAATATGCAAGCCTTAGCAACGATGGGTTCCGGGTTCTGGCAGTTGCAGTTAAGGAGTTGACGGGAAAGACATCCTGCGCAAAGGATGACGAACACGATCTTGTGCTGAAGGGATATGTCGCATTCCTCGACCCGCCCAAGCCCACCGCCGCAACCGCGATCGAAGCGCTTCACAAGCATGGCGTGGTTGTGAAGATCCTTACTGGCGACAACGACCTGATTAGCCGCAAGGTGTGCCGCGACGTCGGGCTTCTCGCCGACCCGATGCTGTTGGGTGATCAAGTCGAGAAAATGTCCGACCCCGAATTGGCCGAGGCGGCAGAAAAAACCACGCTCTTCGCTCGCCTCTCTCCGGCGCACAAGCAGCGGATCGTTCGTATCCTGCGCGGCAAAGGTCACGTTGTCGGATTTCTGGGTGATGGAATCAACGACTCACCCGCTTTGCGGGCCGCGGACATCGGCATTTCGGTCGACACTGCGGCCGATATCGCGAAGGAGTCGGCCGACCTGATCCTGTTGCAGAAGGACCTTATGGTTCTCCAAGGCGGCGTCATCGAGGGCCGAAAAGTCTTCGCCAACATCATCAAGTACATCCGCATGGGCGCCAGTTCCAATTTTGGAAACATGTTCAGCGTGCTGGGTGCGAGCGCCTTTCTACCCTTCCTTCCCATGGCCCCGATTCAGATCTTGACCAACAACATGCTATACGACTTCTCGCAGGTTCCTATTCCCAACGACGCGGTGGACGACGAGTTGGTCGCGCGGCCACGGCCCTGGAATATTGGAGAGATCAAGCGGTTCATCCTCTGCATCGGGCCCATCAGCTCGATCTTCGACTACACGACCTTCTTCGTCATGCTTTATCTATTCAAGTGCTGGGATCCCTCCCGCGCCCCACTCTTTCAGACCGGCTGGTTCGTCGAGTCGATCATGACGCAGACGCTCGTTATTCATATCATTCGCACGAATAAGATTCCGTTCTTCCAGAGCCGCGCAAGCTGGCCGCTGCTGATCACGACATTGACCATCATGGTCTTCGGAGCGTGGCTGCCGTATTCTCCGCTGGCCTCTTCGCTCGGCCTCACCCACCTGCCCGCGCTGTATTGGCCAATCCTCCTGCTGACGCTCCTTGCCTACACGTGCCTTACGCAAGGCGTCAAGGTGTGGCTCTTGAGGATGAAATGGATCTAGGACAAGGCAAGTTAGTCACGCCATTAGGCAGATCGACGGAATCCCACGGGCAAGCGGACAGCAAGAACGCATTACGACGCTTTCAGAAGTTCCTCGTCCGGAAGCGCTTCAAGATGCCGGTGCGAGGCAGAAGGTTTCATCGCGCAGGCGGTATCGGGCTTCTACGTGCTGCAGTGTTGGGCGCAAACGACGGCATCGTATCAACATCAAGTCTGCTGATCGGCGTTGCGGCGGCGCATGGAACTCATCGCAGCATCCTGGTCGCAGGGATCGCCGGCTTAGTCTCCGGAGGGATGTCCATGGCCGCAAGCGAGTACGTTTCCGTGCACTCGCAGGCCGACACCGAAGCAGCAGAATTGGCTCTCGAGCGTAAAAAACTCAAACAGGACAACAAGGGCGAACGCCAAGCGCTAACGGCTATTTATGTGGCCCGCGGACTCGAACCCCTACTCGCAAGCCAAGTCGCGCAGCAGTTGGTTGCCTATGATGAATTGGGCGCATATGCCCGCGATGAACTGGGTATCTCAGAGAAGTTCCGCGCACGCCCATTGCAGGCTTCCCTTTCCGCTGCATGCAGCTTTGCTGTGGGGGCCATGATGCCGCTCATGGTCACTGCGATCGCGCCAGAGGCGCGTTTAATTCCCATCGTCTCTCTATCATCGTTGGCAGTTCTGGCTTTGATGGGCGGACTGGCTGCACGCGCTGGTGGCGCAAGAGTCATGATGGGCGCAATGCGCGTGACGTTCTGGGGCGGTTTGGCGATGGCGATGACCGCAGGTATCGGATGGGTTGTTGGTGCAATTGCGTAAAAGCGCACTATCGATTTTCCCCAACCCACCGGGCTCGTACAGATTGATGCCAGGTCGAGGCTTCTGCCTTCATCAAAACTGAACTTTGCAATTAATTCAAATCAAAATCCTAATTGCGAAGGATGACCGCTCATTCAGCGCACAGACAATGGGTAGAAATACGAAGCTGGGTCTCCTTCATGAGTGGTAGCGAGGAAGTAGGTGCCCGGCGGCAGGCTACGAAGGTCGAGAGTAACCGTGAGGTCGGTGTGAAATCCCTGCACATTTGCGATTGCACGACCGGTTGCTTTTTCTGAGGCACTACTGCGGTCGGCGGTAACGGAAACCTCGTAATCGCCACCCGGGCTGAAATTCGGAAGGACGATGTGAGCTGTCACAACCCGCCGAGGGACGAGCCCAACCGGGATAGTCGATGTATCAGTTCCACGAGGCGTACCCGCCTGGCTGAGATCAATCGAAGCGGCCACCGGAGTTGAGTCGGCAAGCTGGGCCGGCGCAGCTACCGAATGCATGCGCCAGTAGATAACTCCACCTACAGCCAGCAGGCAAAGGGTTACAGAGGCGAACGCTGCCCATCCCCACTTCATCACCGAGTCACGGCGAGAAGGAAGCCGAAATCCCGCACGTTCCGACTGCTCATTCCGGAGCCTGCGAAGTTCGATCAACTCACGGGTACACTCGGCACACTTCAGGACATGCAGATACCTTGGATCTGAAAGATCCAGCTTTTCCGGCGTGAAAACCCAAGCCTTCAGAGTTGCTGGGTCAAGGCAGCCTACGCGTTCAGGATTAGGGTGTGCTTCAAGGGCGTGCTCCCGAAGCTTGTCAAAGAGCAATGTATCGTCTTCGTCATCCTTAAGAAATGATCGATGTTCGTCCACGGAATCCTTCCCGGTCTCCTGAAGTGCCTCTGCCGGAGTTTACTGCGGAGCGCTTCGAATTCCCAATTTTTGCCGGATGCGTTCGAGAATCCTCTTGCAATTCATTCGGATAGCTTCACGACTGGTTCCTGTTTTGGCCGCCACCTCTGCCCAGGATTCTGCGTTGCCATATCGCAGCATTACGGCCTCGCGCACGCGAGGTGGAGCTTCGGCCAGGATTCTTTCTGCATCGAGCGCTGCGTCTACTGCGGAATGAGCTAAATATGAAGCCGATGCATCGTGAGCCTCAGAGAAATCGATGAAGACGAGTCGTTTGCTTTCTTTCCGTCGACGCCGGACTTCCTGCTTGCAGAACCGCAGAAGGGCCACGCTCACATCTTCTTGATTTTTAGGAGGATGGTCGGCAAGGTAGGCAACGGCTTGCTCTATTGCCTTTTCCATTATCTCGGCTGCCAGTGCTTCGTCTCCGAGGACAGACGCCGCGACTCGCAGTGTGTCCGGCCAGTGTCTCTCAACGGCATCCCGCACGGCCGCCGTGACCAGCGAAGGACATGACATGTCCTTCACAACCCAGCAGCGATCAAGTGGAGAGGGGGAAGCCATCACTGAGCAACCAGTACCGACTGACACCCGTGATCGTGCGAGTGCATCGAGTCTGTAACGCCAATTTACCCCAAAACAGCCTTGATTTCCACATTAGGAGCAATATTTCCACCGAGCTTGTTCGTTTTCGATGTTTTCCACAGCCTTTATATGTAGAGGGCTTTTTGTCCTTTTGCACGCTCCCCCCTTGCTCGAGGTGCATATGGCAACCGTTCGCCCGCTACCCGGATCCGCCCCAACATGGGGACCGGAAGCAATCGCCTTGGCGAAACAAGCCCGGGTGCTTTCGGGAAACAAACTTGCCCAGCTCGTTCGCAGGCTCCAGCGCCAAACTGGCCGAACGCAGGAAGAGTGTTGGCGCTTCGTCATCAAGTACAGCATCAAGGCGGAAGTCGACCACCGGCGCTGGCGGGAGGAAGAACTCGACGAAGCGCGGGAATTGCTCACGAAATACTCCGTGGAGGAGGTTGCAAAGCGGCTGAAGCGAAGCGCAAAAGCTCTTCGCAATGCCCTCCAAAGAAGGCAGCTCCGAGTTCGCGAGATTCGTTGTGATTGCTTTTCCTTGGAATCTCTGGCCCAGGTACTGCATGTGCGTCGCAGCGAAATCGTTGGCTGGATCGAGCGAGGCTGGCTCCAGGCAACGATCACCAAGCAGGCGAACCGAGCCAGTTATCGCATCATGCCCGAGGCTCTCAGCGCGCTCTACAAGAATCATCTCGAAGACCTGCTGAAGCGACGCATCCCCAACCACTCGCTCTTTGAAGCGTACGTCCAATACTGCTTTTCACCGAAACACACTACAGGCGAACAGTTGCTCGATGTCCGCCGCGACAAACGCGAGCGAGAGGCATTTGCAGCGCTGAACAACGGGGAGAATCTCTCTCAAGACGAGGAGGAGGATGACGATGGCACTTTCGGCGCTTGAATCTTCAAAGACGCGAGCCCAAGAATCAGTGTGTCCTCACTGCGGACGTTCCGTCGTATCGACGCGCCCGGCCGTAGTGGAGACGGTACTAAGTGTTCTGGCGGGACTGGCCCTGGCATTGATGCTGGTCCCTGTGGCGGTCATTGCCTGGAAGTCTTGCTCTGATTTCCTTTCGGGCAGAGTTTCGCACTCGATCTTTTATCATCCGCTAGAAGACTGGACCCAATACTAGCAACTGTTCCACAACGTCCTCACTTCACAAGCCAGATGGAAATTCTAAGCGGCGCGCTCACCTGGATGAGCGCGTTGACCTGTTCTCGCCATTTGAGCTTTCGCCGCCCAAAAGTTAGTAAACACAATGTGACTTGAACGAAGCCGCTGGGTCTGCTCCGAAGCCACGAAACGCTCAGGTCAGCTTCCTGCCAGCGCCGCAACCTCGGGTGCATACCTCTCCAGGTGATCTTCGATACAGACCTTGCCAAGGTTCACGGCGAGGCTCCCTCCTGTCCGCACCACGCCCACGTCGTTGATACCCATGAAGCTGAGGGTCTTGCGCAGCACCGGCGTGACCAGGTCGTCTGCCTCGCTACTCTCACCCGCATGGTAGCTATCGCGCGACACCACGATCAGCCTTGCTCTCTGGTTCGCCAGCATGCCCGGCCAGCATGGCGCCAGACGGAAGGTGTAGCCGGGCCGCACCACATAATCGATCCACGACTTCAGAACCGCAGGGATGGTGAAGTTGTACATCGGTGTGCTGATGAAGAGCACATCGGCAGCTTGCAGTTCCGCGATCAATTCGGCTGAGAGCGCAACGTCATCTGCATTTCGGGAGTGCGCTCCACGTCAGGTGGGGCATACACACCCGCGATCAAGTCGTTGTCCATGTAGGGAATGCGCGATGCGTTCAGGTCGCGATAGATCACAGTGCCACCTGGGTTGCGCGCTTGCCAGTGTTCGACGAAATGCTTTCCAAGGGCGCGCGAGATCGACCGGTCTCCGCGAGGGCTTACATCCAGAGCGAGCAGGGTTGGCATGGCTTATTCCTTTGGGTTGAGATTGAAGTTTGGGGAGGTTCAGCGGAACCAGACGATCTGCCGTCCAGTTCCACCGGTTGCAGCCAAAGCAAGAACTTTCATTTTTGACCTCGATCTTTCCTGACGTCAGCGCCGCAGTTTCCAAGGAGCCGGGCTGACTCAGCTTGCCCCGGATTTACGCCTTGGAGGCGTTCTTTGCAGCCGCGAACACATCGCGTGCGGACGTCGTACCCGCTACGTGCTCCGTACCCGCGATTCCGAGGCCCATCCATCCCGCGTTAATGCCGTCATACATTTCTTCGGCAGATCCAGTGTGGCCCTTGGGGACGCCGAACTGCTCGAGCGCTTCAGCCCAGCCTGCACGCGGGATTGCAAAGGCTTTTACGTCGAGTTTCAGCACTTGACCCAACTGGGAGGCCACTTCATCCGCGCTTACCATCGAACCGAGCTCGATGACGCGATGCCCTGACCACGACGGCCCGGTCAGAAGCGTTGCCACCTCTGCGCCGATGTCGTCGGTCGCGATCATCATCGATTTCCGGTTCGTCGGATTGTAGAAGACCGGTAGTGTTCCGCCCTGTGCAGCCTGTAAGCCGAAAAGAAAGTTTTCGAAAAAGCCGCCTGCGCGCACAAATGCGACCGGAGAGGTCAGGCTGCGAAGACCTTGCTCCAAAAGTGATAAGCCCGTGATCATCCCTACTCCGGTGGTTCTATGCGCGCCCGTGCGACTCAATTCGATGGACAAAACTAGCGATCCGCTCCCCGTCACGAAGAAATATTGCGGGGTCGCGGGTCCACGCGCGAAGCATGTCCTCTAGAGTTATGGCATTACTTGAGATTGAGGTGTTTGCGCCTTTGCCCTGGCGTCGTTTCGGGTCCTGTTCCCAAGAGAGGTCCTCTTCGGAGTCAAACACCCCGTCACGCAGCAAACTTCGCCACCAAGACAGGAGGTTAGCGGCACCGAGATATCCTCCTAGGGCAGCCGTATCCCTTCGGGAAGCCCACTCCAAGCGACCCGACCAGGCCCGTGACCACCCTCAAAACAGCTTGGAACAACGTCCGCAAAAATGCCAAGGTCGAAGGACGCTGGCACGACAACCGCCATACTCTGATCACCGATTTGGCTGAGAGCGGCGCTGGCGACCAGACCATCATGGACATCGCCGGCCACGTGTCGAAACAGATGCTCAAACATTACAGCCACATTCGTATGCAGGCCAAGAGAAACGCCCTGGAGGCAATCGTCAAAAAGCCGGCCGCTGCGGAAGCCTCCGATGGGAAAGTAAGGGCTGCCGAGGGGGTCCCCACAAAATCCCCCACAGTGGTTGTAAGAGATGCCAAAGCGGCGCGGCGCAGCCATGCGCCAGTTCCGATCGGGAATTCAAACGCCGCCATGAATTCAAAAGGTGATTACTCAGGAATACCCACACTTACGCAGGGTTTTGAGGGAGTGTCCCCACAAAAGTCCCCACAATCGGTCATTTCTGAGGTTCATCGGGGAGTGAAGAAGAGCCGTAAGTCTAAGATTCTAATTGGCTCCTCAGGTAGGACTCGAACCTACAACCCTTCGGTTAACAGCCATG
>Ga0208193_1000603_pt1 | contig 18372 bp, 20 predicted proteins | sample June2015DPH_17_2_FD_184716 | JGI IMG/M metagenome (GOLD analysis project Ga0208193, IMG submission 184716) | Peatland microbial communities from SPRUCE experiment site at the Marcell Experimental Forest, Minnesota, USA - June2015DPH_17_10... | ecosystem: Environmental > Terrestrial > Soil >... | reverse complement strand
GTGCGTGCGTGATGAATGTCGTTTTCCCTTAATTAGGGTACTGGACTCTGCGTCCTATTTGAGTAAAAATAACGACTTACGGATTTGAGGTTTGCACCATATACATGGGACTGGAACCTTAATTAGGGAACTAACCGGCAACATGTCGTTGTTCTCCCGCCGCCGGTTAGGACTGCAAAGGTGCGTCGTTTGAGACGCATCCCACTAAGTCGTCGCTCACACATTACTGGTTTCCAGGCTCTCTCTGTGTCTCGCGCGGTTCAACACGAGAGCGCGCTGGAACGTGACTTCGTCATGCTTACTACGTTCCGGGACGCGGCGGCCCAGATCATTTCGCAGCCGATCACATTTGCATTTCGCGATGACGAAGCACCGCGCCGCTACACGCCGGACTATCTGGTGCACTGGAGTGACGGTCGATCGGAGTTGATCGAGGTCAAGTATCGAGCGGATTTGCACGCGAACTGGCGCCAACTGCGGCCGGCATTTGCCGTTGCGCGCACGTGGGCTCGTGAACATCACGCGAGATTTCGGATAGCAACTGACCGTGGCATTCGATGTCCGATGCTTCAGAACGCCAGGCGCTTGTTGCCTCTGCGCACGGCACCACTGGACGATGAGATTGCTGATGAAGTGCGCGCGGCGGCGCGCTCACTTTCACAGCCAACATTCGGCGAGCTCGCAGCAATGCTACCCAGGGACCGTGCGTCCGTGCTGGGTGTTCTCTGGCGGATGATTGCGCGGGCTGACTTGCGCGCCGATCTGACCGTGCCACTCGGATTCCACACGCGCTTGGCGCTGCCTTGAGCAAGGTTAGCACCCCAGAGCTGATCGAAGTACCAGAGCAAGACTGGCAAGAAGCCCGCCGCCGACTCGCCATCATTCAGCCGCTATCAGCCGCCAAGGCTCGTACACGCGACAGCGTGACACTCGCTGCCAAGCATTTGCGGCTCAGCGTCACCCATGCGTATCGATTGCTCAAGCGTTACGACGCGGACCCCAGGTTAACCAGTCTGTTGCCGGCTCCCCGCGGCCCCAAGCAGGGCAAGAGTCGCCTGCAACCGCTCGTCGAGGACGTCATTCGCGCGGCCATCGAAGAGGTGTATCTCACACGCCAAAAGCCGAACGTCACGGTTCTGGTTGAGGAAGTACGCCGTCGATGCAAAGCGCTTGGCCTGCAACCGCCTAGCCAAAAGGCTGTGCGGTTCCGGTTGGCCGCGCGGTCCGCCGCGGAGGTCATGGCACGTCGTGAAGGGCGTAAGGCGGCGCGCGACCGTTTCGCGCCGGTCACTGGTTCGCTCGATGCTCCATGGCCACTCTCGATCGTGCAGATCGACCACACGCTGGTGGATGTGATCGTGGTGGATTCGGTCACGCGCCAGCCGATGCAGAGACCGTGGCTAACGCTCGCAATCGATGTCTGTTCGCGCTGCGTGCCAGGCTTTTATTTGTCACTGGAACCTCCATCGGCGACCTCGGTTGCCTTGTGCATCACGCATGCCGTGCTTCCGAAGGAAGGATGGTTGGCGGGCCTTGGAGTGGAGCAGCGCTGGCCGATCTCGGGCATTCCCGAGGTCATTCACTTGGACAACGCACGTGAGTTTCATTCCGAGGCACTTCGCCGAGGCTGCGAGCAGTACCAAGTATCGCTCCAGTATCGACCGGTCGCCACGCCGCACTATGGTGGCCACATCGAGCGGCTGATCGGCACGATGATGGGCAAGGTGCATCTGCTGCCCGGTACGACCTTCTCCGACATTCGAGTCAAAGGCGATCTTGATCCGGAGAAGAGCGCCGCAATGACCCTCGATGAGTTGCAGCGTTGGCTCACCCATGCGATCGCTGGCGAGTACCACAACTCTCTGCATGGAGCGATCAAGATGCCGCCACTCGCAGCGTGGGAGCGCGGCATCTTGGGCGATGGGAGCACCCCCGGTCGGGGCGAGCCCGTTGCGGTCTCCGATCCACGTCGGTTCTTGACCGACTTTTTGCCGCTTGAGTGGCGCCTCATCCGCCGCGAAGGTATCTCGCTACACTCGATTCATTACTGGTCACCGGTGCTCACGACCTGGGTCGGCGGCCCGCGCAAGATGATTGTTCGCTACGATCCCCGGGATCTCAGCCGCATTTATCTGCTCGCACCGGATGGCCAGTACTACGATTTGAGCTACCGGGATGTGCGCCGCCCGCCCATCAGTCTTTGGGAACATCACCTGGCGCTCAAGCGACTGCGGGAAGAGGGACGCGCCCGTGTGGATGAGGCGGCGATCTTCACGGCCGTCGAGCAGATGCGCGCGATCGCCGATGAGGCGGTCCGCGCTAGCAAAGTGACCCGTCGTCAACGCGAGCGTCGTTTGCGCCTCATTCAAGGTGGCAAGGTTGATCCCTCGCAGGTTGACTCGGCTGCCGAGCAAGTCAACCCGATTGAAGAAGAGGAACTCGATACTCGGCAGCCGTGGGAGCGGATGCTCCCCGTGGAGGAGTGGTCGTGAGCCAAGACTACGCGCACCTGCAGCCTTCAGTGCGGGCGCTGGCTGAGGAGAGTGCGGGGGTGCGAGTGCGGCGCATCCGCGCCGATCGATGGATTACGTATGAGCGTGCGGAAGCGGCGCTGGCAGCGATGGAGGATTTGCTCACCTTCCCGAAGCGTACTCGGATGCCTAACTTGCTCGTCTGCGGGCCAACCAATAACGGCAAAACGATGATCGTCGAGCGCTTCAGGCGTTGCCATACACCGATTGCCGCCAGTATTACGGAGGAAGGTGCTGCCAACGTTTCGGTGCTCAAGGTGCAGATGCCTGCCGCCCCCGATGAGTCCAGATTCTTCGGCGCGATTCTGGATCAACTCGGGTCACCCTATGCGCTCTCCGAACGCGTCTGCAAGCGCCAGGACGCCGCCATCCAGATGATGCGCGACACGAGTCTCGGGCTTCTCATCATCGACGATGTGCAAAATGTATTGGCTGGCACGCGCCTTCAGCAGCGCCGTCTCCTGAACCTGCTTCGGTGGCTCGGCAACGAGTTGCAGATTCCACTGGTCGCCGTCGGGACCGCGGAGGCGTTGCACGCGGTCCAGAGTGATGATCAGCTCGCTAACCGATTTGAGCCCGTTGGACTTCCCCCGTGGCGCAACGGCAAGGAGTATCAGCAACTGTTGAGCACCCTTGAAGCGGTGTTGCCGCTGCGCCGTCCATCGCAGCTTGTAAGGCCAGCGCTCGCCCAGAAGATCCTGACCGCTTCCGAAGGCATCCTCGGGGAGGTGGTGGCGATCGTGACGCGAGCGGCAGTGAGAGCCGTGACCACGGAGACTGAGTACATTACCGCGAAGCTGATCGACGAGACGGGTTTCATTTCTCCATCCAAGCGCCGCCGTGTTGCGGTCTGAACCCGCCGACGCGACCGCACTCCAACCGGCATCCAGCCCGACAAGACCGCCGCCGCTTCCTCTCTACGTCGCCCCTGCCTCCGAAGAGGCGCTGCTTTCCTGGCTTCTGCGCCTGGCGACCCGCTTGCGGGTATCGATGCATACACTCGCGAGCCGCAGCTTCGGTATCGAGGATCGGTCCGATACGCAGTGGTGGTGTCGTCCGCATCGTTGGTTACTGGCACGCATCAGCGAGAGAACCGATGTGAGCGTTGCACGATTGCGGGGAATGACCTTTGAGGGATTCGAGGCGGTTTATCGCGATGATGAAGCCAGTGCTCGATTTGCCGGAAGACGATACGACGGACCGGCTCCAGATCGGCGGACATATCGATTCGCTGTCTGTGGACAATGCCTTCAGGGTGACACGAGCCCGTATCTGCGATCCGCGTGGCTGATCGGATGGATGGCGGTCTGTCCGGTCCACGGGACTCTGCTGATTGAGCGTTGCAAGTCTTGCGGCGCCGGCCTCCGTGCCGCCCCGTTCGCGGTCGTCGCACGCTTCTCGCCGGTAACCTGTACCCGATGCGCGAAGAGCGTGTTGGGCAACTCGGACGTCGCGGCTCACCCGGCTGTCGTGCACCTGCAAGCTGCGCTGTTGCGCGGTAAGCGCGACGGCGTCGTCGAGCTCGAGGGGCTGGGCCGACTGACTTGGAGGGAGATGATCGCCCTTGCCGACGTACTGATCGGCATGGTGTGGACGGATCTGACGCTCGCGGAGCAGGATGAGATTTTCAGGTCGTATACCGCCGACATTCGCGACCAGCGCCGAGAAGTGGATCGTATTTACGATTGTCGCCACGGGAGTCTCCATTTTCTGTCGTGGCTTACCACGGGATGGCCTGATAGCCCGGGCGCAATGGCTGGCCGTCGCATGTTAAATCGTTGGCTGACTGCTGACCGCAACCGGTTATGCCGCCATCTTCGACCAGCGCGAGCGGACCCCTGGACCTCGGGTGCCAATAATTTTGACTCGCCCATTCGAGAGCGGCTGCGAGTCCTGGCCGGTGCGCTCTAGGCTTGGTTTGTCGGCGGGATGGTAGCGTGAGCCAGAGCAATCGCACGCCAGAAGTCATCGTCAGGGTCATTAGCCCCGGCAGCAATTGTCTGAAAGCGATACGCCAGCACTTTGCTGACCTTCAAAAGGGTCAGGGCCGATCGCTGGAAACGGATTTTTTCAATACACCGGTGGTCGGGCACCAGGCGATCAGGGAGCTGATTGACGACTGGAGCCTTGATTTGGATGAACTGACTTGTCGAGTTACCCACCTGTGGGGGGAACGAACAAAGCCTACGAAGTTGGTGCACAAGATCATTTTCTCGATGCCGGCAGGAACGCCACCCGACAGACTTCTAGCGGCTGTGCGCGACTTCGCGGAAAAAGAGTACGCACCCAAGCATCGGTATGCCCTGGCTCTTCACACCGATGAACCCCATCCGCACGTGCACGTTGTCGTCAGGGCCGAGAGCGACTACGGCAAACGGCTCAATATCCGTAAGGCAGCACTCCGCAAATGGCGCAAGGCATTCGTCCGTCATCTGCGTAACCATGGGGTCGCTTCGAAGGCTACCCAGCGGTCGGCCCGCGAGAAGGCCAGAATGAGCAAGCTGAAAGGCATTTACCGACCGGCACGAACTCCCTGCGCATTCCCTCAGAAGGTCGCCCACGCCTTTGTGAAAGTTCGGCCGCCGAACTTCAGGACTACGGGGAGCCCTGCCCACTGAACCTGCATTCCATCCACATTGTCGCCTCGGCAAACATCACGGGAATGCTTCGGTAGGGCTCGCGCACATGGAACTGAAGCGATTTGTAGAGTCGGTGTGCATCGTGCATAAACTTCGCGGTTTCCAGGCACATGGTGTGGTAACCACCGGCATTGGCTTCAGTTATGAGCTGCTGAAGCAGCAGTAGTCCAATTCCTCGACCCCGACTGGTCGGACGCACGTAAACATCGTAAAGTTCACATGCGGTGGAAGTTAGTCGGCGAAACGCCGCGCACCCTAAAAACAAATGTGCGTCTCTCGCAAGGAGAAAGCACCCGTCAGGTCGGGCGCTATCGCGCCGAATGTCCCCATCGTCCGGGTAGAAGACACTCATCACCTCGTCCGGATCAAATCCGAGGGCTTGTGACTGCCGTAGGTCCCATGCCTTGAGTTCGGCGATCAAGAGGTCGGCCTCCTGCCAGTCGTCCTCCGAGGTGGGTGAGAGGACCCGAATCGCTCCACGCGCATGTGCGGTGTCTGTCATTTCCTAGGCGCCCTCAACGGCAATTGCCTTCCACCAGTTGATATACCCCCCAACTCATGGGCGTTCCGCGATGACTCGGACTTCGAGCAGCGTCAGTCTCATCGTCAAGGAACCCAGCCTAAACGAAGACACCCTAATTAGGGTACCAGTACCATTGTTAAGGTGTGAGTTCCGTCTTCAAGGGTCTCAGTAACCTCATTAAGGGGAAACGACAGAGTTTCAAGGTATTTTCAGCGGAACTCACGCGAGGAGCGAAAGAACCGTCCATGCAGGATAGCCTTCGGCTTAGCATTGGGGCCAAATGGGCCCCAATGCGTTGCACCGATACTCTGAAGACGCGGGTCTCGCCGGAGATCAAACTCCAGGCGAAGGCGATTGCGGATCGAGAATTCCTATCGGAAGCAACTTGGCTCAAGCGCCTTGTGATACGCGAGATTCGAACTCGCAACGACGCATCAGGTGCCGAAAGCCAACTCTTGCGGTCGGAGAGTATCCCCGGGCCGACCAGACCGGCTCCTGGGAACAATGGTGCCGGCAAACCGATGCTGGTGCGCCTCACAGCCGAGGACAGGTTGCTCCTAGACGCTCGGGCCGAGGCGCGCGGCATGCGACCAGCCACTTACGCTTCCGTTCTGCTGCGTTCGCATTTGCGCCAGCTCACGCCGTTACCCAAGGACGAGCTCCTGGCGCTCAAGCGCAGCATCGCTGAGCTGGGATCGATTGGCCGGAACATTAATCAAATCGCGAGGGCGGCCAACTTAGGCGATTGTATCCCGGACTCTGTGGGGGCGGAATTTCGGGCGATGCTTAAGATATGCGTGGCGTTGCGGGACAACACCAAGGCGCTTCTCAATGCAAACCTAGCTAGTTGGGCGGCGGGGCACGCACGTGACGACCACTAGATTCCAGCCAATTTGACAGGGGAATCTGGTTTCCGTGTGTCGCTGGAGTTCGACCGTGGTCGCCGTCGGCGTTGCGGCGATCCTGCGGACCGATTCGTAGGTTGCCGAGCCGCGCGCAACAACATCGAAAGTGAAAGTCGTCCTTTCAAGATGATGATACTGAAGCCGATTAGAACGAGTCGGATCAATCCCGGCAATTAGGATTGAGTTGTATTCCTTTGAAACCGATTCAAAATCCAAACACCAGTCCACATACCCGCGCCGCTACTCAATGGTAGTTCCCAAAACCAGTTTGTCGGAGTCTTCGACAATCCAAAAATCAGGCTGCCGATTTCGGCAGACATTAAGTACCACGCGCCAAAGTGAAAGAACTGCAATGGCTGCTTTAGAACGAATGGGCAACGTGTCCATGACGGAGCTTCCCATGGAGTATCCATTTTAGGGTTTATCTTCTGAAAACCTACGACGATTAGGATGCCGACGGAGACCATCGCCCACATTTCAACAAAGAATGGCCATGAGGATTTCGAGAAGTCGTCCGGCATCGAGTCCATGAGAAATGGCGACTGAATCACACCGACTAGGCACAATCCCAGCCTTGCGAATAGCCAGCGCCGGTCTGAGGTTCCGTCCATGTTGGTTGTCCTTGGTCTTTGCAACTAACTTAGCAAAGGTACCATGTGACCGGATCGTTTCAGCCGCAGGGCCCGCAAATCTGCGATGCCACTCTCGGTTCTAGTCGGTCATCGATGGCAGTTAAGCAGACACTGGCGGCGTTAGCTTATCGCAAGTCGCGAACGGCCGCTTCGTGGCGGTCGTTTCAGGGCGATCAGCGCCCGGTACTGGCCGATCGGCCACCGTCGCCGTAGGTCGAGTAAGTCGATGTTTCAGCCTCTCATGAACCCTGCAGCTTCTCTTGCAACCACACCTTGATCAGCGATTGATATGGTACATCTCGAGCGTTGGCGGCTGTCTTGATCGAATCAAGTAGATGCTGCGGAAGCCGCAGCGAAATCGTCTGGGTAGACGGCTTCAAGTTTGGAAGTACAGTGAGCTGAGCTTTCTTCCAATCCAAATACCCCGTCGAATCGTTCTTTTCCCAAAACGCGCGTTCCGCGGCCTCACTAGCAAACTTCGGTGTGGTCTTAAGTCGCTTGCTCATAAATTACGCGCTCCTTCCGATGCATGTCTCTAGCCGAAATCACCCGAATGAGCTGGTCGGCATCTCTCAAGGTAAAGCTAATGTGCAACCGCCGCCCTTCAATGGTTTTGCCGAGAGCATGAAAGCGCGGCTCGGTCTCGCTGTGCGTTGCGTCGGGCAGCACCAGCAACGGGGCATTGAAGAAAACCTGTTCGGCCTCAGCCATAGAAACGCCATGATGCTCATTCTTCCTGGCGTTGCCTTCATCCCATTCGAAGCCAATGATCTTCGAGAGATCGACCATCTGTGTATATTACAGTAATATACACAAAATCGCAAATCTCGCCAATCAAACCGCTTTCCGAACGCTCAGCTTGACGCGCAGAACAGCCGTCGCCGCCATGTTTACAAGCGCATCCAAACCAAATACGTCGATCTTCCTGCGCATAAGATCTGAGACGCGAGGCTGGGTAAGGCAGAAAAGCTCAGCGATCTGCGCCCGATTCAGACCAGTACCGGCCAAATGCTTTTCAGAGTGATCATCAGGGAGGACCGAAGCTTTAAGTTCGCCGATTTCTCTGGCGTGTCTTCAATTGCATCCCACACGCTGGCGAATCGCTTTTTGGTTACTTGCTTCATCGGCGCAATCCATAGTCCCGGCGCACATCTTCAATTTCAGTGACGCGTCCAGCCGTCTCATCGGCGAGCCCGGCCTCGACGTCGGTGCGGAGCTCCACTGCGTACAACAGATCCTGCCAGGTTGCGTCGTCCGGCAACGCTTCAATCAATTCATGTGCTCGCTGCTTGATGGCCACTGTCGTTGCACCCTAGCCTCGTGGAAACGAGTGATTCCGAAATTTTACCAATTGCCTGCGCTGGGCACCGTAGCGAAAACGTAGCGTTTGATGCCTTTTCATGCGCTACGGTGCCTGTTTCGAGTGAGGGCGGGCCTGCTAAGTGGTTGAAAAATAAGAACCTATGAAATCATCTCTGCGACTACGAACCAGGAGGTCGGGAGTTCGAATCTCTCCGGGCGCACCAATATTCAAGGGTCTTACGCTGCTCAGATTTTGACCAGCGTGCTATTAAATCGAGACGCGCTTCAGGGGTCGCGCCAGAATCCAGCGTCGTTGTGTATCGGTGAGGCGAGAGATGGCGCTGGGCGAATCATTATTCATTCAGTCGCGCGCCGGCTCGGTGCGTAGCGCGGCCTCGAGAATGGATTTACTCCACTCCGGCGCGCGCTGCAATTCCTTGAGATCATCGGGGGCAGGAGAGACGACTTGGCCGTCTTCCATCTCGAGCACGAGCACAGGGTCCGGCACGGTGCCATCGGCGGCTGCCTCCGCGCTATTGTCGTAGACCTTTATGTGCGACACGTGCGGCATGAGTTTGATGAGATTCAGTTGCGCATTCGGATAGCGCTCGCGGATTTTTTCTTCTGGAATAGGATGACCACCTGCCGCAACGCGAGCCTCGACGCGAGCGATGTGCAGCTCGGGCGAGGAAAGTCCGCAGAACCAAATCAAGACGGCATGCGTTTTTGCGGCCTGCAGAATTTTTGCCGTCACTGACTTACCGCCCAGTGTCGTTTCGAAGGCATGGTTCAAATCCTTCGCGATGGCTTCTTCAAGGCGACGCATGCCTTCTTGCCACGCGTACGCGTTCGCCGTTTCCTGATCGCATCCTGTTAAGGCCTTGAGCTCACGAGCGAACGTATCGGGGTTGAACCAGGTTAACCCGTCGCGTTCGAGGAGGTGACCACCGACAGAACTCTTGCCGGCTCCGTTTACGCCGGCAAGGACATAGAGAACGGGCCGCGTCATCAGTAACCGGAGCCGGCTTTTACTTTGCCACCCAATTTGGCACGACCGCGCATCGTCGACTGCAGGCGAGTTGCAGCCGACCGGCCCTGGAGCACCGACAGACGCTCATCAAAGGTTCGCCTGAGTCCTGCAAGCGTCGATTCGGTCTGAGCCTCCACCTGCGCAACGAGCTGCATGATCGCGTCGTATTCCGCCACCGGAATGATGACGGCCTCGGCCTCATCGTGATTCGTCACCACAAGCTTCCCCTTGCTCCGCAGCGCATTCATCATTCCGCGCCATCCTAGCTTTTTCAGATCGGACGCTGGAGTGCGAGGCAGTTTCGCAAGGGGGAGAAAAACGGCCGGTTTTGCCGAGGTGGTCATGGGTTCTCCGTGCGCCGGCTAAACGGCAAAGTATAATCCTTGGACCATTGTACCCCAATCGCCCATTTCTCCTTTTTTTCCATTCTAGCCTATTTTGGCCATTTGGCCCACTCATCAGCCAGCACATCTCACAACCGGATGAGCTGGCAAAACCGGGGTGACGCCCGTCGCCCAACAATCGTTCCCGGCGGTGGCGCGAGTCGTACCCAGCGTGCAAACTCCGGTAAAGTCGTCGAGCGGGCCTATAACCCCAGAATGGTGACCGGCGTCACACTTACCATATTCCGATTTGCGTGACCGCGCGCGCGTGCGTTCCTGGACGCTCATAAGCTTCACGTCGATGCGCGTCGTCAAGCCATACAGAGTTCCCGACACCGACGGCGAGCGAGCGTCGCCGAGCGCGCGCGATCTGGCCCAGGTGCTCGAACAGAGCGGCGAAGCGGTGATCGTCAAGGACTTGAACGCGGTGGTGACGTACTGGAACCGGGAGGCGGCCTCTTTGTACGGCTTTTCCGCAGAGGAAGCGATCGGTCAGCCGCTGCGCAGGTTGCATACTGCGGAGCTATCCGAGTCCGATTATGCATCTCTGCTTGAGCGCGTTCGCGCGGGACGCCCGACCTCGACGACCACTGAGCGGCGTAGGAAGAATGGTGAAACCATCCGCGTCGCTCTCAAAACGACGCCATTGCTGGATGAGCAGAATGCCTTGGTCGGCGAGATCACGATCGCACGCGACGTGACGGAATCGGAGCGCCTGGCCGCCTCCCTCCACAGGGCAAATCGTGCTCTTCGGGTACTCAGCACGGTCAACCACGCGCTCATCCACGGCGAAAGCGAACCCGGTTTGCTCAACCTCGTGTGCAAAGCACTCGTGGATCAGGGCGGCTATCGAATGGCCTGGGTCGGATTTGCCGCGCATGATCAAAGCAAATCCGTCCGCCCTGTAGCGCAGTACGGAGTCGCTGACGGCTACCTCGACGACATGAGGGTCTCCTGGGCCGATACCGAGCTTGGACGCGGTCCTACGGGAACCGCTGCGCGAATAGGCACCGTACAGGTCTCCCGGGACTTCGGTTCCGACCCTCGGGTGCTTGCCTGGCGCGCCGAGGCGCTCAGGCGTGGCTACGCTTCCTCGATCGCGCTGCCTATTTTGCGGGGTGCTGACACCTTTGACGTCTTGTCCATCTATTCGACGGAGATAAATGCCTTCGACGATGAGGAAGTCGTATTGCTGCGGGAGCTTGCCGCGGATCTCTCCTTTGGCATTCTTACTCATCGCTCGAATCTGGAGCGTCGGCGCGCCGAAATGAGAGTGGAGCGTCTGGCCAATTTCGACCTCCTGACGGAGTTGCCCAACCGCGTTCAATTCATCTCGCACCTTGAAAAGGCCATTGAACAGACTGGTACAGATGGCGTTGCGCTGATGATGCTCAGCGTTGACCGATTTAGCGAAATTCAAGAGGGCGTTGGCATCGCAGGAGCCGACGATCTTCTAAAAAAGGTGGCGTTGCGCCTCGCAAGTGTGGCTGAAGCAGACCACTTCATCGCACGCATTGCGGATGATTCATTTGCAATTGTCATCCTGCAGGCAGATGCCGAGCGTGCCCACGAGCTTGCCAAGCACGTCCAACGCGCAATGACCGATCCATTCGAGCTCACCGGAGTGCCGTTGGATGTGCGGACAACCAGCGGCATCGCTCTGTTTCCGGCCCACGGTGCCAGTGCGGACGCCCTGATCCGGCGCAGCGATATCGCAGTCCGACGAGCCAGAAGCGCAGGGATCGAATACGCGCTCTATAGCGGCAAGGGCGAGACCGAAACCCCGCGACGCTTGATCCTCCTGGCGGAGCTTAGAAAAGCGATTAAAGATGACGATCTTCTGCTCTATTATCAGCCCAAAATTGATGTGCGGGCCCGCGCAGTCTGCGGTGTGGAGGCCTTGGTGCGTTGGCCGCATCCTGAGCGCGGAATGGTACCGCCGAAGGACTTCATTCCCCAGGCGGAGCAAATCGGGCTTATTAAGCCCCTCACCGATTGGGTATTGGGCGCAGCCTGTAAGCAGATCAACCACTGGCAGCAGTTGGGCATTGAAATGCCCATCGCGGTCAACGTGTCGCCGAACAATCTTCGCGATCTGGATCTCCTAAAACAGCTTAAAGCGCTGTCTGCTCAAGCCGGTGGAAGAATACATCTCCTACAGCTGGAAGTGACCGAATCAGCGCTGATGGAGGATCCGGAGCAGTCGCACGATGTCCTCTCCCGCATCCGGGATCTTGGAATTCAGATCTTCCTAGATGATTTTGGAACAGGTTATTCGTCTCTGAGCTACATCGCGGCCCTCCCCATACACGCGGTCAAGATAGACAGGTCGTTCATCATTCGCATGATGCAGCATGAGCGTCATCGAGCTGTCGTCATCGCCGCAATCTCTCTAGCGCACTCGCTTGGCATGAGAGTTGTCGCCGAGGGCGTCGAAACTGCCGACCAGGCCAACGCTGTGATCGAGTTGGGGTGCGATGAGATCCAGGGGTTTCTTTTCAGTAAGCCCTTGCCGGCGGACGACTTCCTAAACTGGAAAGCCGGACTACACTGGGAGCAGTTTGGATTGCAGTCCGGGCAGCGACAATTGGACCTCTAGAGGAGCCGGTCCGGGTAACACATAAAGTACACTCGGAGCGAGACGTGTGGGGATCATGCCGCATGTAGCGATCCTGAATGTGCCGTTGCGCTTCCTTGAACGGTAGCGGTTGGCCATTCCAGGTCGTCTTGATGGCTTTCAGCGCGTCCTGCCGGAGCGCCGGCACCGGAATGCGCGCGAGCAGCAGTGCCGTCGCCGCGGTGAGTTTGCCGGCGTAGAAGGCTTCGCGCGATTTCTTATCGAGTGCCAAGAGCTTCAAGCGCGCATAGACGTAGGCGCGGCTGCGGCCGATTTTTGCGAACAGCTGCTCGATGTCGTAGTGATGCTGCTGCATCAAGATTTCGTACCCTTGCGTCTCTCGAGCTCATGCATGGATTAGGTTGCATGTCAAATTGTCCACCTTGATCTAACGCGTTGAGTTCACGAAGTTTTCCATCCTGCCGCGGACCAGGGTGTACTTCGTGATAGAAGGACAGTTCTTGTCTCCCGTTTATTAGGGGCGCCGAGGCATATTTAAACGCGGGCGGTATGTTCGCTGGCAGACAGACGGCAGCCTGGCAAACGTCCTTACTTAAGGTTCTGCCCAAGGATGGTGCCATGCCGCAAATTGTACTGCTTATCGATGACGACGCCGCTAAGGCGAAGATGGTTAGAAAATCACTTCTCGCCTCTCATGACGGGTCTTTCGTCGTCGAGTGGATCAAGCAGTGCGCCGACGGAGTACGGCGCCTGCGTGAAGTAGGCGCCAAACGTGTCGCAGCGGTTTTGGTAAATTTGTTTCTGCCCGATAGCGCTGGAATCGAAACCTTCGACGCGTTATTCCTGGTCTCGCCGGAAGTGCCCATTCTTGTGCTTAGCAGCTTGGCATGTGAGGGCTCGGCCAGACTCGCTGTGCAGCGAGGCGCGCAAGACTACCTTCTTGACGATGATTTTGATGGCTATCTGCTGCCAAAGGCCGTGCGCAACATGATCGAGCGCGCCTCGAACGTCGAAGCCTTGTTCAGAGAACAGGAGCGCGCGAAGGTAACCCTGAATTCAATTGGTGATGCAGTGGTGAGTACTGACATTGCGGGTAACGTGACTTTTCTCAACCCAATCGCCCAGGCAATGAGCGGTTGGTCATCCGACGAAGCAATCGGCCGGCCGTTTGAAGAGGTATTTCGAATTGTTGACGTTTCCAATGGCACTCGTGTGGTAAATGCCATGATGTTTGTCGTACAGGAAAACCAACCGGCCAAGCTGGCCCCCGGTTGCAAATTGGTCCGGCGCGATGGAGCCGAGTTCGCCATCGAAGATTCCGCCGCGCCGATTCATGATCGACGAGGGAGTGTGACCGGCGCCGTCATGGTTTTTCACGATGTGACACAGGCGCAAGCCGTATCTGCAAAAATGTCGCACCTGGCGTGGCACGACTACCTGACCGATTTGCCAAACCGCCTACTGCTCAACGATCGCCTATCGCAAGCAATCTCCGTGGCGCAGCATCAACGGCAGAAGTTAGCCGTCCTGTGCATCAACATAGATCGCTTCAAACACGTTAACGACTTGCTCGGTCAAAGGTTCGGCGACAAACTCCTTCTGTCGGTCGCGGGTCGGATGGTTGCCAGTGTGCAGAGCTCGGACACCGTTAGCCGACAAGGTGGAGATGAATTCGTGATCCTGTTGTCCTCCATAGCGCACGCGGAAGATGCTGCACTCAGCGCGCAAAAGATCCTTACCCTCGTTGGCATGCCTCACCAATTGGAGGATCACAGTCTGGAAATCACGGCGAGCGTTGGAATCGGCATCTACCCGGATGACGGCGCCGATGCCGAGACGCTCGTGAAGAGCGCCGACATTGCCATGTTGAACGCGAAGAATAGCGGACGTAATAATTATCAGTTCTTCAAACCAAGTATGAACGAGCACGCCCAAGAGCGGCAATCCCTTGAAAGCGGTCTTCGCCACGCCTTGGACCAGCACGAGTTCGAGTTGCATTACCAGGGAAAAGTTGATTTGGTGACCGAGACATTGACCGGTGCGGAAGCACTCATTCGCTGGCACCCCCCGGGTCGAGAAGTCGCCCTCCCCAAAGACTTCATACCGATTGCGGAGCAGTCCGGCTATATAGTCCCAATTGGCCGGTGGGTGCTGCGCGAGGCCTGCTTACAAAGACGGGCCTGGCTCGATGCAAAGCTCGCTCCTATCCCAGTTGCTATTAACATTTCTGCAGTCGAGCTACGCTCAAAGAAATTCGTCGAACATGTTCGCGCCATTTTAGAGGAGACAGGGTTGCAAGCCTCCTATCTTGAGTTCGAATTAACCGAGACCGCGCTCATGCAAGATCCTCAATCCACCATCGAAGTGCTGCGCGAGCTCAAGGACATGGGAATCAAGCTCACCCTGGATGATTTCGGCACGGGATATTCTAGCTTGAGCTATTTGCGGCGGTTTCCGATCGACGCGCTGAAAATAGACAGGTCGTTTGTACAAGGTCTTTGCACGAATGCCGACGACGCTAAAATCGTGAGTGCTGTCATTAATCTCGGCCGCAGTTTCCATCTTCAGGTCATCGCAGAGGGAGTGGAAACACGGGCGCAATTTATAGCCTTGCAAGGCCAAAGCTGCGCGGAAGGTCAAGGCTACTACTTTCAAAAGCCAATCGCGGCAAGTGAATTTGCCAAGTTGCTTGGCGTGGATTTATCTACAACGGTGGTCGCCGAAGCCGACCGCGAGATCGGAGACGATTAGTCCCATCAAATTCCAAACCGTAATTTCTATCTTGATATATTTCTCCACTGTTGTTGTCATCTTCATATAGTGTGCTGCGCCAATAGAATTCTCCGCTCCGGCGCAGCGCCCAATAGTCATATGCGTGCCTCCCCTCCCCGCAGGATCTCTGCCGCAATCCCGTCAGCCCATGGATGTGGCCGCGCGCCGTCTTTGTGTAACCGGGCCGGAATGCTGTGTAAACCCATCTCAATCCTTACCCTGGTCGGGTGAGGCGACTCTTGCGGCGGCCACGCCTTTGATATCGCCTATGGCGACCAGCAGAGCTTCGATGCCACGACGGCCACTTAACTGTAGGTGAATCCCACGCGTTTCACTCTCAGCAACTGTGTTGGACTGCTCCACGGCAAGGACTTGGATCGTGTAACCACGCCCAGTGCACATCTGCATGACCTTCTCCACAGCGCCTTTGCCGGGCACGTATTGCACGTGAATCTCAGCACGCTCGGAGAGAATCCGCTTGGCCAATGGCGTGTAACCATAGACGACCAGAAAATGCGCGGCCGTGACGAATAGCGCAAGGAGCGGGAGGCCTGCACCGCACGCCATACCAACTGCCGCTGTCAACCATATGATCGCGGCGGTCGTCAGACCACGCACGACATCGCGCTGTACAAAGATGAGTCCACCGCCAATGAAGCCGATTCCTGAGACGATCTGCGCAGCCACTCGCGAAGGATCCAAAACGACCTCGTACCTTACGATGGTATCGCCGAAGCCGTACTTGGAGACCAGCATGATCAGGGCGGCGGCGACACCGACGAGTGTATGGGTGCGCAATCCAGCACTCTTTGCCCGAAACTCACGTTCCAGGCCGATCATCGATGAGAGCACCAGAGCAAGCAGGAGCTCGCCAAATTGCAGCCAGGACTGGCCTTGTGGTTCGGCGTGGAAGAAATCCAGAAAGTGCATAGTTGGCTCCTTGAATGAACCTCGACATCACAGTTGTTTGTTCCTGGACGATAGTATCAAGAACGAGCGGGGGCACGGACTCGCTACATGGTGAGTACGCATGCAGTCGGCGCGGCCGTGTCTGTCGTCAAGCCGGTTCAACCCGTGGTTGAGCGCTTATCCTCTGTCTTCGTGTCAAAGTCGTCCGCTTCGTGCCGCTCGTGCAGTTGACTGGATAGTTCTCCAAACACGCGGTTGACCATGCGCCCGCGCTGTACCGCCGGCCGTTCGCCAATGGCCTCGGCCCAGCGCTGAACGTTCCTGTATTCCTGAACCTGCAGGAACTCGGCCGCCTCGTAAAGCCAGCCCTTCGCCAAGCCGCCGTACCAGGGCCAGACGGCAATGTCGGCGATCGTGTAGACACTGCCCGCCAGGTATTGACTCTCCGCAAGACGACGGTCGAGCACGTCGAGCTGCCGCTTCACTTCCATGGCGAACCGGTCGATGGCATATTCGATTTTCGCGGGCGCGTAGGCGTAGAAGTGGCCGAACCCGCCGCCCAGGTACGGCGCGCTTCCCATCTGCCAGAACAGCCACGACAGGCATTCGGTGCGCACGGCGACCTCCTGCGGCAGGAACGATCGGAACTTCTCGGCGAGATACAACAGGATTGCGCCGGACTCGAAGACGCGGATGGGGACCGGACCCCCTCGGTCCAGCAGAGCAGGGATCTTGGAGTTTGGATTGACCGCCACGAAACCGCTTCCAAATTGATCGCCTTCGCCGATATTGATCAGCCAGGCGTCGTACTCCGCGCCGCCATGGCCGAGAGCCAGCAGCTCCTCGAGCATTACCGTGACCTTCACGCCATTCGGCGTTCCGAGCGAGTAAAGTTGAAGCGGGTGGCGCCCCGCCGGCAGCTCCTTCTCATGCGTAGGCCCCGCGATGGGGCGGTTGATGTTGGCAAAGCGGCCGCCGTTGGTCTTGTTCCAAGTCCATACTTTCGGTGGCGTGTAGTCGGAAGAATTGGGCATTTTCGAGACTCCTGAGCGAGGATCCGCGGTTCGTCAGCCATTTAGGAACGGCAATAATAGCCGCGCCTGTGACTGTAAGCCGTTGCGAATCAGTAAGTGGCTGATTCCTAAGAGCGTTACGAGGGGGGCAAGAATCAGAGTGACCAGATGATAGGCAAGCTGCGGATGTGAACGCTAGAATTCGCAAACCGACAGCAGGCGGCAACACGGGCTGAGGATTTCGAACCCATGATTACATCGCCATCGCCCGAGCGCTCCGCCGAGGAATCATCGGCGCTAACTTATCCCCTGCAAGCGTCGCCATCGCCGGGAGAAACCATCGAGGTTGCACCCGGAGTGCTGTGGCTGCGCATGCCGGTGCCGGGTTCTCTCAATCACATCAATGTGTGGGCGCTGGAGGACGGTGAGGGTTGGACTCTCGTCGACACCGGCATGCAGACGCCGGAGACCGCCGCCGGCTGGCAAAGCGCCTTCGCGGGATCGCTGGCGGACCGGCCGGTCACGCGCGTGATCTGCACGCACATGCACCCCGATCACATCGGAATGGCCGGCTGGCTGACGCGCCGATTCGACTGCCCGCTGTGGACGACGCGCCTGGAATACTTGACCTGCCGCACGCTGGTGGCCGATACGGGACGGGAAGCACCGCCCGATGCGATCAGGTTTTACCATGCGGCCGGCTGGGATACGGAGGCGCTCGAGCATTACAAAGCCCGTTTCGGGGGCTTCGGAAAAATGGTGTACACGCTTCCCGACAGTTATCGACGGATTGTGGATGAGACGGATCTGCGCATCGGTGGCAGGGTTTGGCGTGCGGTGATCGGCCGTGGGCATTCGCCCGAGCATTTGTGCCTGCATTGCCCGGAACTGCGCATCCTGATCTCAGGAGACCAGGTGCTGCCGAAGATCTCCTCGAACGTCTCGGTATTTCCGACCGAGCCGGAAGCGGACCCCCTCACCGAATGGCTGGACTCCTTGGCTGCGATCAAAGTCCGGGTTCCCAACGATGTGCTCGTCCTTCCGTCCCACAATGAGCCCTTCTACAACTTGCATGCCCGGCTCGATCAATTGATCGACGGCCACGAGCGATCGCTGCAGCGTTTGCGCCAGGAACTCGCCACACCGAAGCGTGCC
>Ga0208193_1000602_pt1 | contig 18417 bp, 19 predicted proteins | sample June2015DPH_17_2_FD_184716 | JGI IMG/M metagenome (GOLD analysis project Ga0208193, IMG submission 184716) | Peatland microbial communities from SPRUCE experiment site at the Marcell Experimental Forest, Minnesota, USA - June2015DPH_17_10... | ecosystem: Environmental > Terrestrial > Soil >... | reverse complement strand
GTTGTGTCGGTGGAACCGCCGCCGAGACGAGTGCTGCTGAGGAATACATCCTCGATGAAGTGAGTTACGGAGGACTGGTCGGTAACTGTGTTATCGACGAAGTTCTTTTTGGCCCAGGGAGAGATGACGAGCAGGGGTAGACGAGGACCGTAGCCGCAACGGCCTTGCACCGGCGTAGTGCCGGTTATGCCGAGAAGAGAGGGTGCCTTGTTGCAGAAGCCGGTAGCGTCGGCAGCGCTCTGGGAGCCGTTGGTGAAGTTGTTGAGGTGATCGTACCAGCCGTCGGAGTCATCGTAGGCGATGATGATGGCGGTGCTGGACCAGTAAGACGAGTTCTCGATGGCATTGATGGTGTTGACGACGAAGGTCTGCTCGTCGAGGGGGTCGGAGTATCCTGCGTGTGCATCCTGATAGCCGGGGGCCTTCAGGAAGCTGACGGCCGGAAGAACTGCTCCGCCAGTGCCGGCAAGCACTGTGGCGAAGTCGAGCACGTCGTACTGGTGGTTGGCGGTGCCTGCACCGGTGTCAGCCTTGGTGCCGATGACAGCGTTCGAGGCGGGACGGACGTGATTCGGGTTGGCGGTGCTGGCGTAGTACTGAAACGGCTGGTGGTGGGGGATGTAATCCGACTTCAGCGGGTTGCCGGGGATGTTGACTGCACCCGTTGCGCGGCTGCCAGTTGCTTCGTTCGGCAGGCATCCGGTGGTTCCGTTGGAGTTGGTGATGGAGAGATTGAAGCCGCCTGCAAAGAAGCCCCAGGAGACACCTGCGGCATTCAGCAGATCGCCGATATTCTTGCCAGTCATCTGGACTGTAGCGGTTGGGGATGAGCAGACGTCGTTGGTGGGGTCTTCGTCGGCGATGAGGGTGAAGGCACCATTGCCATCAGCTACGACGCCACCCGCGGCGCCTGCTGAAGCGACCGCACCGTTGGTCTGGCCAGAGACGAGGTTGATGGCTCCCTGGGTTGAAGCGCCAAAGGTGGTGCCGAAGGAATGGTCGTTCATGGAGTAGTGCTGCGCGTAGTTCCACATCGCGGTGACGGTGTTGCCGTCGTAGTAGGCCATGGTGAGCGCAGTGGTGTTGGCGATGCCGGGAGCGGCGGTCTGGTTGGTAAGAGTGGCAGTATTCGCAGTGCCGACGGAGAACGGGAAGAGGTCCATCTTGCCGTTATCGAACGCTACCTGCTCGGGACCGTAGTTGTGGTCCTGATCAGCCGTGGCGGCCTGGTTTGGACCAAGGCGGAATGGATTCGCGGAAGAGTTGCCGTTGCCGGTGCTGAGGTTTGGGTTGGCGGTCAGCAGGGTTGGATTTGAAACGTAATTATTGATATTGGTCGGGGTGCCGGTAGCGGCGGTGAAGGTGGTTCCACCGGTGTTGGCTGCGTTTGGATAGGTGCCGAAGTAGTGGTCGAAGGAGATGTTTTCGTCGAAGATGACGACGACATGCTTAATTTGTGCTGAGGCGGTGGTCGGCGTCGGAGGCGTAGGAGGCGGCGTGGTGTTGGAGTTGCCATTGCCCGGAGGCGTGCTGACGACGCCTTGGCCGCAGCCGCTGAGGATGAGGGTCAAAGACATTGAGAAGGCAAGAAGTTTCCGAATCATTTTGTAAGGCCTCAGAGGTTGGAAATACGTTGCGCCTAATTCTCCGGTTTCGATATGTCGATTTATGTGAACCGAAGTTGAATGCACGATGAATTAATGCGGTTGTAATGGGCGCATGGGCGCGGTTCTGGACGTCGCCGCGGGCCGGGGTCGGTGTACCCATACAATTTGAGAGATGGCATTTTCTTTTCAGGTTGATAGGACGGCGGAGGGTGGGGGGCGCAGGGGACGTCTGATGCTGCCGCATGGAGTGGTGGAGATGCCGGTGTTCATGCCGGTGGGGACGGCGGCCTCGGTGAAGGCGGTGGAGCAGGGGGTGCTCGAGACGATTGGCGTTGGCGGTCACGGGGCCGAGATTATTCTGGCGAATACCTACCACCTCTATTTGCGGCCGGGGCATGAGGTCGTGCGGCGGATGGGTGGGGTGCACCGGTTTATGAGCTGGGAGCGGCCGATGCTGACGGATTCGGGCGGGTTCCAGGTGTTCAGCTTGAGCGGGCTGCGGAAGGTGACGCCGGAGGGGGTGGAGTTCCGGTCGCATCTGGATGGGAGTAAGCACTTCTTCTCGCCGGAGCGCTCGATGGATGTGCAGATTGCGCTGGGGGCGGATATTGCGATGGTGTTCGATGAGTGCGTGGAGACGCCGGCGAGCTGGGAGCGGACTCGGGAGTCGATGGGGCTGACTCATGATTGGGCTCGGCGGTCGAAGGATCATTTTGAGGCGCATAAGCATGAGGTGCCTTGGTTTGAGGCCGCAACACAAGAACAACGGCAAGAGCAAAAGCGAGATGCGGGGGTTCTTCCCCTTCGACAAGCTCAGGGTCAGAATGACAAATTGAATGACGAACTGAGAGGGAAGACGCAGAGTTTGTTTGGGATTGTGCAGGGGGGGATGTATGCGGATCTGCGCAAGGAGAGCGCGGAACGGCTGGTGGAGATGGAGCTGCCGGGGTATGCGATTGGCGGGCTGGCCGTGGGCGAGCCGCGCGAGGTGACGCGGGAGATGATTGCCCGGACGCTCGAGTTTTTGCCGAAGGATAAGCCGCGGTATGTGATGGGGGTGGGGTATCCGGATGAGATTGAAGAGTACGCGAAGATGGGCGTGGACATGATGGATTGTGTGCTGCCGACGCGGGCGGGGCGGCATGGGTTGGTGTTTGCGCGGGATGCTGATGGCGGCGTGGTGCGGATGAATATCAAACGCAGGGAGTATGCGGAGGATTCGGGGCCGATCGATGCTTCGTGCGGATGCATGGTTTGCGGGAGATACTCGCGGGCTTATCTGCGACATCTGTTTGTGGCCGGGGAGCCGCTGGGTTTGACGCTGAATTCGGTGCATAATCTGCACTTTTATCTGGCGACGATGAGCCGGGTGCGCGCGGAACTGGCGGAAGCTGGTTCCTGACGAACGGTTTGGTTGCTGCGTCGCCATGTGTACCCCCACCCTCCGTCAAAATGCGTCAAAGTCTTCGAAGGAAAGACTTTAGCTTTGGACTTCGGTGCGCGCAAGTCCGGGTTAAAAAGCGAAGATCCGGCGGGTGGCCGGATCTTGATTCTGGTTTTTGTGCTGGTTCTATTTTATCGGGTGTGTCAAGCACTCTGCTGTGGATTGGAAGGTCGCGTGCGTTGAGGACTGCCGCGCTTCGCGCGATGCCCATGCCTCAGAATCGAGACCCCTCGGCAAGCTCAGGGCAGGTTATGGACACCGCCCGGCATGATGAGCAGCTACGCGAGTGGGATTCAACGGCTCGAAGGAGGCTTCCGTTCTCTCCTTCGAGCCGATCTGGTCGACGGCGAAGGTCTAGTTCTGGAATCTTCGCCGCAGGGTGCAGAAAGCGCCGATGACGCCTGTGCCCATGAGCGCGAGGCTGGATGGCTCGGGGACGGTGGATGGATCCGTCGTAACCGGGGTCTCCAACGTCAGAGTGGCTGATTGGGGATTACTAAAGTAGTCCCCCAGAAGAGGCGACGCCGTACTAGACCCGCCCGATATGCAGGGATTCGTATCCGAGCAAACAGGTCCACCTGTGTAACCCACCAGTGAGGATACCGGCAGGGCAAGACCGAAGGTTTCGATTGAGCCATCATTTAACGCAATAACAAAGATGTTTGAAATGACCTCTTCCTGGGATGTCGGTGCAGACTCAAAAACAAATGTTTCGAACGCAGCCAGGCTTGGGATCGGCACATTAAGAAGAATGTCGCTCCCGGTAACGACGCCCGTGGTGGTATCGATTGTGAGTGTGCCGCTTAAGGAACCAGTGCCGAAGATATCGCTGGGAGCTGTGCTTCCGGAGATATCGAAGGTTGACACCGTGTCCGCATGCGCAGCGATAGTGGATAAGGCAAGAAGACAAAGCGGAAGAAAAGCCCGACGCATGTATTTCATTTGATTTTCCTCTGGTTGAAGTTGCGCCTATGTTGTGGGGAGAAAGCAGTTGCTGGCGAAGCCGTTTGCAAACCACGGTGGAGACCACGCGGTTTCATCTGAAGCGGGTGCTGACCAAGACTGGGACCCGCCGTCAGACGGAGTTGATGCGGTTGATGCTTTCTCAGCCAAGGCAAGAGCAAAGCGCTCACAATACGGTAACCGGAGCTTACTCTCCCATGCCTGCCGCCATAGCGCCCAGTATCCCGAGACCGTCTTTTACGCCGAAGTGATGGACCTTTTCTTTATGAGCGTCCATCTGCGACTTCATTGCTGAGAGGTCGAAGACCACGGTCTTCGTATTGCCCGTGGCATCGGGGTAAGAGATGGTTAGCTTCTTGCTTTCGAGGGCCTTCTGGTAGAGCTTGGGAGAGCGGTCCTCGGGAGCCAGTGCAGGGAGCACGGCTTCCTTTGGATATTCCACGACTGCCCAGGTCTGGGAGACGGGCGCTGCGTCGTCCAATGCAACCTGCACTTCGATCTTGTTCTTCTTCATCTGCTTGAACGGGTCTTTGCTGTGTTCTTTGATGGCGACGGTTGCGGGGATTCGCACCATCAGGGAACCGAACTCGTGTTTGAAGAAGTAGATTTCGAGGTGTTCGTTCTGGGTTGTCGACGCGATCTTAGCTATGTCATCCTCATTCTTTTTCCCCGAAGCGACCCAATCATAGGCTGTGTTCTGCTGCACGGTGGTTGGGGCGGGGGTGGGCGAAGACGCATCCTGTGCGAGAGCCACGGCAGATGTTGCCAGCAATGGAAGCGACAGGACGAGAAGCGAGGCAGACAGGAAGAGGGACCGCAAGGAAGTTCTCCTAAAGAGGGATTGAGCTTTCCTGCTATCTTCGCGAACAATTCATGCGAGGGCATCTCCCATTTGGGAGATATTTGTGGAACAATCGGAGAACCCCCCTAACTTGCTGTGCTGAATGACTTTCTGCCTATGATCTCTACCGTTGAGTTGTCCGACCTTCTGGCGGACCTGTATGCTGCGCCGCTTGAGCCTGAGAAGTGGCAGGCGTTCTTCGATCGGCTATGCAGGCTTACGAATATCGCCAGCGGCTTCATGATTTCTGTCCGGCCTGAAGGAAACGCGATTCTTGCAGGTGGTGGGTTGAACTTTGATCCGGAGATAACCGATCGGTACAACCAGCACTATGGGGCGATAGACCCATACACCGAACCAACGATGAGTAATCACCGGATCGGCGTGATACGCGGAGACGAATTGGTAAGCCGAGCCGATTTAGTCAAAACCGAGCTCTACAACGAAATTCTTGTTCCCTATGGTCTTGGCCATATGACCTTGATGACCTGCGAATGCTCCGGGGAGGCGGTAAGTAAGTTTCCTCTATGGAGCAGCCCGAAGGACGGCCCGATGGATGCTGCTTCGACCCATGTTCTTGAGACGCTTATTCCTCATGTGCGGACGGCGCTCCTGCTTCGCTCGAAGATAGCTGCGGCGGATGCGTCGAATCTCTTTTCGGAGACGGCGTTGGATGCCATGAGCATTGCGGCCTTCCTGGTCACCGGCAAGGGCCAGATAAGGCACATGAACCGGCTCGCGGCGGGCTATCTCGAAGGCGCGGAAGGCTTGCGCTCGCGTGATGGACGGCTGATTGCGACAGATTCACACGAGGATGCGCAACTGCAGTTTCTGATGGCGGGAGCAAGTGGAGAGAAGGATGCCTCGGTTTCTCTGCCGGGCGGAGCGATGAGGATTGTGCGGCCTCTGGCACGGGCTTCGCTTCAAGTCGCCGTCGTGCCTGCGCCGGAACGGTATCGCCCAGCCGAAAGCGGTTCCTGTGCTTTGGTGTTCGTCAGCGATCCCGCGTCCCGGCCCCGGCCTCGCGCCGCTCTGATGCGAGCGCTCTACGGATTGACGCCTGCCGAGGCCCGGCTTGCGGACTTGTTGGTGCAGGGATTCGAGGTTCGTGAGGCTGCGGATCGTATGCGAACCACGGTGGAGACCGCGCGGTTTCATCTAAAGCGTGTGCTGGCAAAGACCGGCACACGCCGTCAGACGGAGTTGATGCGATTGATGCTTTCGCTGCCAGGCGTACTTTCAGAGACGCGCTCGCGCCTGTCATCTGCCGACGGGCGTAGGAAGTAGAAAGTCTTCGTTGCTTCGCTCTTTTGCAACGAAACCAGAGGGCATATCCCATTTGGGAGATGAGCTCTCACTGGCGATCGAGGCCGATTCTTCCTGGGTTGTGGCTCGGGAAAGTGGTGTGACTATTGGAGCCTCAGGGAATCGAGGTCTTTGTGGAGTTCGAGGCAGAGGGCTTCGATGATGAGGTTGTGGTCTTCGCGCTGGGTCAGGCCGGAGATGGTGATGGCGCCGATGATGCCAGCGGTTTCGATGCGGATGGGGAAGCTGCCGCCGTGGGCGGCGTAGTCGGCGTCGGGTAGGCTGTAGCGCTCGGCGAAGGTGCGGTTGGTTTGCTCGAGGGTGAGGCCGATGGCGTAGGAGCTGCGGTGGAAGCGGGCGACGACGTTGGATTTGCGCTGGACCCAGCGGGAGTTGTCGGGTGTGCCGCCGAGCGCGGTGTAGAAGAGCGGCTGGTAGGGCTGGCCGAAGCGGCGGATGTCGATGACGAGAAGGTGCTTGCGGGTGAGGGCGAGTTCGCGGAGTGCGAGGCCGAGGCGCCAGGCGGTGTCGTAGTCGAAGGCGGGGAAGATGAGGTCGGCTTCCTGACGGGCAATGATTGCGAGGTCTTCAGCAATGGGCATGATGGGAGGGTATCAGCTTCTTGTTGATAGATTGTCGGGTATGGATCGAAGGAAGGTCGCGGTGGCGTGGCTTGCGCTGGTGGTGCTTACCCTTGGCGGGTTGCTCAGCTTTTATTATCTGGCTTTCTCGGTGTGGATGCTGGCTTATCCGATGGCTGGCCCGGAATTCTGGCGTCCAGTCTTTTACGAGCGGCTGGGGATAACGATTCTGATTGGATTTCTATGGATCGCGTTGTGTATGTGGTTGTTCAGGCATAGAAAAGCGCGGGAATAACTGTGTCTCGGGCGACTGCTCGTCTTGACACTGTCTTTCGGTTACGCGATGCTTAGGGACTAGGCCTCTTTTAATGCTGCGGGCGCAGGTGTGCTCGCGAAGCGACGTTTGCAGGGATTGTCTCTGCAGCGGGAGATTCAGTCTGGCCTAATTTGATTTGCGCTGTGAAACGGAGTTAGTGGATGTTTGCAATGTGGTTGCAGAGTGCGGGCGGACTTGGCAGTATGGGGAGTCTTGCGCTGCCGATCGTGTTTTTCGTGGTCCTTTATTTTTTGATGATCGCGCCGAACCAGAGGAAGCAGAAAAAGTGGCAGGAGATGTTGAATCAGTTGAAGACGGGTGACCGCGTGACGACGAATGGCGGTCTTCGCGGGACGGTACTGACGGTGAAGGATGATGTTGTTGTGATCAAGGTTCAACCGGACGGCGTGAAGCTGGAGTTCGTCAAGAGCGCGATTGCCGCGGTAACGACGGATGAACAGGCTGCCGCCTGAGGCGGAGAGATATAAGTTGGTTGTTTGATTTCAGATGTATGCAGGTCGAGATTGGACCGTTAACTACGGATAAGGAAGAGGCAGGGAGAGCGGCGGCGGGACTGAGTCAAGGAATCGCGGTATAGGATCGCGGCTGCACCCTTCAATAGAGATCATGGGCAAGAATCTGGCCGGTAAGACGGCATCAATCATAGCGGTCCTTGTTGTTTTCGTTTACGGGATACTGTACGGCTCGAATGTGCCGAAGCTCGGGTCCTTGAAGTCACTTTTGGCCGACAATATTCGTTTGGGCCTGGACTTGAAGGGCGGGACGCACCTGGTTCTGCAGGTGCATGTGGACGAGGCGGTGACGTCGGCGACCGACCGGGATGTGGCTCGGCTGAAGGCGGCCTTCGCGGCGGCAGGTATTGCTGCGTCGGTTGGCAAGACAGATCCGGCGCACCCGGAGACGATCGTCGTGACGGGGATTCCACCGGCGAAGGTGAGCGATGCGCGCACGGTGCTCGAAGGGAGCGACTACTCGATTTATGACACGTCGTTGCTGGCGGATGGGACTGGAACGCTGGCGATGAAGCTTGGGGCGGTCAATGATTTGAAGGCGCGGACGCTGGATACGTCGATGGAGACGATCAATGAGCGCATCAATTCGCTGGGCGTGAGCGAGCCGGTGGTGCAGAAGTATGGGCTGGGCGAGAACCAGATTCTGGTGGAGCTGCCGGGCATCTCGAATCCGGCCGAGGTGGAAGAGGCGATCCAGTCGACGGCGAAGCTAGCAGTTTATGCGGTGGTGAATGGACCGTGGGATAACGACCAGGCTGCGCTCACGGCACTGAATAATGTGGTGCCGCCGGACGACGTGCTGGTTCATGGGAGCGCGACATCGACTGGTCCGGACCAGGTATGGTTGCTGGAGCGGGCGAGCCAGGTGGAAGGCACGGATTTTCGTGATGCGCAGCCGTCGACGGATGTAAACGGCCGTCCGAATCTTACTTTTACGCTTACGACGGCTGCGGGCGACCGGTTCTACAAGTACACTTCGGCGCATTCGAGCACGAGCGCGTCTCCGGGGTCGATGGCGATTGTGCTGGCGAATAAAGTGCGGTCGGTGGCTTCGATCAACTCGGCGATTCGCGACCGGGGCGAGATTGAGGGCAACTTCAGCAAGCAGGAGGTCGATAACCTGTCGCTGATGCTGCGCACGGGGGCGTTGCCTGCTTCGATCAGCTATACCGAGACGCGCACGGTTGGGCCGAGTTTGGGCGCGGCGTCGATCCGGCAGGGCGTGATCGCTGCGATTGCGGGCATGCTGGCGGTGATGGCGTTCATGCTGATCTACTACCGCGGCGCGGGTATCAATGCCGACCTGGCGCTGATACTGAACCTGGTGATTCTGCTTGGGTTTATGGGCTTCAGCAAGGCGACGCTGACGCTGCCGGGAATTGCGGGCGTGATCCTGACGATTGGTATGGGCGTCGACTCGAATGTGCTGATCTTCGAGCGTATCCGCGAAGAGCTGCGGGCAGGCAAGACGGCTGCGGCGGCGGTGCAGCAGGGGTTTGCGCATGCGTGGGTGACGATTGTCGATACCCACGTGACGACGATCGTTTCGGCAGCGATTCTGTTCCTGTTCGGGACGGGGCCGGTGAAGGGATTTGCGGTGACACTAACGTTCGGTCTGCTGGCGAATCTGTTTACCGCGGTGTTTGTGTCGCGTGTGATCTTCGACAGGATTCTGGAGACGAAGGAACGCGGCGCTGCGCTGTCGATTTGAAGCAGCTAGTTAGCCGGTTAGCGAGTTAGCGAAGAGATTAATGAGAGTTTGGCCTGAGGCTGGATGAAGCTGAAGGCGGATGAGGTTTGAAGCGTGAGTCTGGAACTGTTTCGTACAACGAATATCGATTGGCTTGGGAAGAAGTGGTACTTCCTCGGGTTTTCGCTGATTTTTTCTGTCGCCGGCGTGCTGAGCATGCTGTTTTGGCACCACGTTCCGTTAGGGGTTGACTTCAAGGGCGGCACGCAGATCCGCGTGGCGTTCGACCAGACGCCGAATGAGGATCATCTGCGGCAGGCCATGGACCGGGCCGGGGTGAAGGATTTCACGATTCAACGGGTGAGCGATCCGAGTGGCCATGCGGCCAATAAGGTCATTATTTCGTTGCCGGAGGCTGGGGATCAATCGCACGACATCGGGCGGCAGAGTGTCGAGGGCGCCTTGAGCGCGAACTATCATGACTCGGCTTTCACGATTGAACAGATTGAAATCGTGGGGCCTACGGCGGGCAAGCAGTTGCAGAAACAGGCTGCGCTGGCGACTCTCTATTCGCTGATCGGAATGCTGGTTTATTTGTGGTTCCGGTTTGAGTTGATCTATGGCGTGGCGGCTGTGGTGGCGGTCTTCCATGACACGCTGATTACCGTGGGAGCGTTCAGTTTGACGAATCAGGAGATAACCCTTACTGTAATCGCAGCAATCCTTACATTGATTGGTTATTCGATGAACGACACGATCGTCGTCTTCGACCGCATTCGCGAGAACCTGGCGCTATCGCGGAAGGAGTCGTTACATGACGTGGTGAATCGGAGCATCAATCAGACGCTGAGCCGAACCGTCATCTCATCGGGTCTAACGTTTCTTACCGTTTTGTCGTTATACCTGTTTGGCGGCGAGGTGTTGCATGGGTTTTCCTTCGCTCTGGTAGTCGGGATTCTGATTGGGACGTACTCGTCGATTGCGGTGGCGGCGCCGATGCTGGTGGCGTACCAGGATTGGCGGGCCAAGCGTGGCAAGGTTGCCGCGCTTCCTGCGGGAAAACGGGCCAAGGCGTAGGTCGCCGATGCTTTTACGGCAGTGGAATGAAGGCGGGAACAAACCGAAGCGACGCGGTGTCTAAAGAAAAATAGCTCTCTGCGAGGCAGCCTATGTTCGAAGACTCTTTGATGGAATCCGGCGGCAAGATCAAGACCAAGTCGAAGTACTGGATGATTGGGACCTTCAGCTTCAATGCCCTGATTCTTGCGGCATTGATCATTTATCCGCTGATCAACCCCGAGGCCCTGCCACATACGGCGTTGACCGCGATGCTGACAGCGCCACCACCGCCACCACCACCACCACCGCCACCGCCGCCGCAGCAGATCGTCAAACCGATCAAGATGGTCTCTGAGATCGACCAGGGGCTGCATGCGCCGACCAAGATTCCGAAAGACATCAAGATGTTGAAGGAAGATGCCGCGCCGCCGCCGATGGCGGGTGTCGCTGGCATGACTGGTATGGGTGGGACTGGCAGCGGTATGGGTGTGATGGGTGGTATCGGCACCGCGCCGTCTCCTGTAGTGAAGGTTGCTCCGCCCAAAGGCCCCACCCGCGTTTCGAGCGGCGTGGTCTCTGGCCTGAAGATCTCGGGATCGACCCCTGTTTATCCGCCAATCGCGAAGGCTGCGCACGTTTCCGGTGCGGTGGTTCTTCACGCGATCATCTCGAAGGAGGGCACGATCAAGAACCTGACGGTGATTAGCGGCCCTGAGATGCTGAAGTCGGCTGCTCTTGACGCCGTGCAGACCTGGCGGTACAAGCCTTACTTGCTGAATGGCGACCCAACCGAGGTGGACACACAGATTACTGTCAACTTCAATTTTGGCGGCGGCTAGACCAAGGCTGAAAGCTCAATACCGTTTCTCGTAGTTCTCCGAGGGTCGAACTTTTGGGGGATTCCGGGTCAAGATTCAGAAAGTTAGAGTTCTATCAGGAGGAAATATTCCAGTGATTCTCGCTCATCTCGCAACCCCTTTCGCTCACGTTCCCGCTACGCTTGCCATGTACTTTGAGGAGGCCCAGGTCAGCTTCAGTGTTATGGGTCTTTGGTCAAACATGGGCTGGTTGGCGCGCTGCGTCGTCATTCTTCTCTTCATCATGTCGATCTGGTCGCTCGCTGTGATCATCGATCGGGCCCTGTATTTCTCGGCTGCACGCAAGCAGTCCCGTGAGTTTGCCCCGAAGGTTGCCGGCGCGTTGAAGGATGGCCGTCTGGATGAGGCGATCAAGGTAGCTGACCGTTCGAAGAAGTCCCATCTTGCAGAGGTCGTTACGGCCGGCCTGCAGGAGTTCCGCAGCTTCGGTTCGGGCGGCAACATCACTCCTGAGCAGGTTGAGAGCTCCAAGCGTGCGCTCGAGCGTTCTGAGGCAATCGTCCATGCCAAGCTGAAGCGCGGTCTTGGCGGTCTCGCGACGATCGGTTCGACGGCTCCGTTTATCGGCCTGTTCGGTACGGTGGTCGGTATTTTGAACGCCTTCCAGCAGATCGCAACGCAGAAGACCTCCGGTATCGGCGCAGTCGCCGGCGGTATCTCGGAGGCCCTGGTTACGACGGCGTTCGGTCTTCTCGTCGCCATCCCAGCCGTTATGACGTTCAACTACTTTACAGGTAAGGTCGAGGCATTTGACGTTGAGATGGACAACAGCTCGAGCGAATTGGTGGACTACTTCATCAAGCAGAGCCACCGGTAAGGCTTTAGTCCTGAAGCGTAAGACAAGCAGCAGTATCCTGCGAGAATCACAGTTCTGACCGGGACCTCCAGATGCCGACAAGCGAACGGCGTCCGGAGGCCGGACAGGCACAGCAGGAAGAGCAACTACCAAACCGGACGGAGCATACGTTATGGGTATCAATAAACGGGATGAAGGCAAGAAGGTCAACTCCAACATCAACGTGACGCCGATGGTGGACGTGATGCTGGTGTTGCTGATCATCTTCATGGTCATCACTCCCATGCTGAACAACAAAGTCAACGTGGACCTGCCGAAGGCTGACGCCGCGGTAGTGATGGAAGATGCGAATAAGGAAGACGCGATTGTGGTCGCCGTTACGCGGGACGGCAGGACGTTTCTCGGCGGTGATCAGGTGACCCTCGATGATCTTGGCCCCAAGATCGCTGCGAAGCTCGAGAACAAGCTGAGCAAAGAAGTTTTTATGCGTGCCGATCAGCGCGCGAACTACGGCAAGGTGATGGATGCGGTCGATGGGATTCGTTCCGCCGGCGTCAGCCAGCTTGGTCTGCTGACAGAGCGAGTGGACGACACCGGTACAAGCTCGACGGCTACGAAGAAGTAACGGATTTATTTGGCAGAATGCCGACTCGCAATCACTCGGGCGGCCAACGGAGTAGAGGAGACTAGCTATGGGAATGGGTGGTGGAAATACAGGCGGAGCGGTTTCTGAGATTAACGTGACCCCGCTTATCGACGTTCTTCTGGTGCTGCTGATCATCTTCATGGTGATCGTTCCGGTGACGCCTCGCGGGCTGGAGACGCTGGTTCCTCAGCCGCCGAAGGATCACAAGGAAGAGCCACAGAACGACCGCACGATCGTGGTGCAGATCCAGTCGAATGGAGCAGGTGTGCCAGCCTACTTGATCAACGAAACCACGTTCAACAAGGCCGACCTTGAGCCGAAGCTGGCCGAGATCTTCGCTACGCGGCAAGAGAAGGTCATGTTTGTGAAGGGTGACAAGGATCTTGACTTCAGCAAAGTCGCCGAGGTCATCGACTTTGGTCACCAGGCAGGTGTCGACAACATTGGTTTGATTACACCGCGAGTTGCCGCAGGCCAGTAACTGACCAATCACTCATCTGTAGAAGTTCATGTACGGGCGGTGTGGCCGATTGGCCCACCGCCCGGAGCTTTTTGTGGCTGACCGGTGTCTTTCGTAGTGGAGTGCTCGCACACCCAATTCTGCATTGGGAGACAATTGCGATGGCATTCTCAACGAACGGAACCTCTCGAGGCGATGGCCTCTCCTCTGACATCAACGTAACTCCTCTGATCGATGTTTTACTGGTTATGCTGATCATCTTTATGGTGATCGTTCCAGTGGCGCCTTGGGGTTTGAATTCTGCGCTTCCTTCTGTCTCTTCCTCAGGTGTCGAAGATGATGTTTTGAATCGGCCCATCCTGGTCCAGCTGGAATCGGGTGGGACGGTTGTGAGGTACGTTGTTGATGGTGCCGACGTGAGCAAAGCGGAGGTTGCGGCGCGGTTGTTGGAGCTCTTGTCGAAGAGATCGGTCAGGCGTGTCCTCGTCAAGGCGGATGCGAAGCTGGATTTCGGAGACGTTGCGGGAGTGATCGACGCGGGTAAGGCTGCAGGGGCCGAGAGCATCGGATTGATGACTCCTGCGATTGAAGCGCAACGGAGGTAGAGACAATTGCGATCGCAATATCCGATGTCGAATTCACTTTACTCATGTGTGGAAGCGTTCTGTTGCGGGCAGCAGCCTCCCGGGGTTTTGGATTAGACTTGAAGCTTGCTGAATAAGTTAATCTTCGCCAATTTAGGCCACAGGCCAGTCCGGACGGTGCTGAGCGTACTCGCCATCGCTGTTGAAGTGACGATGATTCTGACGCTGGTCGGGGTGAGCTATGGCACTCTCGATGGGACCGCCGATCGTGCGCGCGGCGTGGGCGCTGATGTTCTGTTTCGGCCACCGGGATCATCTGCAATCGGACTGAGTTCGGCCCCGATGAGCGACAAACTTCCGGCGTTGCTGATGCAGGAGCCTCATGTGACGTTTGCGATGGGGACAATGATTCAGCCGCTGTCATTTCCCGATTCCATTACAGGCCTCGATTTCGAGGACTTTCGTAAGCTGAATGGCGGGTTCCGCTTCCTGCAAGGCGGCCCTCCGGTCAATGACGATGACATGGTCGTGGATGAGTTCTATGCGCGGCAGAAGCGTCTGCATGTCGGCGACAGTCTGGAACTGATCAATCACCCTTGGAGGGTCTCGGGGGTCTTCGAGTCCGGCAAGCTGGCGCGAATTTGTGTGAAGCTACCAGTGCTTCAGACGCTGACGGGCAACCCCGGGCATCTGAGCCAGATATACCTCAAGGTGGACGATCCGAGTAAGGCACAGTCGGTTGTGGATGCGCTGCGGCTGAAGTATCCCGGCTACCAGATCTACACGATGGAGTTCTTCACTACTCTGCTCTCGATCAACAGTGTCGGGATGCTGAAAAGTTTCATTGGCGTGGTGATTGGGATTGCCGTAGTGGTCGGCTTCATTGTGGTCTTTATGGCGATGTACACGGCAGTGCTGGAACGGACGCGGGAGATCGGGATTCTCAAGGCGGTGGGAGGGTCTACTGCGCTGATCCTGAATATTCTGTTTCGCGAGACGTTGCTGCTGGCTCTGCTTGGGTCGGTCGCAGGCATCGTGCTTACCTATGGGACGCAGTGGCTGATGAAGCATGTTGTGCCTGCAAGCCTGGTGCAGGAGACGGTGTATGGCTGGTGGCCTATTGCGACCGGGATAGCGATTGTGGGCGCTCTTCTGGGCGCGGTTGTCCCCGGCGTAAAAGCGGTGAGGCAGGATGTGACGGAGGCTCTGTCGTATGAGTGAGCCTGTGATCATTGAGGTAAATGGTCTGACCAAAACGTATCAAGTTGGGGATGTGCCTGTGCATGCCCTTCGCGGCGTCAACCTCGAGGTGCGAAGAGGTGAATTTGTGGCGATTATCGGAGCCTCCGGCTCGGGCAAATCGACTCTATTTCACATATTGGGTGGCCTGACGCCGGCGACTTCCGGAGAGGTACGGATTAATGGGCGCGATCTGGCGGGCATGACTCACTCGGAGCGGACCGATCTTCGCAAGACAGCAGTTGGCTTCGTCTTCCAGAAGTACAATCTGCTGCCAACCCTCTCTGCGGAAGATAACATTCGCATGGTGCGATACATTGCAGACCGAAATACAGAGTTTGATTCGGCATTTCAGGAGGTCCTGCGACTGCTGGGCATCGCGGACAGGATGAAACACAAGCCTCGCGCGCTTTCAGGAGGGCAACAGCAACGGGTGGCGATCGCCCGGGGCATTGTGAATTCTCCTGCAATTCTGCTGGCTGACGAGCCTACCGGCAATCTGGACAGCGAAAACTCGGCAGCTGTGCTGAAGCTGATGAAGGATTTGAACCACCGCCTGGGACAGACGATTCTGATGATCACCCACGATTCCGATGCAGCCAGCTACGCCGACAGGGTTGTCAAAATGCGGGATGGGTGTATCGTCTAGAGGCGGAATTGTTCTGTGGACGGGTGGCCCTTCCGTCGAGCGCGCATCCTGGTTTTGGCGTGCGACGTTTTGGAGTGCGACCGAACTTGGGATCAACCGTAAAAGAGGGATGAAAGTTCTTCCTTCCGACGGGAAAGCATGAGTCTACTAGTCACTTTGGGACGTATACCATTACAATCAAAGCTAAAGCCGAGAGCCCCGCTTCAGAGCTTCGCCTTTCTGTGCAATATATAAACTCGCGCCCATTTTGAAGGAGACGATTCGCCCAATGAAATTAACCGCACGGATTCCGGTTACGGCTGCCATGTTGGCGCTGCTGCTTATTACTGCAACCGGGTGTAATCGCCTGAAGGCCCGTGACCAGCTGACCAAGGGTGTGCAGGCATTTAAGAACGCACGTTACGAAGAAGCTGTGAATCACTTTCAGCAGTCGATTGCGCTCGACCCGAACTATGAGGATGCGAAGCTGTATCTGGCTACGGCTTATTCGTATCAAGTCGTACCGAACCTGGATACGCCGGAGAACCTGGCGATTGCGCAGAAGGCGATCGATGGCTTCAATGCTGTTCTGGGGAAGGATCCGAACGATCTCACCGCGCTGAAGCAGATCGCTTCCATCTATCGCAACATCAAGAAGTTCGATCTTGCGAAGGAGTACGAGAAGAAAGTCATTGCGATTGCTCCGAACGATCCCGAGGCGTACTACACGGTCGCGTTTGTGGATTGGACGCTGGCGTATAAGAATGCGATCACGATTCTGGCTGCGGATGGACTGACCGATGCAGGCGATGGCAATCCGAAGAAGAGCAAAGGGGCGTGCCAAAAGCTACAGGCCGCGAATACAGATCTGGTGAACGAAGGGATTCAATATCTCAACAAAGCCATCGAGCTGAATCCGAACTATTCAGAAGCGATGGACTATATGCAGCTTACGTATCGCCGTAAGGCCGATCTGGACTGCGGCGATGATGCAGCTCGTAAGGCCGATATGGCGCAGGTCGATACGTGGGTGCAGAAGTCGATGGGCGCACGCAAGGCAAATGAGCTGAAGAAGGAAAAGGCGACACAGGGCGGCGTCACCATGCAGTAGGTACGTTCCGCTTGCAGACCGAGGCCTCCTGTGATGGAGGCCTCTTTCGTTGTGCGGGCTTCCGATTGGTAGTGTGCGGTAGAATTGCGGTTTGCGACGGGTTAAATTGCGACGGGTTAAATTGCTGCGACCGATAAAAAAAGTGTTGATTGCGAATCGCGGTGAGATTGCTCTGCGAGTGATTCGCGCTTGCCGTGAGATGGGGGTGGGCACTGTAGCTGTTTACTCGGACGCTGACCGGGGGGCGCTGCATGTGTTGCACGCGGATGAGGCGTACCGACTGGGGCCGGCACCCGCTGCGGAGAGCTATCTGCGGGGTGATCTGATCCTGGAGATTGCGCGGCGAGCGGGAGCCGATGCTGTGCATCCTGGGTACGGGTTCCTCTCGGAGAATGCGGAGTTTGCTGAAGCTTGTGCAGGGGCCGGTGTGGTGTTTGTCGGGCCTCCGGCGAGTGCGATGCGGGTGTTGGGGTCGAAGACACGTGCGCGGCAGGCGGCAGATGCTGCTGGGATGCCACGCGTACCGGGCAGCGTGACGGGATTGGCGGATGTTGCCGAGGCGCAGCGTGTGGCGGCGGATATTGGATATCCGGTGATGCTGAAGGCGGCGGCGGGCGGCGGTGGCAAGGGCATGCGTGCAGTCGCGAAGGCGGAGGAGCTTGGGACGGCGTTTGCTGCGGCGAGCAGTGAGGCAGAGCGGAGCTTTGGGTCGGGCGAGGTGTATCTGGAGAAGCTGATCGAGCGGCCACGGCATATCGAGATTCAGTTGATGGCGGATGGGTATGGCAACTGCGTTTATCTTGGCGAGCGCGAGTGCTCGGTGCAGCGGCGTCATCAGAAGGTGATTGAAGAGGCCCCGTCTGCGGTGGTGAGTGAGGATCTGCGGCGCAGGATGGGTGAGGCCGCGGTGCGGCTGGCGTTATCGGCCGGATATGTGAATGCGGGGACGGTTGAATTTCTTGTGGCTGGACTCGAAAAACCTGGTGAGGAGAATTTTTATTTTCTTGAGATGAATACGCGGTTGCAGGTGGAGCATCCGGTGACGGAGATGGTGACGGGGCTCGATCTGGTGCATCTGCAGCTTCGGGTGGCTATGGGTGAGCCGCTGCCGATCGCGCAGGAGGACGTGAAGCTGCGCGGGCATGCGATCGAGTGCAGGATCTATGCAGAGGATCCGGAGAATAATTTTTTCCCGTCCCCTGGGCTGATTACGCGGCTGGTGCAGCCGGGTGGTCCGGGAATTCGTGAGGACTGCGCGGTGTTTGCGGGATGGAGGGTGCCGCTCGATTACGATCCGATGCTGTCGAAGCTGGTGGCGTTTGCGCCGACGCGGGAGGTGGCGATCGACCGGATGCTGCGCGCGCTGGAGGAGTATGTGATCGGCGGGATCAAGACGAATATTGGTTTGTTCCGGCGGATTCTGACGGATGCCGATTTTCGTGGGGCGCGGATCGATACGGGGTACCTGGAACGGTTGCTGGGGACGGGGCCTGCTGTGGTTGAGGGGATCGTTCCCGAGGATGTGGTGGCGCTGGCTGCGGCGATTTTTGTGGCTTCCGCGAAGCAGGAGACGGTTGTGGTGGCGGATGCCACAGCGGAGAGCCGATGGGCTGAGGCTGGACGGCGGGAGGGGTTGCGGCTGTGACGGTCTGGCTGGAGATTGGGGGCAAGAAGCGACGGGTGGAGTTGCCTTCCGGGATAAGCGACGGGGCAGTGGCGTGCTCGATCGATGGGCG
>Ga0208193_1000601_pt1 | contig 18419 bp, 16 predicted proteins | sample June2015DPH_17_2_FD_184716 | JGI IMG/M metagenome (GOLD analysis project Ga0208193, IMG submission 184716) | Peatland microbial communities from SPRUCE experiment site at the Marcell Experimental Forest, Minnesota, USA - June2015DPH_17_10... | ecosystem: Environmental > Terrestrial > Soil >... | reverse complement strand
AGAGAGCACATCGATGCATTCATTAATGACTACAACGCCGACGCCAAACCGTTCGTCTGGACCAAGTCCCAAGTCCACCAAAAACGTCTCAAAGCACGTTTCGCGGATCAATGATTCCGGGTACTAGCCATGAGCCCGGACGGAGAGCGGCTGGCCACTTACGTCAATTTTGGCGTCGGGATCGTCATTTTGAGTCCAGATGGAAAGTACGTGAAACAAATCCATCGCTATAGCAACTTTGGGCTTGGCGCCGACATACTGGCCTTTTTTGCGGGTCATAATCAGCTTGTGACCAGTCCCGCGGCCGAGACGAACAGCCAGGAAGATCGTGAAAAGGCTGACCAAGCCGCCTTTTCGATTCTTGATGCGGAAAGCGGGAAAGTTCTTCGCAGCATTCCAGGACCCAATCCGGTTGGCGGCCCGCCGGAAAATGCAGCCCATTTGCTGGCGTTTTCGCCTGATCAAAACTACGTGGCTGTTGCATACGCGGTGCGCGATCCCCTCATAGGAATCTACGAAACGAACGACTGGCGGCTCATCGCCACAATTCGTACACATGCTGGCATGCACGGGAAACCGCACGCACTCGCATTTTCGCCGGACTGGCGACTGTTAGCTGTCGCACGTGGAGACTGGGGCGGTGTCGAATTTTACAGTGTCGGGACCTGGGAAGCCTTGGGGACACTCCAGGCCTTTGACGACCCAGCGATAAAGCTAGGACCTGTGGTAAACGGCCTCGTTTTCAGCCCGAATGGCAGCATGCTTATCGTTTGCTCTTCCTCCGGAGGATTGTTCTGGTTCGATGCAAATCAGGAGTTAACGGCTCCAGGAACGGGCGTGCCAAGGCAAGAGCTGCCCGCGGATCCCTTGCGCGTTTTTGACGTGCAGACGCGAAAGCGGATTGCGACGCTCGGTGGATTCCCCGGCGTTGGCATCAATGGCAAACGCGGGATCGCCTGGTCGCCCAACAGTGGCTATCTTGCCTTCCTCGATAGCTTAGGAGCGCTCCGGTTATGGAATCCGCTCGAGCCGGGGCTGTCGGTCGTCGCGGCTCAGGGGCGTCATTCGCACACTTTGTTTTTTTCTCCAGACGGATCGTCTTTGTTCGCTGATGGCCTCAATGGCATCGGCGTGTTCGAAGTTGGTCCGCAAAAAAATGGAAACTGAGATGCCGACAAACTCCGATTATCTGAATGCGATCAGAATTAAGGTGACAGTGCATTAAATGAACGAAAGCAAAAAGCGCGCCCTGTTAACGGCCGACCTTTTCAATTATACACGCTGTCCGCAATTCATATTAAATGCACTGTCACCGTAATACGTAATAGCGTAATAGGCCGTCACCGCGATACACGCAATATGTTGCGCTGGCGCGTAAATTCTAGCGAGATGAACGCATCTTCCTGCGAACGTCAGCGCCCGTCGGGCGTACGGACGCCGATCCAGTTGTCGCGCACCTGCTGGTAGTGAACGCTCGGGTCATAGGTCTGTGTCGACAGATGCAGCACCTGAGGGGACAGCCGGCCGATCGCGTTCAGGACCGCGTAGGAAGCAACGACGCGGTCGTGTTGGGCCGTCACCAGCGCGATGCGGGCATTCACCAGCGTCTGCTGGGCGTTGAGAATGTCGATCACGGTGCGCTGGCCGGCCTGGGCTTCCTTGGTCGTGCCCTCATAGGCGACCTCCGAAGCCGTGACCTGGGATTGGGCGGCCGTCACCTGCGCCTTGCCTGCCACGAGCTGCCCCCATGCCGTGACAAGATCAGCGCGAGCCTGATCGCGAACCCGCTCCAGGGTAAGGCGTTGCTGCTCCAGCGTCTCCTTCGACTGCCGGATCAGCGAATACTCCATCCCGCCCTGATAGACCGGCACGTTCAGCTGAGCGCTGGCCACCGCGCTGAACACGTTGATCTGGGTAATGAGCGGATCCCAGGCCTTGGCGACCGTTGCTTGCAACGAGACCGTCGGGAGCAGCGCGCCCTCGTTGATTTTCACAGTGAGAAAACTGACATCGACGCCGTACATCGCTGCGGTCACATTCGGATTTTCCCGGAGCGCCAATTCGACTGCGCCTGCTTGGGTCACCGGCAGATAGCGGTCGACCGGCGAGGCCGCCGCGAGGCTGGCCGGGTCGTTGCCGATGATGCGGCGGAAGTTCGCCCGCGTGGTCGTGAGCGTCGATTCGGCCGCAAGTTCCTGGCTGTTGGCCGCGGCAAGCTGCGCTTCCGACTGGGCGACGTCGGTTGGCGTGACCAGTCCCGCGCTGTAGCGGTCGCGGGTCTGTCTCAAAGTCAGTTCGAGTACTTTGACGTTGCTGCGCTGGACCTCCAGGTTTGCGGCATCGCGCAGGTAGTCCATGTAGATGGTCGCGGCGGCAAGCAGGATCGACTGCTCCATAAGCCGCAGGCCTTCGCGGGCGCCAGAAACCTGGCTTTCTGCGGCGCGGGTTTTGTTGGCGGTCTGATTGCCGTTGTAGATCGTCTGGGTCACCGCAAGAGCGGCGGAGTGGGGGGTCTGATCTCCCTCTTCGATCTTCTTGCCGACGTTGGAGTCCGCAAGCTGGTTGACGTACCCAACGCCCGCTGTGAACGTACCGGCCACCTTGGGGCGATAGCCGGCCAAAGCCTGGGGCACTCCTTCATCCACCGCTCGCACCGAGGCACGCTGGGCGTTGAGCTGCGGGTTATTGCGATAGGCGCGCAAAAGCGCGCTCTCCATGGTGTCAGCGCGCAGAGGGTCTGCGGCCATCTGAACCAGGAGAACGACGGCTGAAGCTGTTCCGCCTAAAACTCTTACGCCAAGCATATTCAATTTATCCAACGCCATACGCGGTCTGACAACATCCATACGCAATTCAGAAGCCGATCAAAAGCGCATAGCTGTGTGGTCGCAAGCACGCCGCCGTGATGTCCGTCGGAATATCGATCGGTGTTGCTTTTTTCGCGCAAACTTTTCGCTCAAAAGCGCAGCCAGGGCACGCCTACCTGAGGTGCTCGATGGCGAGCACCTCAATCCTGGATACCGTAGCGATGGAGATCGTTACCGTGTGTGTCCAGCCAGGTCTTGGCGCGTTCGACATGACCGCAGACCTTGGCAACGACCTTCCAGAACCGCGCCGAGTGGTTCATTTCGACGAGATGGGCCGCCTCATGGGCTGCGAGATAGTCCAGCACATAAGGCGGCGCGAGGATCAACCGCCACGAGAACGACAGCGAGCCTGCCGATGTGCACGAACCCCAGCGGCTCGATTGGTCGCGGATGGATATCCGCCGCACCCGCACGCCGAGAGCCTGGGCATAAGACGCGGCTGCCTTCTGCAAATCCTTGCGGGCTTCGCGCTTGAGGTAGTCGTGCACCCGCCGTTCGGCATATTCGACGCCGCCGGCCACGCAGATGATGCGCTCGCCGCTGTCGCGAGTTTCTGTCCAGACCGTCCCCCGCTGACCGGCGCGGTGCACGATCCGGTGCGCGACGCCGCGCAACGGAACCACCGTGCCTGGAAGAAACGGCGCTGCTTTCGGCAACCGGCCAAGACGTGCGGCAATCCAGCCGCCGTGACGCTGCGCAAAGTCCTTGGCGTCGGCGATAGTGCCGCGCGGAGGTATGGTGAGGATCGCCTCGCGGTCGCTGGGATGGATGCGCAACGTATAACGCCGCGCGCGCCGGTGCCGGCGCAGCCGGACCGAATAGATCTGGGTGCCGTGTTTGATCAAAAGGCGAGAAGGTTCATAAGGCCGCCGATAAAGGAGCGCGCGAGTGGCCATGTCTGCTATTCCGGGGAGCAAGAGTTCGCCCGGATTCTGCCACATCCGCCGCCAGGTAAATCGCTCGGCGCAAAAACAAATCATTTGCCCAATATACAGGGGTTGGCGCGCCTGCCGACCCTATAGGATGGGGTTCAGAGCAAAAAAATGGACAGAAAAGTACCCCCGCCCGAACCTCCAAGAGATGGATTAATATTCACTCTTTCATTCAGCGCAGATTCCCGCTTTCCTTCGGCTAAATCAGAGGGTTAGAGATCGCTCACCTGACGCCGATTCGATGCGGAAGGGGTGTTCCACATCAATTTTGGTGCGGTTCGATGAATCACTCCGCGGCGTAAGCGAGCGAAGGCTTCATGTTCGCTGACGACACCATGAAATCGTGAATGCGCGGCACGATTTCCGATTTGAATCGCGAGCCGTTGAAGACGCCGTAGTGACCGACGCCCTTTTGCACGTAGTGCACCCGGCGATGGTTGGGGATCGAACTGCACAGCGCGTGTGTTGCTTCGGTCTGGCCGAGCCCGGAAATGTCGTCGTTCTCGCCTTCCACCGTCATCAAGGCGACGCGCCTGACCCTGGAGGGATCGACCGGCTTGCCGCGATGGGTCATCTCGCCTTTGGGCAGCGCGTGCTTGACGAAAACCAGATCTACGGTTTGCAGATAGTATTCTGCCGAAAGGTCCATCACCGCCAGATATTCGTCGTAGAAGTCGCGGTGCTTGTCGACCAGATCGCCATCGCCCTTCACCAGGTTCCGGAACAGCTCCTTGTGAGCGTCCATGTGCCGGTCGAGATTCATGCTGATGAAGCCGTTCAGCTGCAAAAAGCCCGGATAGACGTCGCGCATGACGCCGGGATGCGGAAACGGCACCTTGGTAATGACGTTGTTGCGAAACCAGTCGATGCCGCGCTCGGCGGCGAGGTTGTTGACCGCTGTGGGATTGCGGCGAGTATCGATCGGACCGCCCATCAGCGTCATTGAAAGCGGAACGAAGGCATCATTCTCGGCTTCCATGACGGAAACTGCAGCCACAACCGGCACGGAGGGCTGACACACCGCGATGATATGCATGTTGCCGCCCAGCACATGCAGCATCTCGATCACGTAGTCGACATAGTCGTCCAGATCGAAACGGCCGGCCGCCAGCGGCACCATGCGGGCATCGGCCCAATCGGTGATGTAGACCTCATGGTTCGGCAGAAAGGCCTCGACGGTGCCGCGCAACAGCGTTGCATAATGGCCGGACATCGGCGCCACGATCAGCACGCGCGGCTGCGGACTGCGCAAAGGCCGCGTCAGCTTGCGCTCGAAGTACAATAATCGGCAGAACGGCTTCTCCCACACGCTGCGGACTTCCACCGGCGTGCGGATGCCATTGACGTCGGTATCGAGGATGCCCCATTCGGGTTTGCCGTAGCGGCGCGTGGTGCGCTCGAACAGTTCGCACGCTGCGGCGATCGATTTACCGGCCTCGGTGTGCGACCACGGATTGAGTGGATTTTGAAACAGGATTTTCGTGGCGTCGGTCACGGCGCGCGCTGGATTGAGCGATGCCTGCGCCATTTCGTACATCCAGTACATCGGCGTGGTCAGCGCCGGACTGCCTTCGGCCACCAGCGGTGGCGCGCCGCCAAACTCCCCAATCGGCATTTCGCACTCTTTCCTTTTGCGTCGCAGCATAGTGCTAAAAGCACAATAAAGCGTCAATGGATAGATCGGCATTGCCGCGCTGCTTAACAAGTTACGAGGACGAAAATCCCGGGTTTTAACGGGCTATTCGCCGGTCTGAATCAACGAACCATGTTGCCGGGCGCTGCGCAGAAGCATCAAAAAGATGGCAAACGATATCGTAATCGGGACGACATTGATTGCGAGCGCATCGACCATCAGGTCGGCGCGAAAGACATGCTCCATTAACAGAGAACGCATGCCTTCGAACACGTAAGTCGGCGGCAGCGACCAGGCGACAACTTGCAGCCAATCCGGCAGCACCGTTACCGGGTAATAGATGCAGGCCAGCGGCATCATGCCGAACATCAGCGTCCAGACGATGCTTTCGGCGCCGAGGCCGTAGCGCAGGACTAAACCGGAGACGAATATTCCGACCGACCAGCTGGTGAAAATCAGATTGCAGAAAAAGGCGATCAACGGAAATCCGATGCCGTAAAGGTTGAAGCCGAAGAAGATCATCGCCAGCAGCGTCATCGGAATGACGCCGATCGCAAGCCGGATCAGGCTCATCGCCATCAGCGAAATCAGGAACTCGATCGGCTTGAGCGGGCTCATCATCAGGTTGCCGAGATTGCGCGCCCACATCTCCTCAAGAAACGAAATCGAAAAGCCGAGCTGGCCGCGAAACAGGATGTCCCACAGGATCACCGCGCCGATCAGTGTGCCGCCGGCGCGGGCAAAGAATCCGGCATTCTGCGAGATGTAATTCTGAAGGAAGCCCCAGGTGACGATCTGTAGCGCCGGCCAATAGAGCAACTCCAACAATCGCGGTCAGGACGATATCAGGACATACCAGTAACGCAGGATCATGGCCGCGATCCGATGCGGCGAGATGCCCCTGATGCTTGACTGGCTCATGATGCCGCTTCCTGAACGCGGCCGCGGGTGACGTCGAGAAACACTTCCTCCAGCGTTGTCCGGTTATAGCGGGCCATGATCGCTTCCGGACTGTCGTCGTCCTCGATGCGGCCGCGCTTCATGATGATGACGCGGTCGCACAGGCGTTCCACCTCCAGCATGTTGTGGGAGGCGAGCAGGATGGTCGCGCCGTTCTCCTTGCGATAGGTCGCAAGATGCTGCCGGATCCAGTCCGCGGTATCGGGATCGAGCGACGCGGTCGGTTCGTCGAGCAGCAGCAATTCGGGTTGGTTGATCAGCGCCTTTGCCAACGCCACGCGGGTCTTTTGTCCGGCCGAAAGCTTGCCGTTGGCGCGATCAAGGAATTCGCCGAGGTCGAGGTCGGCGGCAAGCCGTTCGATCCGCGCCGGCAGATTTCCGACCGAGTAGAGGCGGCCGAAGATCGTCAGGTTTTGCCGGACCGTGAGCCGCGCCGGCATATCGACATAAGGACTTTCGAAATTCATCCGGCCGAGCACCTCGGTGCTTTCGTCCGGCATCGGGTGACCCAGCACCTCGATGCGTCCCGAGCTCGGTAAAACCAGCCCCATGATCATGGCAATCGTCGTGGTCTTGCCGGCGCCGTTGCCGCCGAGCAGACCGGTGATGCTGCCGCGTGCGATGGAAAATGAAATATCGTCGACGGCGCGGGTCTTCTTGTAGAATTTCACCAGATGCGCGACGTCGATCGCCGGCGCTTCGCGCCGATCCGGCGTGGCCGGTAGGGATATCGTCGTGTCAACACTCGTCATTTGGCCTGTTCATTGAGCCATCAGGGACGCTTGTGCAAGGCCGCCCGTGGCCTTACGCCGCGGGGACGAGGTCAAGGAAATTTGTCGGCTGGCGTCCGTGCCGCTAAAACCCAGATATCGATCATGTCCGATACCGCCGCCACCGATTTTCGTCTCCCGCGCCGCCATGTCCGCCTGGACACGATCCTGCGGCTGCGCTGGCTTGCCGCGCTCGGCCAGCTCGCCGCCATCTTCATCGTCGAACAAGGTCTCGAATTCGACGTCGAGGTCGCGCCTTGCCTCGCCATTGTGGGCTTTTCCGCGCTTTTGAACCTCATCCTTCAGCTCTGGTTCAACCCGATGGAGCGGCTCGAGCCGCCGTTTGCGGCGGGGCTGCTGGCGCTGAACATCATCGAACTCGCCGGGCTGTTGTTCTTCACCGGAGGTTTGCAGAATCCGTTCTCATTCCTGTTTCTGGCTCCGGTTCTGATCTCGGCCACCGCGCTGCCGGTCAGGTTCACGATCGCGCTCGGGGTGCTGGCGGTAGCCTCCGCCTCCGTTCTCGTGTTCTTTTTCTTCCCGCTGCCATGGGACAGCGACGATCCACTGGTGCTGCCGCTCATCTATCTGTTCGGCGTTTGGCTTTCGATTGTGGTCGCCATCGGCGTTACCAGTCTTTATGCGTTTCAGGTCGCCGAAGAGGCGCGTAAGCTTTCGGACGCCCTGGCGGCCACCGAGCTCGTGCTGGCGCGAGAACAGCATTTGACCCAGCTCGACGGTCTTGCCGCTGCCGCCGCCCATGAATTGGGTACCCCGCTGTCGACGATCTTTCTGATTTCGCGCGAACTCGAACAGGGCCTCAACGACAAGCCGCAGCTTTCGGCGGACATCAAGATGTTGCGGGAGCAGGCCCAACGCTGCCGCGACATTCTCGCCAAGATCACGCAGCTCTCCTCGAGCGGCGCGCCGTTCGATCGCATGCCGCTATCCGCGCTGATCGAGGAGACCGTGGCGCCGCATCGCGATTTCGGCGTCGCGATCAAGGTGCGCATCGCGGTTTCCGGCACGGCTGAGCCAATCGGGGCACGAAATCCGGCCATTATTTACGGTGTCGGCAACATCCTGGAGAACGCCGTCGATTTTGCCCGCAGCAGCGTGGAAGTGAACGCCTGGTGGGACACCGAGACTGTCGAAATCGTCATTTCCGATGACGGTCCGGGAATTGCGCCCGATCTGCTCAAGCGCATCGGTGAACCCTATCTGTCGCGGCGGCGCGAGACGGAAGAAGCCCAGGGCGTGCGCAGTGGCCTCGGTCTTGGCGTGTTCATCGCCCGTACGTTGCTCGAACGTACCGGGGCCAAGGTCTCGTTCACCAACCGCGTGTTCCCGGACCACGGTGCCGTGGTGCAGGTCGTTTGGCCACGAAGTCGCTTCGAGGTTAAGGAACCGGCCACGGAGCCGGCCTAAGGCCGCCATCGCCGTGCGGCGTCTCGTTAACCGCCTCGCTAGAATGCATACAATCAGGCCGAACTGGTCCTAAAGTGCACTTGGCATCGCTGTTCGCGACGCCATATCTTCGCAGGGTTGCAGGAAGGAAGTCTTATCTTGAACGCCATCGCCGAACTGGCCGGGCACACCGATCGTTCGCTCCTGATCGTGGAGGACGACAAGCCTTTTCTGGAGCGCCTTGCGCGCGCCATGGAAACGCGGGGCTTTGCGGTGACATCTTGCGACAGCGTAGCCGAAGGCTTGACCCAGATCGCCAAGGCAGCGCCCGCCTTTGCGGTGGTGGATTTGCGGCTCGGCGACGGCAATGGGCTGGACGTCGTGTCGGCCCTGAAACGCAAACGCCCCGATGCGCGCGCGATCGTCCTCACCGGCTACGGCAATATCGCGACCGCTGTCACCGCGGTGAAACTCGGTGCGGTGGATTATTTGTCGAAGCCGGCCGATGCCGACGATGTGGTTTCGGCGCTGCTTGCCAGCGGTAACCAGAAGTCCGAACCGCCGAGTAATCCGATGTCGGCGGATCGCGTGCGCTGGGAGCACATCCAGCGGATTTACGAGATGTGCAACCGCAACGTCTCGGAGACGGCGCGGCGGCTGAACATGCACCGCCGCACGCTGCAGCGGATCCTGGCCAAGCGCGCGCCGCGCTGATCCCCGAGTTCAGGGCGTGGACAAACGCCCGGCTTGCCGCTCAAGGTTGCAACGCCTTGGCCGCCCGTTTTGGGGCGCCCTCGCGGGCGCGTCGCGACGCTGGCGTGCCAAGTCGGGTGCTTGACGGGCTGCTGACGGGTCGCTGGCGTGGTTAGCCGGCCTTTGCCGGCGCATTTTGGGGTGGTCGATCGAGGGGTTCTCAAATGCTGATTCAAAAGCTCAGGCTGCAACGCGGCTGGTCTCAGGAACAATTGGCCGAGGTTAGCGGGTTGAGCGTCCGTACGATTCAACGCCTCGAACGCGGGCAAACCGCGAGCGTCGAATCCCTGAAAGCACTGGGGGCCGCCTTTGAGATCGATTTTTCTGATCTGAAGGAGCCGGAAATGAATTCAGCGATGAGTCAAAGCCTTCCCGCCGACGAAGCCCTGGCGCTGGCGCATGTGCGCAAACTCAAGGGATTTTATCTTCACCTGGCGCTGTATTGCATCGTGATCGGGTTCCTCGCGATCGTGAACCTGATGACGTCCCATCACTATCTCTGGTTCCTGTGGTCCGCGTCGGGCTGGGGCATCGGCCTTCTGGTCCACGGTCTGCGCGTTTTCGATCGCGTTCCCTTCCTGAATGGTGACTGGGAGCGGCGGCAGGTCGAGAAATATCTTGGGCGCGAACTCTCGCGCCAAACCGCGGGTGTTTCCTCCGCGGCTGTTCCCTCTACGGCTCCGCATGACCTTGCGGGTCGACCAGGCGGCTGATCCGCTGCGCCGCGGCCAGCGCAAACCGCACCGTCATCGATTTTCGGGTTGGCGCCGGCAGCCGATGCTCCGGCGCCGGACGTTGCAAATGCGCGCCATAGGCGTCGGCGATGATCAACCCGGTCTCGCCGGGGAAAATCTCGCACGGCAAAGCTTGCGTGAAGGCAAAGAACAGCCGGTCGCAATGAGCCCTGTATTCCGGCCATTTCTGGTCGGCGCGCAAATCCTCGATCGATGACTTGATTTCGACGATCCAGATCTCACCGCGCTCATTGATGGCCACGAGGTCGGCGCGCCGGCCCGAGGGCAACGGCAATTCGCTGATGCAGGCAAAGCCGAGCGCGCGCAACAGCCGCGCCGTGCCGCGCGCGATCGCAAGCGCCGTCTCGGATTGGCGGCCATCCGGCGCGGGAACGAGGGCGATTTTCGGGGCAGATGACCCATCCGGCCAAGCATAGAACGCGGCTCAAAAACCTGGCAATGCGTTTGATAACGGGATCGTGCAGGAAATCTTGCCTTTATGGGCCGGCTGGTTCGGCCATGTTTCCGGCCATAAATGCGCGAACCTCCTCGAATTTTTCCTTGGCGGAGTGCGAAAAATCGGCTTTGTGGCTTGCCATGGCACAGCAATCCGAAGGCAAGGCGAAGGCGGGGGCGATGATTATCCCCGTGACGGCGTTTGAGCAGAACTGCACCCTGATCTGGTGTGCGGCGACCCAGAAGGCCGTGGTCATCGATCCCGGTGGGGACGTTCCGAAAATTCAGGACGCTATCTCACAAGCCAATGTCACGGTCGAGAAGATCTGGCTCACCCACGGTCATATCGATCACGTCGGCGGCGCGGCGGATTTGCGCGATGCGCTCAAGGTTGAAATCGAAGGTCCGCACGTCGCCGACAAATACCTGCTCGACAATGTGGTGACGAGCGGCGCACGTTTCGGCATGACCGGCGTACGCAATTTCGCGCCGGATCGCTGGCTCGAAGAAGGCAATCAGGTCTCAATCGGCGAATTGACGTTCGACATCTTTCACTGCCCCGGTCATTCGCCCGGCAGTGTGGTGTTTTTCAATCGGGACATGCGCTTCGCCCATGTCGGCGATGTGCTGTTTAACGGCTCGGTTGGACGTACTGATTTGCCCGGCGGCGATCACGCCACGCTGATCAATTCGATCAAGACGAAGCTGTTGCCGCTTGGCGACGACGTCGGCTTTATCTGCGGGCACGGACCTAGCTCCCGGATTGGCCACGAGCGGATGACCAATCCATTCCTCACCGGCGAGATGTAAGGGAACAGCGGCCGCGGCTTAAAGGCCGTTGGCGACCTCTATTTCATGAGACCCGCGGCGGTCAAAGCGCGGGTAATGACGGCGCCGACATCTAGCCCGCCGCCGCGCTTGGGTTTTGGCTTGGCCAGGGGAATCGCAGGCGTCTTCGCCGTCGCCAACGGCCACAGTACCTTGTTGAGGTCGGGTGCAGGCGGTGAGATCGGCGAAGCAAGCGGGATCAGCTTCGCACTCGGCGATTCCGCGGCCGCACGCGACGCCGCTTTGGCCACCTTTTCAGATTGATGAATTCCAGAGGTTAATCCGAAGAAGCTCGCGATGTGGTGGGAGGACGAGATTCCGGCCTCGATCAGAAACGGGCCTTCCTTGCCATATCGCTCGTCGTTCTCGGCCTTCCCAAGTGGCGTGCCGTGGGCCATGTCGGTGATGGAGTAGGATTCGACGATCGTTTCGCCATCGGCATTCCACCAGACCTGGTGAGGATATCCGTCGACGATGCCTTCCGACATCGGACCGGCGGGGAGTTGATGGACGTCAAGCCATTGCTTGACGATCTCGTCGGCATTGGCGGAGTTGACCGTGCGGTCGGCGCTGCCGTGCCAAATCGAAACCTTCGGCCAGGGGCCGCGATGTTTTGAAGCGGTGCGCACCAGGTTGCCCAACTCATGCGGTGAACGTGGATGCGGCCGCAGCATGCCGCTCAAGGCTTCCCGCACATTGGTCGCGATCCCGTAAGGCAATCCGGCGATGACAGCGCCGCCCGCAAAAACTTCAGGATAGGTCGCGAGCATGACCGAGGTCATGGCGCCGCCCGCGGAAAGCCCGGTGACGAAAATGTTGTTCTTGTCGATCCTGTGCTGGCTCACCATTCGCGCGATCATCTGCCTGATGGAGCAAGCTTCACCCTGGCCGCGTGCGGTGTCTTCCGGATTGAACCAGTTGAAACAGGTGTGCGCGTTGTTGCTTGCCTGCTGCTCGGGCATCAGCAACGCAAAGCCGTAATGCTTCGCCAGCACTGACCAGCCCGTGCCCAGATCGTAACCCGCGGCGGTCTGTCCGCAGCCATGCAGGACGACAACCAGAGCAGGCGATGGCCGCAAGTCCGCGGGCACATAGGAAAACATCCGCAAGTCGCCCGGATTGGTGCCGAATTGCTTCGTTTCCACCAATGGGCCGCGGGTTCCAGCCGGTGTGACGGGTCCGAGGCCGTCCCACGCGCTCAATCCAGGCAGCCGCGGCAGTTGGCGCAGGAACTCTATATTTTTGGCAAGCGACACCGGCTGCTCCTTGGCCCGGAAAATCGGGACGCACCCCAAACCACATAATTGCTGCACTGCAAAATAAAAAGGCCGTGTGCTGTCAGTCCTCAGGAAAATATTTCCGCGCTCCGCAGCACAGGCGCGTGATGCATCCTTGACAAAAATGCGGGGGTGCTGGCGCGAAAACAGACGAAATCAGATCGCTTTCAATTTGCGATAGGCAAACCAGACCATTTTCAAGAGCAGCCAGCCGTCGCGGAAGCGTGAAATCTGGGTCTCGCCAAACGTGCGCGCCTTGTAGTGGATTGGCGTCTCGACAATTTTCAGGTTCTGTTTTGCCGCGCCGAAGATCAGGTCGAAATCGCCGAACGGATCGAAATTGCCGAAATAGCTTCGTTCCCGCGCCAATATTTCATAGTCCTTGCGCAAAAGTACCTTGGTGCCGCAAAGCGTGTCGGTGAGGCGCGTGTTGACGAGATAGCTGAAGAGATAAGCGAAGAAGCGGTTGGCGATGAAGTTGAGCGGACGCATCGCCTCCTGCTCCATCGGATAGACCAGGCGGGTGCCGTTGACGAATTCGGCCTTGCCGGTCTCGATCACAGCGTGAAACTTCGGCAGGGCTTCCGGCGGCATCGTCAAATCGGCGTCGAGAATCATCAGCACGTCGCCGCTGGCCGCGGCAAAACCCTTGCGCACCGCATCGCCCTTGCCCTTGCCGTCCTGCTTGAGGACCTTGATGTCCCAGCTATCCTTGTAGGCGTCGCGCACCCGCTCGCATTCGGCAAAGGTGTTGTCGCTGGAATTGCCTTCGACGAACAGGATTTCTTGTGAGGCGCCAAATCGCGGCATGCGCCGAACGGCGTCCTCGATATTGCCGCTCTCGTTCCGGCACGGGATCAAAATGCTTGCGGAGAATTTCCGGTCCGGAAAAGTGCGGACCGGACGGCCGACCAGATAGGTTCGCAGGCACAGCTTCCTGATCCCCGGCAGCGGCGCGATGAAGCGGTTGATGAATGGGCCGAGGCCAAGCCAGCGGCGCGGCAAGAGCTGCCGCTGCTCCTGGCTGATGACCTCGAAATCCGCCAGATCCATCAGGTTGAGGAAGTCGGCCGTGGCGATGTAATTGATCTTCGGCTGCCTGGCCCGCAGGTGCAGAGCTTCTGCGAGCTTGAGCACCGGCTCCCACACATGAGAATAGTAGGAGATGATGATCCGCGTCGACGGTGCGCACAGATGGTGCACCAGCCGCAAGGTCGCGTCGATATCCTCGAACATGCCGATGGTGTCGGCGATCACGATGTAGTCGAACGGTCCCTCGATCGAGGTGAGCGTCGCCGGATCTTCGACATCGCCGAGCACGAAGTAGAGATTGGGATGCAGCTCGTTGGCCTTGGTAACGGTCTTGGCGCCGAAGTCGACGCCGACGCCATAAGACGGCTCCAGCGCCGCCAACAAGTCGCCGCGGCCGCATCCCAGTTCCAGCACCCGCTTCCCCGGCGGAATCAGGAAGCGCATGAACTTGAAGTCGTCTTCGTGATAGGCGGCGTTGAATTCACGCCAGCGCTGCAGTTCGTCGCCATTGGCCTCGAAATGGTCGACGAGGTCGCGCTTCCGCTGCGTCGGCAGTTGCAACGAACTGGCGGAATCGGATGGCCTCAAATACATCTAAAACCTCGACGTCGACAAACCGAGGGTCGTCTTAGCCGAACGGTAAAGAGCTGTAAATTCGATCAAAAATGACCGAAATGGCCGGCTAACCGCCGCATGGCGCATGTGCGCGGCGTCCCGTTGCCTTGTGGTTTGCCACCCCATAACTTGGCTGCAAGCAACAAGCGATAAACGTCTGGAGAGAACGCCTATGGCTCGTCTTAAATTCGGTGCTTTCCTTGCCCCGCACCATCCGATCGGCGAGCGCCCGATGCTGCAATTTCGCCGCGACCTCGATCTGGTCGAGCAACTCGATGCGCTCGGTTATGACGAGTTCTGGTGTGGCGAGCATCACTCGTCGGGCTGGGAAATGATCGCGTCGCCGGAAATGTTTCTGGCCGCCGCCGGCGAGCGCACCAAACGCATCAAGCTCGGCACCGGTGTGATTTCGCTGCCCTATCACCATCCTTTCAACGTCGCCCAGCGCATGGTGCGGCTTGACCACATGACCGGTGGCCGCGCCATCTTCGGCTCGGGTCCCGGCGCGCTTGCTTCCGATGCGCATACGCTTGGCATCGATCCGATGCACCAGCGCGACCGTCAGGATGAGGCGATCGCGCTTATCCGCCGGCTGTTTCGCGGCGAGCGGGTGACCGCGAAAAGCGACTGGTTCACGATGAACGACGCCGCGTTGCAGATCCTTCCGCTCCAGGAGGAGATGCCCTTCGTGGTCGCGTCGCAAATCTCGCCATCGGGAATGACACTGGCTGGAAAATACGGCATCGGGATCATCTCGCTCGGTTCGATGTCGACACAGGGGCTGATGGCGCTGCCGACGCAGTGGGGTTTTGCCGAAGACGCCGCGAAGAAGTACGGCACAACCGTGAGCCGCGCCGACTGGCGGGTCTTGCTCTCCTGGCACATTGCCGAGAGCCGCGAGCAGGCGCATCGCGAGGCCGGCGCCGGGCTGATGCGCTGGCACAACGAATATAATGTGAAGACGCTCCAGCGTCCGGGCCTTGAGCCTTTTACGTCGCCCGAGGACGCGCTGGAAAAGACGGCTGGCGGCGAGAATGCCGCCTCCACCATCGGCACGCCGGACGACCTGGTCAAAACCATCAAGAAGTTGATGGAGGTATCCGGCGGCGTCGGCAGTATTATCGGCTTCGTTCACGACTGGGCCAACCCCGAGAACACGAGACGCAGCTGGGATATGGTGGCGCGTTATGTGATTCCGGAGATCAATGGGTATGTTGCCAAGCTTCGCGAGTCGCAGAAATTCCTGATCGAAAACCGCGCGGTGTTCGAACGCGCAGGGCAAGCGGTGATGGCGAAGATTATGGAAAATGACAAGGCGGCCGCGGCGCTGCCGTTGACCGGCCCTGGCCGCGTGGCGATTCCGGCGGTGAATGCGCCGGATTTGCAGAAGGAAGCGGCCAAACAACAAAAGGCCTGATTAGCGCGTTTGATAGGTGTAGTGTGGGACGTTCTTGTCTGATGGAGCACGGCCATGTCACTGCAAAGTGCGTCACTGCAAAGTGCGGCTTTCCCAACCACGGCGCTGATGCCGCCCCATCGGCATGCGTTGGCCCATATTCCGGGGGACGAAGGCTGGCCCGTGATCGGCCGCACGATTTCTGTTCTCGCCGATCCCAAGGGCGAGGTCGAGCGGATGGCGGCGAAGTATGGCCCGATCTACCGCACTCGTATACTCGGCGAGACCAGCATCACCATGCTGGGGCCCGAGGCCAACGAACTGATCCTGTTTGATCAGAGCAGGCTTTTTTCCTCCACCTACGGTTGGGGAACGATTCTCGGCCGCCTGTTTCCGCGCGGGCTGATGCTGCTCGATTTCGACGAACATCGCCTGCACCGGCGCGCGCTGTCGGTGGCGTTCAAATCCGGGCCGATGAAGTCCTATCTGGCAGCGCTCGATGCCGGCATTTCACAGCGCGTGACCCAATGGCGGCAGCGGCCGGGAGAGATGTTGTTTTATCCCGCCATGAAACAGCTGACGCTCGATCTCGCCGCCACGTCGTTTCTGGGCACGGGCATCGGCCCTGAAGTGGCCGAGGTCACGCGAGCTTTTGTCGACATGGTCGCCGCCTCCATCGCGCCGATCCGCCAACCCTGGCCGGGCACGCAGATGGCGCGCGGCGTCAAGGGCCGTGCCCGCATCGTTGCCTATTTTTCCGAGCAGATCCCGATCCGGCGCGCCAACGGTGGCGAAGACCTGTTCTCCCAACTCTGCCGCGCCACCCATGAAGACGGCGCGCTGCTCTCCCCTCAGGATATCGTCGATCATATGAGTTTCCTGGTGATGGCCGCGCACGACACGCTGACCTCGTCGCTGACGTCTTTTGTGGCGGAACTGGCCGCGAACCCGCAATGGCAGGAGAAGCTGCGCGAGGAGGTGATGGCGCTCGGTGTCGCTGCTGATGCGCCCACCAGCTTCGATCATCTCGAGGCGATGCCGCTTGCCGAGATGGCCTTCAAGGAAGCGATGCGGCTACGACCGCCGGTGCCGTCGATTCCGCGGCGGGCGACGCGCGACTTCAGCTTTGGCGGCTACGAGATTCCGGCCGGTACGCTGGTTGGGTTCAATCCGCTGTTCACCCACCACATGCCTGAAATCTGGCCCGATCCCGACGCCTTCGATCCCTTGCGCTTCACGGATGAGGCACAACGCGGCCGGCATCGTTTCGCCTTTGTGCCGTTCGGCGGCGGCGCCCACATGTGCCTGGGGCTGCATTTCGCCTATATGCAGGCCAAATGCTTCGCGCGGCATTTCCTGCAAAATCTCAGCGTCTCACTGCCATCAGGCCCGTCGCCGGACTGGCAGATGTGGCCGATCCCGAAGCCGAAGGACGGATTGCGCGTGACCGTGTCTGCGGTCGGTTAAGAGCATCACGTCGGGGCCGGAGCCTCGATGCCGAAGACGTCGATGCCATCGGCGCGTCCGCGAATCGGTAGACGTCCGAGGTCGCGAACCGCAAATGGCGGCGCGGAACTAAATCGCTCCATCGCCGTGCGCGAGGCGAGGAAGCCGCCGTCGACCTTTCTACTCATCTCCTCGAGCCGGGCCGTGGTGTTCATGACGTCGCCGTTGAAGACGATGGCGCGCTTGACGTCACCAATCTCGCCGACAATGACAGGCCCGAAATGCAGGCTGCCGCGAATTTTTGGCACGACACCGAATTCCTGCTCGAATGGGCCCGATGCTTGCGCCAGTTCGTCGCGCATCGCCATAAAGCAGCGTAGCGGGCGGTAATCGATCGCGCCGCTGCTCTCACGCCATGTCACAATCACTTCGTCGCCGACATAATTGAGCACCTCGCCGTGGTAATCCACCACGGCCAGGGTCAGAAGGCGAAACGTGCGATCGAGAAGACGGTGAATGGTGAGGCCGCCGAGCCGCTCCGCGAGCCCGGTTGATCCCGCGATGTCGACGAAGAGGATGAAACGATCTTCCTCGACCGGAGAATGGTAGCGCCCGGTGATGAAGTTCAGGAACGCGCGGGGCCCGATAATGTTGGCGATGCTGAAGGTCAGGTTCATCAAGACCGCGATCACCGCGGCGCTGGTGAAATTGGACCAGAAATCGGGTCGGGAGGCTTCGACAGGCAATCCGGCGATGATCGTAGCCAGATTGAATCCCTGTAGCACCATGATAATCGCGGCGTAGACCGTGCTTCGCACGATCAGGCTTTTCGTAAATGAGAGGCGACCGAGCCAGTCGCGCATCAGCCCGTCCAGGACGAATAACTCAACGCCGCCAAGCACGGCCGACAGCAGCAGCCCGTATACGGTTCCCACGACCATCGAAGCGTATGAGGTGCGTCCCTGCATGAAGTTGACGGAAAGCCCGGCGACGGTCCCGACCACAATGATAACGGCGAGCAATCGCAGCTTTCGTTCGAGCCGTGCATTCATGCCGACCTCGGATCTGCGTTGCGGCTGCTCAGAGCGTTTACCCACTGTTCTGGTCGAACGCCTTGCGCAAGGCCACATAGCCCTGCTGCTGCGCGGTCCAGTTACGGCCGCCGGTGATGGCGCCGTCGATCACCAGATCGTGTCCGTTGATGAAACTGGACTCGTCGCTGGCCAGAAATACCGCCGCATGCGCGATGTCCTCCGGCAAGCCGGCGCGGGGGATCGGCTGCGCGCTCTTGTAGACCTCGCGCATGACGTCGG
>Ga0208193_1000594_pt1 | contig 18684 bp, 15 predicted proteins | sample June2015DPH_17_2_FD_184716 | JGI IMG/M metagenome (GOLD analysis project Ga0208193, IMG submission 184716) | Peatland microbial communities from SPRUCE experiment site at the Marcell Experimental Forest, Minnesota, USA - June2015DPH_17_10... | ecosystem: Environmental > Terrestrial > Soil >... | reverse complement strand
CTTCATTTTCCTATCCACCACTGCAGCCGCGCCTGGATTCGAGGGCGCCTCTCGCACGGTTTCCAGCAACACGCCGCCGGTTAGCTTGCTCAACAGCATGGCCGTCAAACTCGGCGGCGCCTCTGCGGCATCGAAATGCTCAAGCGAAAGGCCGCCGTTATTCGCCGCATCGGTGTGGCACACCGCGCAATACTTCTGTACCAGCGCGTTCTGCTGCGCCGCCGGCATCACTTCGGCTGCCGGAGCCGAAACCGCCAACGATCCGGCCACTACCGCGGCGAAAACCCCGAACCGATAAACACGTGCGTAGTGCAGAGCGTAGTGCAGAGCGGAGCGCACTTCCTTGTTCCTTCCTCTTCCCTCTTGCCTCTTGAGTATAGAACGGATTGCCCGCGAACCCCTCAAAACGGCTGGGAGATTGCCAGCCGGGCAAATCCGCCGGCGCCGTCCGCGTTGAATCTCCTCGAACTTGACTCCCTTGGACCGTACTTCCGCAATTGGCGCGTTATGTGGCCAAGTAGAAGGAGTAGAGACGGCAACACCCTCTGTCATGGCGCCTGCGCCAGGATTTGCGTTCCCAAATAAGATTCTCGATCATGCTATGCGCACTATGCGCCGACGGTCGCGAACATTGGTACCGTTTTGCGTGTAGGGGAACATGCTGGCATTCCAACCGGACATTATCGTCACCGGGCCCGATGGGGTCATGCTCGTCGTCGAGGCTAAAGCAAGCTTGCCAAATATCGAGCTTTCAGAAGAGCGGCTGAAACGATATATGAGTGGAATGCAGTGCCCTACTGGCGTGCTCATCACGCCCGAGCACATCTGGGTTTACCGCGATCTCTATACCACCCGAACACCACAATCGATTCAGCGAGTCGGTGACTTCGATACGAAGGGCTTATGGCAGCAATCACCGCCAGCAGAGGCGGCGCTGTTTGAGGTTTTCGTACAGCAATGGCTGCAGCGCCTCGCTCAACAGCCAGCCCAGGCGCTGCCGCCGGATATCAGCGGAACGTTTCGTGAATACGTCGTCCCAGCTGTCATGAACGGCGAGGTGCCAGCGGCGCATCCCCGCTATTTCTGACTCGTAATGCCGCACGTCTTCGTCGAGTCCAACTGGCTGTTCGCGTTCGCCGCGCCTGCGCACCACCAGGTCCCAGCTGCAGCAGAGTTACTCGACCGTGCTCGCAAAGGTGAGTTCACCCTACACATGCCGAATATCTGCAATCGGCGAGGCGCGCCAAGCAATCCTGACGAAATGTCAACCGCGCAACGAGGCGAACGCGATACGTCGATTCCCGTCGTGGTCGGAGCCCGCTGGAGATGTGACAGTGGCTGATGCCGTGGTCGCCAGGCATTCTGGATAAATACGAGAACAGCGTGAAAAGCGCCCTCGATGATCGCTGGCGAAATGAAACTCCACACGCGCGAAAGCCCAGGGAAGATCCGCCGGCGCGATCAACAAATCGTCTGGCGAAATTGTCTTTGCGTCGTGTTTTTATTACAATCGATGATTCACGCGCCGTATGCGCACTGGCCTCGTGGCGGAATTGGCAGACGCGCAGGATTTAGGTTCCTGTATTCGCAAGGGTGTGAGAGTTCGACCCTCTCCGAGGCCACCATTTCTAAGAGCAGCGCCGCGCAGATGAAGGATGGCCGCATTTTTTCAACTTTGCTCTCGTCAGTGGCGTGACGGCCCGCTATCGACAGCGCCGACAACGAGCGCCATTCCGAGAGCGTTAACACGTGTTATCGCTCCCCCCGGTTCAGTGTTTCGGAGCGCCAAAGTCGATGGTAGAATCCACCTCAAACTTACGGTAGTTGGCAAAAGTCACCACACTCGTGATTTGCCGATACGATCTCTCCATGTGAGCCTCGGAATGCGACGGCAGCAGGTAAGTGTGACCAGCTACGGTGACCGAGTCGTAGTCCACTTCGACGGAAGACTGGAGGATACCGGAGTCTTTCGGCATGTCGTCGGCGGAAGCTGTGAGACGCAGCACCCTCGATGTTTCGTTATCGAAGACTACTTCGCCGTGGTATCCGGCCGCCATCTCCACGATCTTTCCGCTCTCCGCGCGGTTGCCCAGCATGTAATGCGATTTGGCGCGGGCGATGCGGTAAGTATACACGGCCGCACCACGCTTGCGAACGTTGGATGATTCCTTCCACTGGAAATCGGCGGATGACGACGGATCGAAAACACCCAGCAACAGACTGCCAAATTCCCCGCCAGTGATAAGGCCGTCCAGTGATTCGAGAGGCCGCTCCGTCGGGCTTCCATTCATTGCGACGAGCTTTTGCTTCTCCTTCTGCCCGAAATAGCTAAGTTGGATGGTGAGGCGGTCAGCCTTGATGTTTGTCGGACTAGTCCTGTCCGTCCGTTGCACCTGTTCCGTGCAGATGAAATCCGGCAGCATGGCGGTGTAATGAATCGCGATGTCCCGGGCGGTATCGAGGGTGCGCCGTTGCTCCTCGGGAGTAGGACGCTGGGCCGCCGCCGGTACGCATAGAAGCCACCCGAGGGCAGCGATCGTCAAGTGACTTCGCACGCTTAACCTCCACCGAGCGCGGTCCACGCGGGTGATCGCCAAGACCTCGACCCCCATCGCTTCGACCGATTCTATCATCGGTCGAGTGTAGTTCCGCAAGCAAAATAGCATTATTCTTGTGCCGTTGGGCGCGCTATCCGGCGTGCCGACCGCCTTCTTAGGTTAGTCGGCTTTTCGGGGGAGGCGAGGACGGAATATAGATCGGCGAAGATCTCGTCCCCCCAGCCGCTCCACGTTTTTTGATCGTCGTCGCATCCGCCGGCCTTGTCCACCGTCTGGCTCGAGATGGGAAGACGAGATTACCGGGAAAGCACCCTTGAGAGGGGGCCTGGAAGGGCAAGGCGAGAGGGCAAGCTAAAGCACACCCTACGGAGTGTGCCACATTATAAAGTGGAGACCTTGTGAGCCCGCGATCCCTGCTGCTGATCGATGCCGACCCTGCCGTGCACCAACTGCTCACGACGGTGCTGCAGCGCGAGGACCGCAGCATTCAAGATGTCTACGACGGCTCTGAGGCGATGGCGCTGCTGCGGCGCTGTCCCTGCGAACTGGTGCTGGCCGGCCAGGGGCGCAACGGATTCGATAATCTGAAGCTGCTGCGGCGCGTGCGCGCCCTGCTGCCCAAGACGAAGGTCATACTGGCGGGCGATGCAAACCCCATGAACGTGGTGCGCGCCATTCGCGACCACGCGTACAGCTATTTCCATAAGCCGCTGGCCGGCCAGCCGGTGGCCGATATGGTGCAGCAGGCGCTCGATGCCGATTCGTGGCTGGACGACCTGCGCGTCATCTCCGCGCGGCCGGAGTGGATCACCATCGACATCCGCAGCAAGCTGGCCGCCGCCGAGCGCGCCACCCAGTTCCTCCGCGAGCTGCACGCGGACCTGCCGCCGGTCACTTGCGAGGATATCGCCGCGTCGTTCCGCGAGCTGCTGCTGAACGGCATCGAGCATGGGGCGAAATCGGACCCGCGCAAGCGCGTGCGCGTCTCCATTCTGCGCACCGCGCGCGCGGTGATCGTACACGTTCACGATCCGGGCAAAGGATTCTCACTCGATCTGCTGCCGCACGCGGCCATCTCGAATCCCGCCGATTCGCCGGTGGCGCATGTGGAATTCCGCGAGGAGCATGGGCAGCGGCCGGGCGGTTTCGGCATCCTGATGACGCGCAATATGGTGGACGAGCTGCTCTACAACGAGCGCGGCAACGCGGCGCTGTTCGTGAAGTATTTGAAGCGGCGGTAGTGGCGATAGACCAGCGCCACCGGAAGCCCCATCACATTGAAATAGCAGCCTTCGATTTTTTCGACGTACTTCGACGCCAGGCCCTGTATGGCATAGGCGCCGGCTTTATCCATGGGCTCGCCGCTGGCGGCGTAGGCGTCGATTTCGACTGCGCTCATGGGCGCAAACCAGACTTCGGTGACGGCCCAATCGCGCACGGTTTCCGCGCCGCGCTTGAGGCAGATGCCGGTGATCACGCGATGGCGGCGGCCGGCCAGCATCGTAATCATGCGGCGCGCGTCGGCTGCATCGGCGGGCTTCCCGAGCATCTCGTTATCGACGACCACGGTGGTGTCGGCGCCGAGCACCACTTCGTCCGGCGCGGATGCGATGGCGAGCGCCTTCCATTCCGCGAGACGCTGTACATAGTCTTCGGGCGGCTCGCCCGGAAGCGGCGTTTCGTCCACGGGGACGGCCCGGACTGTGAAGGAAATTCCAGCCTGCCGCAGAATCTCGCTGCGCCGCGGCGATTGGGAGGCGAGCACCAACATGCATTCAGTGTAGAATGATGGCCGAATGAGGAAAATGCCACATCTCGAGCACGAACTGGCCGTCACTGGCGGCGCGCGATTCAAACTCGCGAATATCGACGCAGCCGACACGCACGGCATGGAAAAAGAGGGCTCGGAAGAGCTGCTGGAGAAGAACTGCAAGCGCCTTTCGGTGCTGCAATACCAACTCTACGCGGAATCGCAGCGGGCGCTGCTGGTGGTGCTGCAGGGCATCGACGCGGGCGGCAAGGACGGCACCATTAGTCACGTCATGAGCGGCATGAATCCGCAAGGCGTCACGGTCACCCCGTTCAAGGTTCCGGAAGGCGCCGAGACCCGCCACGATTACTTGTGGCGGGTGCACAATGCCGTGCCCGAATACGGCAAGATCGGCATCTTCAACCGGTCGCATTACGAGGATGTGCTGGTGGTGCGGGTACACAGCCTGGTGCCGCAGGCGGTGTGGTCGAAGCGCTACCAGCAGATCAACGATTTCGAGCGGATGTTGAGCGAGAATCGGGTTCACATAGTGAAGTTTCTGCTTTACATCAGCAAAGAGGAGCAGGCCAAGCGGTTCCGCGCGCGCCTGGACGATAAAACCAAGAGCTGGAAGTTTTCCGAGGCCGACGTTAAAGAGCGCGGATATTGGGACCAGTACATTGAGGCGTATAACGACGCTCTGCGCAAATGCAGCACGCCGCAGGCGCCGTGGTACGTGATTCCGGCGAATAAGAAGTGGTTCCGGAATCTGGCGGTGTCGGATATTTTGATTCACACGCTGGAAGGGATGAAGATGAAGTTTCCCAAGGCGCCGGCGGATTTGTCGCATCTGCAGTTTGAGTAAGACGGTTTGAGTGAGATGGCCGGGGCTGGAAGCGATTTATCGCGAGGCAAAGAAGCCGGCTGCAAGCCAGGATCGGCCGCCCCACAAAGTATTATTCTTACAGTATGATTGAAGCCACATTGATTGAAGCTCCGGGACGATGCAGAGATCTGGAGCCGCCACCCACTTTTGCCACAGTCGAAGAGGAGCGCCGCCATCGCAAGGTCCATTTGGCGGGCGCCTTCCGTTTATTTGCGCGCTTTGGATTCGACGAAGGCGTCGCAGGCCACATCACGGTGCGCGACCCCGAGCGCGCCGGCTGCTTCTGGGTGAATCCCTTCGGCGTGCACTTTTCGCAGATCCGCGCCTCAGACCTGATCCTGGTCGACGAGCGGGGCGAAGTGATCGAGGGCGACTACCACGTCAATACCGCGGCCTTCGCAATCCACTCGCGCGTTCACGCCGCGCGGCCGGATGTAGTCGCGGCGGCGCACGCGCATTCCATCTACGGCAAGGCTTGGTCGTCGCTCGGCCGCCTGCTGGACCCGATCACGCAGGATGCGTGCGCCTTCTACGAGGATCACGGGCTCTTCGACGATTTCACCGGCGTGGTCTACGAAACCGCCGAAGGCGACCGCATCGCGCAAGCGCTGGGCAAGGGCAAGGCCGTGATTCTGCGCAACCACGGTCTGCTGACGGTGGGCGGCAGCGTTGACGAGGCCGCGTGGTTTTTCATCGCCATGGAGCGAAGCTGCCACACGCAATTGCTGGCAGAAGCGGCGGGCAAGCCGATCCAGATCGCGCACCAGAACGCCGTGGTGGCGCGCAACCAGGTGGCCGGCGGCATCAACGGCTGGTTCCAATTCCAACCCATGTGGAACATGATCAGCCGCGAGGAGCCGGACCTGTTCGATTGAGGCGCGCGCCGACGCAATTCACCGAAAGGGAGCCTCCATGAAAATGAAGGATATGACATGCCTCGTCACGGGTTCCACCAGTGGCATTGGAGAGGCGATCGCACGGCTCTTTATGAGTGAGGGGGCTTCCGTGCTGTTGCATGGGTTAGCCGGTTCGCTGACCTGGGACACCGCGACTTATGCGGCACAGAGTCATCTCGTGTATGGCGACTTGTCGGATACCGATACGCCGCGGCGTCTGGTGGAGGCCGCACTGGAGCGCTTCGGAAAACTGGATGTGCTGGTGAACAATGCCGCGAACATAGACCGGGCCAACGCGGCAAACACTACCGCAGCGGTATTCGACCGCATGATGGCGGTGAATGTGCGGGCGCCTTTCTTGCTGTGCAAAGAGGCGTTCCCGGCGCTGAAGCAGACCGGCGGATGCATTCTGAATATCGGTTCCATCAACGGGTATTGCGGCGAAGCGGACCTGCTGCCGTATAGCGTTTCTAAGGGCGCGCTGCAAACGCTGTCACGCAACCTGGCCGATGCCTGGGGTCCGCACCGTATTCGAGTGAACCACTTTGTGTTAGGTTGGGTGCTCACGCGAAACGAATATGAGCGTAAGGTGCTGGATGGGATGGGGACGAATTGGCACCTCAACCCGCCGGCGGACTCGGTGCCATTCGGGACTATGACTACGCCCGAAACGATCGCCGCGGCGGCGCTCTATTGGTGTTCGAGAGACAGTTGGCCGCTGTCGGGAAATATAATCGAACTGGAACAGTTTCCGTTGTCCGGGCGCAATCCTCCTAAGCGCGGCTCGCAATAGTTCTGTGGGGCAGGCGCTTTCGCCTGCCAACCGCGGTCACGTCCCATCCTATTTCCACTGCGGATTCTTCCCCAGACTCACCAGATTCGCCAGCATGCGGTACGCGCCCGGCACGCCCGAAGGCAACTGGCGGTATAACGCGAACGCGTCGTAAATATAGAATCCTTTTCCATAGCGCGCCAGCAGCAGGCCGCCTTTCTGCGGGTCCTGGTCCGGATCGTGCGTCTCCACCAGTGGCGTGTAGTGAGGATCCCAACTGCGCATGAAGCCGTGGCCGCGCTCCTCCACCCAGCCCTTGAAATCGTTTTCGGAGATCTTGTTCGGCCAGGCGAACGCCGGGTTCGCGGACTCGAGCAGCGTCACGGGCGAGTTCTCGTCCACCACTTTCTGCGGATTATTTCCCAGCGTGAACGGATACGGCCCGTAGTCATGATCGAAATCCTGTAAATTGTATTGCACGATCAGCACGCCGCCGTTTTTCACGTACTCCATCAGTCGGGCGTTAGCCGCTTTCAGATCCGCGCGAACCGCATAGGCGCGCACGCCCAGGATGATGGCATCGTATTCGCTCAAGTCGCCGTCCGTCAGGTCGCTGGCGGCGAGAATGCGGGCCTTCAGTCCCAGATTGTCGAGCGCCTTCGGAACGTCGTCGCCGGTCCCGGGCAGAAAACCGATATGCAGACCGGGCGCGGCGTTCACTTCCACCCCGACCGCCTTATACGTCGCCGGACGATAGTAAGGATACGGGCGCAGTCCCGGATATCCGGCGAGGCGATAGCCCTCCGAATATTCCCGCCCGTTATAGTCCGCGACGGCGGTGATAGTGTACTCGGCGGGCTTCACGATGTCGGGCGACACCGAGAACGTAACCGACAGATCTTCGCCGTTGCGGGCGAATGCGAACGGAAATTGCGGCGGCGTGGCGCGCCATCCGCCGGGCAGTTTCAAGCGCAGCGTTCCTTTTGCCGGACCGATTACGTTGCTGTGAACCGTGGCGGTGAACGCGAACGATTTCGACGCTATGGGCACAGCCCCGGCCGATGGCGAAATCCACACCGAGATCGCGGGCCCCATGAGCAGCGGGTTTTCGATAGTCCCGAAACCGGGAACGCGCTCGTTGGTCTGCACCACCCCGGCGACGTCGAACGCCACTCCGCGGTAAACCACGCGGGCCCGCGCGGCGAGCGGATACGGCGCCGAAGGCAGATTGCGATAGCGCGCATCAGTCAGGTCGTAGTACGGCTGCTCGTCGTTGGGGCGGCTGAAATAGGGCCGCGTCAGGGCGGCATCGGGCGGAGCGGTCACTGCAAATCGCCACTGCGCTTCTTTGCCGGCGGAGATCTCGCGGACCGCGCTGCCCTCAGTGCGGATCTCCCAGTTCTTGCCATCGGACGCCTCGAGTTTGACGCTGTCAACGGCGAGCGGCTCGGGGCTCTGATTGAAAAGCTGAGCATCCACGCCGAAGGATTGATGCGGAATGGCGATGGTGAAGGTGGGCGCGCCGCCGCGTCCGCCGCGCGCAGCTGCGAATGCTGCGTCAGTCGCGGATTGGGCTGGCGCGCCACGCCCGCCGCCGGGAATTTCCGCCGCCACCGCGGTCTGAAACGAAATCTCCAGCGCCGCGGCCAGCGCCTTTTCGAACTGCTGCTGCTTCACGCCCAACTCGAAGAGCACGTCGCTTTTTCCCGGCTCGGCGATGGAACTGGACTGCACAAGCGACATCAGCGCGCGCGTCTGCTTCAAGCCTTCCGCCAGAAGCGGCGCGATTGCGGACGGGCGATCCACCCGGTAATCGCGCATGGCATCCGCGGCCGGCTTGGCGATGGCGGCGAGCCCGTCCTGCAGAAACTTGGGGTCGCCCGCGGCCAATGTGGCGATTCCGCGAATCGAAACGTCGATCCCGTCGAAGAACGATGTCTCATGCGCGGCCGCCCCCACGCGCGATGCGAAGCGGTGATAGGCGCTCTGGAACGGCGCCGCGTCGGGGATGGCGCCGCCGCCGTTTTGCGTCTTCTGAAACCCGAGCCCCTCGCGCGCGATCTGCAAAAATGTCATTCCCGCGGCCGGCGCGGCAAGCCCTTCGGGAATCTCCAGCGTGGTATCCGGGCCTTGCGTGAACGCCTTCTGGTTCACGTAATCGAAGAACCGCACCGGCACGAATTTATCGATGGCGTAATCGTACATCCCCTCGGCCGTCGCCTGAAAAAATGGCACGCGCGCATAGACTTTAAGCGGCGACCAGGGCCGCAATCCCGCGCGGATCTGCTCCGGGAATTTTGCCGGATCGCCGGCCGCATTGAAGACCTCCTGCGCCATCTGTCCGGCCACCTGATGATTGCCATGGCCGTCGGTGGCCGCGCCCAGGAACACGGACATCACCACCAGCGGACGCGTCATGCGCACCACGCGCACGGCGTCGGAAAGAATGCGGTCGTAGCCCCACTTGTCGAGCGCCTCTTCGCGCGTTTTCGAAAACCCGTAGTCCACGCCGAGAGAGAAATACTGGTCGACGCCCATATACCGGTCGGCGATCAGCAGTTCCTGGGTGCGCGCGAGGCCCAGCGCGTCGTAGAAATCCTGCGACATGACATTCTGCCCGCCTTCGCCGCGCGTCAGCGTCATCAGCGCCGCCCGCGCGCCCTGGCCGCGAACTTCGTAGGCGAGCATGCCGCCGTCTTCGTCGTCCGGATGCGCGGTGAACATCACCAGGCTGGCGCGGGTTTGCAGCGCGCGGAGCCAGTGGGCCATGCCGGCAGCGCCGCGATCGGGAGCGGCCGGGATGGCGTCCGGCATTGGCTCTATGGAAGGCAACGGCTCCGGCGCCTGGCTCAGCCCGCGCAAGATCGGGATCAACAGTAGAATTCCACATGCGGCCGGTATGCGAAATCGTTGCGTCATGTATATAGGGTATACGACGGCCGATAATCTACCCACCGCCGCAACATTCCAGCGTACAATCACCTTGATATGTGGCAACAGAACTACACTCCGGTCGCCGGCAGTTTGCCGCTCTCCACGCTAGCCGCGGCCGTTCCGATTCTGGTGTTGCTGATCCTTCTGGGGGTCGCGCGCAGGCCCGCGTGGATGGCCGCACTCGCGGGCTTGGCGGCCGCCGCGGTGGTGGCTGCCGCAGTCTACGGCATGCCGTTCGGCCAGCTGGTTTCGTCGACATTCTACGGCGCAGCCTTCGGGCTCTTTCCCATCGGCTGGGTGGTATTTTCCGCCATCCTGCTATACCGCGTGACGGTGGAAAGCGGCAAATTCGACATTTTGAAAGATTCCATCGCACACCTTACCGGCGATCAGCGCCTGCAAGCGCTGCTAATCGCCTTCGCGTTCGGCGCGTTCATTGAGGGCGCGGCCGGGTTCGGAACCCCGGTGGCTGTCGCGGGCGCGATGCTCGCCGGCCTGGGCTTCACGCCGTTCTATGCCGCGGCGATTTGCCTGCTGGCCAACACGGCGCCGGTGGCGTTCGGATCGATTGCGATTCCCATCACCACGCTCGCCGTCACTACCGGCCTTCCGGTGGACCGCCTCAGCGCCGGCGTGGGGCGCCTGTGCGCGCCGGTATCGTTATTCATACCCGCATATCTGATTCTGGTGATGGCCGGCCGGCGGGGCTTGCGGGACGTATGGCCGGCGGCCGCCGTCTGCGGCATCGCCTTCGCGGGCACGCAGTTTGTCGTGTCCAATTTCATCGGACCGCAACTCACGGATATCCTCGCATCCATGGCGGCCATGGGGTCGCTGATACTGCTCATTCGCATCTGGCGTCCGGAAGCCGCGGGACGCGTGGGCAGGCCCGCACGCGAGGTAGCGCTCGCCTGGGCGCCGTATGCGCTACTGGTGGTTTTGATTTTGCTGTGGGGTGAGATTCAGCCGCAGCTCAACCGGTACAACGCCGTTTTTCAATGGCCATGGCTGCACAACACCATTGAGCGTATGCCGCCCGCGGTCCCAAAGCCGGCCCCTTACGCCGCGGTCTATACGTTCGGATGGCTCTCCGCCTCCGGGACCGCGTGCCTGATCGCCGCGATTCTGGGCGCGGTGATCGCCGGCCTCAGCCCGCGCCAATTCGCGCGCGCGCTGAGTCACACGGCGAAGCAACTGGCGCTCGCCGAACTCACACTCGCGGCCGTGTTGGGCCTCGCATTTCTGATGAACTACTCCGGCGCAACGGCCACCCTGGGTATTGCGTTCGCCGCGACAGGCGTGGTGTTCCCATTCTTCAGCGCCCTCCTCGGCTGGCTCGGCGTGTTTCTCACCGGGAGCGACACATCTGCCAACGCGCTATTCGGAACGCTGCAAGTGGTGACGGCGCACAAACTGGGGATGAACCCGGTGCTGATGGCTGCGGCGAATTCCAGCGGTGGCGTGATGGGCAAAATGATCAGCCTCACCAGCATCGCGGTGGCCGCCGCGGCCACATCGATGAAGCGCGGCGACGAGCACCTGCTCTTCCGCTTCACGCTGCGTCACAGCATCTTCCTGGCGTCGGTAATCGGGTTGATCGCGATGTTTTACGTCTATGTGGCGCCGATGTGGGCGCCTTGAGAAATGGCGCCGCCGTTCGGAACAGTTGGAATTTCCCGAGCAGTCCCACTCCCAATTGCGCGCACCAGGCGCTGGTGATGCCGTTGTTCTCAAACGCCAGATTCCAGACCGCGCCGCCCGTGAAATTGAGCCGCAGTCCGCCCTTGTTCAGGTCCACATTGATGTCCACATTGAAATTGATGGGAGGCAGATGGTCGGTCCGCAATCTTTAGCTCGGCGCATTCCGGCAACATAATCTACACCGGAATCTTCAGCCGCCTCGCTGTCGGTCGATGACTGAAACCGCGCCGTCCCCCTCGGCCTGCGGACAACCTGTAGGGTGACGCCATGCAGCGGGTGGAACGGATAGAAGACCTGGACGTGCGTGGTTTCTACGCTCAGAGTATTGTGCGCATGGGTGCTTTCGGAAGCGCCTCAAATCTTTTCCCGCTGCCAGGCAATGAGGTCGCGAAAGGCATCCTTTCCAGTTGTTTCTTCGCGAGCGGGACGTTGACCATGCCCCGTCCGTGATCTTCCGGATATCGTCGTCCTGGAACGTGATCCGATCGATGGAGGCCTGCCACAATATATCGTACATGCCGCTCTTCACATCGGGGGTTGCATCGGGAGCCACTTGGTCGGTGCGTTTGCGGATTTTATCCTCGGCGCGTAAGAGCGCGTCTTCGATTTCTTCATCCGACAAGGACCTCATCGCCTGGAAATCTTTAAGTGACATGGGGCGCTCCGCGTCCAACCACGCAGACCAGGGGTCCGGGGAGCAATGGAACAGTGAACCGGCTTAAGGCCCCTTCTTACCAGGTCCGGTCCTATAGGCGGCGCCGGCGACACTCTGATTATGTGGAAGCTGGCGAAACCTCCACGCTTGCCGTTACGATTACCCTCCAGGGAGCGTCTAGCCATTCGTACAGGAGGTTCCATTCCTATGCGAATGGCCGCAGCCATCGTCGTTTTCGCTGGCGTTGCCGGTTCGGTGCTTCAGGCGCAGCCGCCTGCCTCTGCGGCTTCGGCCGCGCCGAAATTCGAGGTGGCGTCGATCAAACCTCACCCGGCTGGCGACAGTTTTGGCGGGACGGGCGTTTCTCCCGGAACGATGAACGTCCGCAACCTTCCCGTGCGGCGTCTCATCCGCAACGCGTATAAGGTCTCCGACTTTCAGATCACCGGCGCTCCCGACTGGGTCAACTCCCAGGGGTTCGATATCGTTGCAAAAGCCGACGGCGAGCTTCGCGGCGACCGGGTGCTGCTGATGCTGCGAACGCTTCTCGAAGACAGATTTCAGTTAAGAGTCCATCGCGAGACCAAAGAGGGCCCGGTCTATGAGCTGACCGTGGCAAAGGCCGGCCTCAAAATGGAACACTCGAAAGAAGGAAGCTGCGTTGTCTTCGATCCGGCGCACCCGCCCGCCATTGGGCCAGATCACAAACTCCCTGCTGCTTGCGGCAACCTGCAAATCACCGTCAACGGGCCCAGCCGCTCAATGAAGGCCGTAGGCGCACGAATCAGCGTGGATGATATGTCGGGGGTGACCGTCCCTCCCTTGACCCAGTATCTTGCTCAATTCCTGAACCGCACGGTAATCGACAAGACGGGGCTGACCGGGATGTTCGATTTCCATTTGGAGTTTACGCCGGACGACGCCACCCCTGGAATTACGACTTCGAGCGATGCGGGCGATCCCCTTGGCCCGTCCATCTTTGCCGCTTTACAGGAACAACTTGGTCTCAAGCTGGAAGCGGGCAAGGGGCCGCTGGAACTTCTCGTCATCGACAACGTGCAGAAGCCCTCCGAAAACTAGGACTAGGAGGGGATAACCTCCGTTCTGTGCGGTTATAGGCGGCATGGAATAGCAAAGTGCCCGTCAGCGATGGTAGCTGAGGGAACCACCGATGGGACTGCCGTTATGCCGAATCCCAAGGGTTGAGAAGAACCAGACCGAGCCCGGCGAAATCCTTCACGTTCCGTGTCACAAGTGTCAGGCCGTGTTCGAGCGCCGTGGCGGCGAGCACACCGTCCACCACCGCCAACGTTACCCCACTTCGCTTCCCGGCTGCGGCCAGGCGGCCCCAGCGTTCGGCGATGGATTCGGTAACGGGGAGAATCCGCCCGGCGAACCATGTACGCAAATCGCAATCAAGCCAGTCTTGCAGCGCACTCCGCTTCTGGCTGGCCGGAAGTAGCTCGATGCCTTTGCAGATTTCTCCTACGGTCATCACCCTGAGAAAGACGCTCTCTCTCCCGGCGTTCTCGAGAAATGCCGCCACGCGGGAATCCGGCGTTTCGTGGGTAAGTTCGGATGGAATGTTGGTGTCAACCAAGTATCCGTTCACAATTCGATGTCCCGTCCCGGGTCTCTGTCTCGTTCAAAATCCAGATCGAGTCCACGCAGGGGAGCGAACAACTCAACCATATTCTTGGCGACTGGCGCGGGCACGGACGGCAGATCGACGGCCTCTTCGAGTAGCGTTGCGACGTAAGCCTCAACCGGCGTCCCGCGCATAGACGCCCGGCGAGCCAATTCGGCCTTGACCTCCGGCCGGACGTCAACGGTGATTGTCATGCATATCCTCCAAAGCTTAACCGTACCGCCCCGTCCGTCTGAATTCAAATAAAATAGCCGGATATTACGTCCCTTCTATCCGGTTATAGGCGGCAGGGAATAGCAAAGTTTTACCAAACCTTTATTCAGTCACGCCACTTTCAGAAATATTCGCCCTTTGTTCCCTATAACTTACAGCCATCCACCCATAGCAGCCGAATCGACGCCTGCTAGCCTCGAGTCGAGAGGATTCATGTCAAATCGCAACGAACGCGCCGCCAACCGGCGAAACACCGAAACAACAGGCACTCCGCAGGGCCAACCCGCATCCCGCTACAACGCCGCGAATCACGGCATCGTCGCCGTTCACCAGATCATGTTCGACGAAACCGCCGGCGATCTCACCGACCTCGCCGCCGAGTACCACCACCAATACAGTCCCGCCGATTCCACCCAGCGCTTCCTCGTCGACGCGCTCATTGCCAACGAATGGCGTCTCCGCCGCCTGCGCCGCGTCGAAGCCGAACTCTGGGAACACGCCACCAATATCTTCATGGCCGCAAATCTCGAAGCCCCGGCCTGCTCGTCCGGCGACGCCTTCGCCACCGCCTCCCCCACCTTCGAGCGCCTCCAACGCATCGAAAATTCCTGCGAGCGCGCCTATCACCGCGCCTTAAAGGAGCTGCAAGCCAAAGTGGGGCAGGCGCTTCCGCCTGCCAACCCCGATCCCCAGTCGCAGCAAGCCGCTCCCGCCGCTGCCGCACCCCCGCAACCCCAACAATCCAAACCCACTTCCGCGAAATTGGGTTCGTTCCGTCAAAACCCCCAAACCGCATCCCGCGCAGCCGCCCAACCGCCTCCCGCCACGCCGTTTGCCGGCCCGCAGTCCCCCGCAGAACCCTCCGAAAGCCAGCCATCCGCCACCGATCGCCACCCGAAACCCCAGGAAGCGGTATAAATTTCAATCTTCATCGCGTCATCCTCGCACCCGCCGAAACGCTTTCGCCGGACGTGTATTCACACCCTGTAGTACGGCGAAGGCGCCGAAGGGCGGAAGCATTGCACGTGCTGCCATTCGAGGCGCGCCGGCAAGCCCGCGAATTCGCGCTCCACAATGGCGCGCAGCGATTCCGGCTCGGCCAGCGCGCGCACGTTTAACAGGATTTCGTGCGTGCCGGATGGCGAGGCGTCCAGCGCGCCTTCTACCATCGGCTCCTGGCCGTTCGCGGTGAGCGCGGCTTTCAGGTAGCCCGCGTCCGATTGCGTGAACAGCTTCAGGTGTACGATCCGGATCTGCGGCTCCAGGCGGTCCAGCAAAGGGCCCACCAGCATGGCAGCGGAAATCGGCAGCGCGGCGTGCGCCGTGACGCGGAGATTCAGCCATGCCAGCGCCGCTTCGGCCTCGGCGTAGCGCGCGTAGTCGATGTCCAGGGTCGCAGCCCCGGCCGGAACCGAACCGGAGAGCAGCCGCTCCATCCAGGCCTGCACGCTGTCGCCGCGTTCGAAGATCAGGTCGGCCTCGGCCAGTTGGTTCTGGTAAAGGAAATCGAGATCGGGGTTGTCGAAGCTCCGCTGCGGATGCATTACCACGGTAAGCGGCGCGATCTCGAAGCGGTCCCCATAGTCGCGGATTAGCGGCCGCAGCGTAGTGGCCACAATGTCGGTGCAACTGCCGACGGCCTCGGCGAAGATCGCGTCGGGCCGATATTCCAGCAGGCGCCCGGCCGCTTCCACCAGGTCGGGAAAGCGGCAGCAGAAGCAGCCCCCGGTCACCTGATCGCAAGCGATGCCGTGGCGGCCGGCGTAGTGGGTATCCACCAGGTCGTCGCCCTGGTCGTTGAGGATGGCGGCGACGCGCAGCCCGCGCTGCTGCAGCAAGCCTGCGGCAGTGAGGATAAGGGTAGTCTTGCCGGCGCCCAGAAAACCGCCGACAACCGCAAGGAGCGGCTTTGTTATTTGCATCTTAGTAAGTGCAGGCGCTTCCGCCTTTGTGGGGCAGGCGCTTCCGCCTGCCAACGTGGCTGTTTGCATCTTAGTAAGTGCAGGCGCTTCCGCCTGCCAACGTGGTTGTTTGCATCTTTGTGGGGCAGGCGCTTCCGCCTGCCAACGTGGCTGTTTGCATCTTTGTGGGGCAGGCGCTTCCGCCTGCCAACGTGGTTGTTTGCATCTTTGTGGGGCAGGCGCTTCCGCCTGCCAACGTGGTTGTTTGCATCTTTGTGGGGCAGGCGCTTCCGCCTGCCAACGTGGCTGTTTGCATCTTTGTGGGGCAGGCGCTTCCGCCTGCCAACGTGGCTGTTTGCATCTTTGTGGGGCAGGCGCTTCCGCCTGCCAACCGAGCCCCGAAGTTCAAAGCGCCAGCTCCTTACCTTCCCCAACACTAGCGTTGGGCGCAGATTTTTTCCCATTGACGTTCGCAGTCCGCACCACAATCGATCCGTGATCCACGCGCAGCGCGGCGCCGGCCGCGGTCACGCGGAACGTTCCCCACGCCGTCGCGGTGCTCCAGAAACAGTGGAAGCCCGCCGGCGCTTGGATGGCCACCGACTGCTCCCCGCCGTGATAGCGGAAGCCGCTGGCAGCCAGCAGCGTGCTCCAACTCGACATGGCGCGCGCGTAGTGGTGGCCGCACTCGGGCTCGTTCCAAGGGTTGCGCCGCTCGCCGTCGTAGCGCGCGCGCACGTTGTGGACGGCCTCCACGCCTTCGCGCGTCATGCCCGCGAACAGCAGTTGGGCCGCGGCCAGGTATTCCAGGCCGGTCCAGGATTCGGCATAGTAGGGGAAAGGCACGTGCGGGCGCGCGGCCTTGCCGTAGTCGCAAACCATCAGCGCCGGCTCGTCGTTGAGCACATAGGTGCGTTCCACGCTATCGTGGCCCACCAGCGTGCGCTTGTAGTTGTAGCGCCAAATCGAGTCCAGCGTCTTGCGGATGTTGGCCTTCGAGACCAGCGGCCCCAGGCCAGCCACCTCCGCCAGGTATTGGCCCATCAACTGATCGAGCAGGCAGCCGCCGCCCACCTGGTATTCGGGCGTCTCCGTGTTGGCCGAGCCCATGTCGCTGAGCAGGTGGGGCGCAATCTGATCCTTGGCCACGCCGCGAACTTTTTGGATATAGAACTCGCCGTTGAAGAGGTTGGCGTCAATCCACATGCTGCCGCGCTCGAACAGCCCGCGATATTCCGCCGCACTGGCCGCGTCGCCAACGGCGCGGGCCATCTCCTCGCCGGCGCGCAGCGCGCCCAGATAGAAGATGCCGCATTGCGGGTTGGGTCCGTAGAATTCCACGTCGTAGGTGTTGTGCTGCGCGCCTTCCAGAACGCCGTCCTTATCGGCGTCCCAGCCGCCCGGCACCCAGGCGAACTCGATGGCCTTCTTGATACGCGGCCACATTTCGCGCAGCCACGCGCTGTCACCGGAAAGCGTCCAGTCCAGGTACGCGTGCATAATCTGGCCCATCTGGCCATCGGCGGCGGCGAAGCCGAAGCTGTCGCCGTGGTGGGGAAGGCGCTCGCGGAAACGGATACCGCCCGCGTCGTCCATCTGATACCCGAACGCCGAGCCGCGCAGCGAGCGGGCAAAGCTCGGGAAGATATGAGCCGTCGCGGTCTCGTAATTCCAAACGTGCGCGCAGCTTCCGAAGCAGCAGCCGGCGTGGTCGTTGGCGCCTTCGAAGCCGTGGAATTCGCCGTCGCTGGTGCGGAAGCAGACCGGAGTGACCAGCGTCGAAAGGTTGGCGGTGGCAGCATCCTTAATAGCGGCGGGGATGGTCGATTCTCGCATGGCGGCGGCAAACCGTCGGGTCTTCTTCTCCAGGGCCTCCAGGTTTTCGGCGGCGTATTCGGCCGCGGCCCATGCGTCGGCGAAGCGCGTCGCGTAGTGGTTGCCAATCAACGCGTCTTCATCGCCGGGCGCGGCGGTCCAGCCGCAGCGGCGCGGCGTGCGGTTGGGAAAATGCCATGCCAGCAGGAACGTGTAATCGGCGTGCGCGCCGGGCGCGATGGTGCGGCCAAGCGAGAGCGCGCCCACGGGTCCGGGGTCCTTCGATTCGGGGCCCACCTCGCCATCGGCGGAAAAATCGTCCCAGAAAAACATGGGCGAGTTCCACCAGCGGCTGCGCTCCCAACCGCGCAAGTGAGTGACGCGAGCGCCGGCGGAATCGAGCGCCGCAAGCAGGAAGCTGCCTTTGAGCGCATCGTTGTCCGGCAGTTCGGGGCTCGTCATGAGTATGCCGGCGACCCGTTCGGAGGTCTTGTACTCGTTCGTTCGCGTGTCCTTGGCAGGCGCATGTCCAGTGGGATTTTCAATGGACCATGCAATGGAAACCTTGGCGGACGTCGCTCCGGGGTTGCTGACGCGGTAGCGCAAAATCGCCACCGGCAGGCCCGATTCATCGGGCTCGTGGGGTATGAAGGGCGAGAAGGCTTCGAGCGAGACTTTCACGGGAAGGGCAGCATCGGAGAAGTCGATGCGCGCCAGCGGGAATTCGCCGGTGAAGGTGGCCGAGGTGAGCCGCGTGAGGCCGGGGGCGTTGTTCGCGCCCAGCCCGCTCGAGCCTTCAAACGGTGGCTGGATGCGCGATTCCAGCACGCGGGCGACCGGCTTGCGGTTCCCGGTCTGCGCCCAGATGGCGGGGAAGGCATAGGACGGCGCGTTGCCTCTGTCGGGGCGGTTGAAGATCTCCCAATCGCGAAGCTGCCCGCGGCCTCCCAGGCTG
>Ga0208193_1000593_pt1 | contig 18703 bp, 16 predicted proteins | sample June2015DPH_17_2_FD_184716 | JGI IMG/M metagenome (GOLD analysis project Ga0208193, IMG submission 184716) | Peatland microbial communities from SPRUCE experiment site at the Marcell Experimental Forest, Minnesota, USA - June2015DPH_17_10... | ecosystem: Environmental > Terrestrial > Soil >... | reverse complement strand
GCATGAATTTATTTTTCTACCTGTCGCTGCGTTCCATCCCGCTCGGAATTGCGGTCGCCTTGGAGTTCGCCGGGCCGCTGGCGCTGGCCATGGCGGCATCACGGCGCGCCATCGATTTTCTGTGGATACTCATGGCGGCGCTTGGATTGCTCGCGTTGCTGCCGCTGGGATTCGGCTCGCAGCCGCTGAATACCGCCGGCGTCGGCTACGGCATGGTTGCCGGCCTTTTCTGGGCTTTGTACATTCATTTCGGCCGCCAGGCCGGAGCCGCGCACGGCGGCCAGACCACCGCTTTGGGCATGGTGATCGGGGCCATCGTCATCGTGCCCATCGGGGTCGCGGAGGCGGGCGCGCATCTATTGTCGACGGCGATATTGCCCGCGGCTCTGGGAGTGGCGCTGCTGTCGAGTGCACTGCCTTATTCGCTCGAGATGCTGGCGATGCCGCTATTGCCGACACGGACGGTCGGAGTACTCATGAGCCTGGATCCCGCACTCGGCGCCCTGTCGGGCCTGTGCTTTCTCGGCGAACGGCTGAGCTGGATACAGTGGGCGGCGATCGCCAGCATCATGGCGGCCTCCGCCGGCAGCGCGGCGACTAGCCGGGATGCGGAGCCCCAGCTATTGCCCGACTAATTGCGGAGCCGGGTACAGGGGGCGCCGACGCCGCGCAACAACGGCACCAATGATCCATCGGAGTTCCGCGCTTCGGATCGACGGGGTATATTGTGCGCATGAAATCGACTGACCGGGGGAAGCGTGAGCTACGACACGTATCATAAACGCAAAATCGGCAAACACGTGCTCAAGCCCGAAACCCAGATGATGGGCTATGGCTATGATCCGAGCTTATCGGAAGGATCGCTCAAGCCGCCGATCTTCCTGACTTCGACATTCGTTTTCAAGACGGCTCAGGACGGCAAGGATTTTTTCGACTTCACCTCCGGCCGTCGCGAACCGAGTGCGGGTCAAACCTCCGGGCTCGTGTACTCCCGTTTCAACAATCCTAATCTCGAGGTGCTCGAGGATCGCCTGGCGTTGTGGGAAGAGGGCGAAACCGGGGCGGTGTTTTCGAGCGGCATGTCCGCGATTTCCACGGTCCTGTGGACCCACGTGCGGCCGGGTGACGTCGTCCTCATGAGCCAGCCTCTGTACGGCGGCACGGAAACCCTCATCGAAAAGACCTTGCCCGCGTTCGGTGTGAGCGCGGTCAGTTTCACTCAGGGTCATGACAGAAGCGCAGTGACGGAGGCCGCGTCGATGGCCTCCAAGCGGGCTGCCGAAACCGGAGGCCGCGTCTGTTTGATCATAGTGGAGACGCCGGCGAATCCGACCAACAGCCTCGTCGATCTCGAGCTGATGCGCGACATATCGGCGCAAATCGGCGCACGGCAGAGCGGCGCGCGGCCGCCGGTGGTGGTCGATAACACTTTCCTAGGCCCCGTCTTTCAGCGTCCGTTGGGTCATGGTGCGGACCTCGTCATATACTCCCTGACGAAGTACGTGGGCGGCCACTCGGATCTGGTTGCCGGCGGCGTCGTCGGTTCGCGAGAAGCGGTGGGCCCGGTAAAGAAATTGCGCGGCGCACTCGGCACTCAGCTCGATCCCAACACCGCCTGGATGATCATGCGCTCGATGGAGACCTTGTCCCTGCGCATGCGCAAGTCGGCGGAGAACGCGGCGTTGGTGGCGAATTTTCTGCGCAACCATCCGAAGATAGCGGGCGTCAACTACCTCGGCTTTCTGGCGACCGACGATCCGCGATATCCGGTGTTCCAGCGGCAGTGCCAGAGCGCGGGCTCCACGTTTGGATTCACGGTCAAGGGCGGCGAGGCGGAGGCGTTTCGCATGCTCGACGCTTTGCAGGTGATCAAGCTCGCGGTGAGTCTCGGCGGCACGGAAACACTGATGTCGCACCCGGCCAGCACCACCCACTCGGGCGTGTCCAAGGCGACACGGGATCGGATCGGCATTACGGACGCATTGATCCGCATATCGGTCGGCATCGAAGACGCCGACGATCTCATCGCCGATTTAGGAGCGGCTCTGGAAGCGATTTAACGGGTTTCGCGCGGCGGAAGAACTTCCGGTCAGCGCGGACGTTGTGCGGCCATGTCGATCTCGGTGCGATCCCGGGTCGTGACCTCGACCTGCGCCCGTCCGTCATCAACGAGTATCCACGGCAGCGGCAGATTGTCGGGGACGACGGTGATGACGTGATGACCTGTCGCCACCACCGGGAAGACGAATCGGCCGTTGGCGTCCGTCCGCACGGAGAATCGTCCGTCCAGCACTACGGTGACATTGGGCGCGCCGGCCTCACCTGCGTCGGCGTGTCCGTTGTTGTTGGCATCGAGGAACACGATCCCGATGATTTCACCGGACCCGGCACCCGGCGCACCGCCGAGGGGTGCGAAATGCGATCCTCCGGCGCGCCGATAGCGGAAGGTCAAAAATATCCCGCGCTCCTCAACGCCCGCGACCGGAGTCGCCACCGGCGGCGTCAGAGGGGATTCCACGGTCAGCGACGTCCATGACCCGATCCGGCTGTCGTAGTAGGTCGCGAGAATCTCCCAGGCCTGGGACAGCTGCCAGGTCAGGGAGACATTGGCGGATACGCCTGGAGCCGCCTGTCCCTGCACCGTCGTCGCCCAGCGCACATTGCCTTCCAAGCCTAGGCCGCTGGTGAATTGGCCGCCGCCGTACGCGGAGACACTCAGGACCGTGCTGTCTTGCTCGAGGCCGTTGACGAGAGCGCCGCTGATGCGCTCCACGGCGCTCGAGGTGCTGAGCCGCATTCCGACGGGCGCCGACCACGTTTGATTCAGCGTGAAAGTCGCGTCCTGTCCCGCCGTCGTCTCGGCGAAATCGGCCTGCACACGGCCGGTTCCCGCGGCGTTCGAGTGGTCCACATAGCCCTCCAGAGACCAGCTGGTGCCGCCGTCGGTGCGGCTGAGATTCGCGATGCCCCCCGCGCCCCAATCGCGCGATAACTGGTAGCGCGTGTCGCCGGTGAGAAAAGTGGTGTCGCTGCCGAGGCCTGAGACGGAACGTACCTCGTCGATGCCGACATCCGCCAGCCATTGCCGGCTTTGATAGTTGAGCCGGTAGTAGCCGCCTTGCGCATCGCTCGAGATCAGCTGATTGCCCCAGCTCATGTTCGGATCGATGCGAAAAATGCCGGCGTTCTGCAGAAACCGGCCCTGCGTCATGGATGCATCGATCCAGGTTGCGAGGGCATTGGCCTTGCCGCCGGTGTCTCCGTCGAGCAGATTCATCTGCAGGTGCCCGCCGCTCTCAGCCCAGGCGGCGCTGAGAAGCGCGTCCGAGGAGGACATGAGCGCGGCGCTGTCGATCACCGGGCCGGTCTCGAGATTGACGCCGTGAGCCTCGATGAATTGTCCGCCCAATGTCCATTGCGAGGCCGGCGACCACTGTGCGCCGGCGGTGGCCGTGGAGCCGTCCAAGGTCCGAAAGTCGGGTACCACGATGCCGTCGTAGAGACCGGGCACTCCTCCGCCCGCGACGAACTGCAGGCCGTCCGGCCCGCGCCACTCCGTGGTTACGCCCTGCATTGGGGACGTGGGCAGATAGAACCGCGGCTGAATCCGCGCCAGGTTGATGTCGGGGGAATTCACGTCGCCGAGTGCGTTGTCCGCCTGCCAATCCCCGTCGAAGGGCATGCCGCGCTGTTGCAGCGTGATGACGCCGCCCTGGCCCTGCTCGGCTGAGCCTGCCTCGGATCCTCCGGTGCGCGCGGATGCGTCGAGCGACCAGTCGCCGTAGCTGACGGTCTCCCATTGTGCCTTGGCGACGATGCCATTCTCCGAGACATCGGAGTTGGATCCGCCGCCGCGGGAACTCAATGCACTGAACACGCCGTCGAGCTGCAGCGAGTGCGCCAGCCCCTGCGTGTCGCTCGTGACGCCGTCGCCCATGGAAATGTCGGGAGCGAGTGATCCGCCGCCGATGATTCTATCTTGATAGACGGGTGCGGCCGGCGCGGGCGCCTCGGATTGCGCATCCGCCGCGCTCAGGCACGCGAGGCCGCCCGGCCCGCACAGGCCGAACGCGAGCCGGAGAGCGAGGCGGCGATGGGATTTCATTCAAAGCGCTGGTCGAGGTCGGTCTTCTGTTTGCCCCACTCGAGCGTGCCCTTGATGGTGACGGGGAATGTGAGCGCCGGGTGATCGTCCGTGGCCGTCGAGGGGGTGAGAAAGACCTCGCGTTCCTCGTGCGGCAGAATGGGAAAATCCGCGGGCGTAAAATCGTATTTGATCCCCTTCGCATCCGTGCCGGTCAGGAACCCGGTCATGCGGCCGTGGGCGGAGCCCGAGTTGTGGACGCGCAGCGCCGGTATCTGCTGCCCGTTGAGCATCGCGATTTTTGGACCGAATACTTCCAGCACCGGCTCGCCGTCGCCGATGGTCAAGTAGACGATGACGCCGATGCGCCCGGTGACCGGCATGTCGAGGCCCTGGCCTCGCGCAATCGACGGTTCGGCGCCTTCGATCATGATGGCAAATCGGCACTCGCCGGCCGGCGCATCCGCCGGCACGGCCACCTCAAAGCGGTAGCGCAAGGTAGCGCCCCCGGGGATCGCGATCTCCGGCCGCTCGATCGCAACCCAGGGGCGGCAGCTGCCGGCTTGCAGATCGTCGTGGAAATTCACGCTGAAATCGGGCGCAAAGGTCCAGTCGGCGGTATGCATGAGGTAGCGGGCCGGAGCCGTCGATCGATTGCTCACCTCGATGACGCTGCGCACGGTCTTGCCTGGTTGCGTTGCCAGCTCGAAGCGCGGAGGCGAGACCAGCGCCGCAAACCCCTGCGCATGAACCGGCGCGGAGAACGCGGCGGCAAGGAGAACGAAGGGACAGAAGCTTCGTTGCCGCATGATCAATCCTCGTCCATTTCAAAATGAAAGCTCACCGGAAAACCATGTCGCACCAGAGTTCCGTCCACGCTGAACCGGAAGGTCAGCACGTCTTCCATGAAGGGTGCCGCGATGGGGCCTGCATAGACCAGCACGCGATTGCCGGATTGCGTCTGGCCTGACAGAAACCGTCCCTGGGCGACCCACGAGACCGTGATGGGGCCCGGCGGCTGCGCCGGAAGATTCAGATAGATCCTCCCCGTGTGCCGCAGCCAGGGCGTGACGTTGATCCGCACGCGGATCGTGGTGGTGCCGACCAGCAGGTTGTCGGTGCCTGAGTGCGGGGGCATTGCGCTTCTCCAGCGCAGGCTGACGGAAGGTTCGAGCGACTGCGTGCCCGAGTCATCGATGGTGACTGTTTTAGCCCGCGCCGCGGAAGCCCAGATTACGCTCAGTACACAGAGCAAAAAAAAAGCCGGACACGATTCGCGGCGGCCCGCCGCCTTCGTGCGACTCTCGGGAATGGCGCGACAGGGTGTCAAGGCGCACTCAGTGTGTAGCGGACGACGCCGGTGAACGTGCCGGCCGGCGGCACGGTGTTGTTCAAGTAGGAGAACGTCAAGCAGCTCTCATTCCAGGAGTTGCTGCTCATGGCCCCGACGCTTTGCACGCCGCCGCTCACGAAGGCGCCCGAGGGAAAGGGTTCGGCGCCCGAATCCCCGTTGCCGCTCGAGGTCCAGGCGATTTTCGAGAACGGAATGGTATCGCCGGTGGCGTCGGTCAATGCCGCCGGCACCGTGGCGGTGACTGTTGCCGCGGCAGTCTTGCCGCCCGTGGTGCGATAAAAGCCCCCGATGTAGATCTGGCCCGGCACGCTGCAGAACGTAAAGCCGTCGTAGTAGCTCTGCGCGGCGGTGCTGTTGGTCGTCATCGCCTGCGCGGTGCCATTGCCCAGCACCGACGCGGCCACCGTCGCCGACACGGTGTTGATCGTCGTGTTGTTGCCGGGCTGGCCGCCATTGATGTAGTCGTTGGTGAAGCTGCCGACTCCGACCTGCAGGTACACCGTCAGCGGCGCGGCCGGGGTGAGATCGACGGTGTACGCCGAGCTGGAACCCGAGACCGCGCCGAACAGGACTGCGCCGGCGAATGCTCGGCGCAGTCCGATCCGGTGGTGCCGAATTCCAGTGGCGTGCATCATTGCCGCGCTCGGACCGGATTACGGCATCGTCGCCGTGTAGACCACCCGGCTGTTGTTCACATTGACGCCGCCATAGGTGCCGGCCGGCACATTCGCGGTGTTGGCATAGCTATACGTCCACTTGGCATCCTGAACGATCAGCTTCGTCGCCGGTGCCGTGAGCACGACGTTCGAACTGGTGCCATTGGTGAGCACCGGTGCCGGCAGCTGCGTCGTGGAGGTCAATGTCGTCGCGGCCGTGGTTATCTGCGTGAACGGAATGCTGTCGCCGTTGCCGTCGCTGAGCGCGCCGGTGGCGGTGGCGTTGAGCGTGACGTTGCCGCTGTTGCTCACGATGGCCGCGGTCTCGACGCCGCCCGTGAGATCGCCGCCGATACCGGCGACCGCGGTGCCATTACCCACGGTGCCCGCCGCCGGGGAAAATGTGATCAGATCGATGGTGTTCACGGAGGTCAGCGCCCCGGACGAATACGTGGAGCCGGTGCCGACGCGCAAATACAGTATCTTGGGAATCACGACCGAAAAATCCACGTGCGCAGTTGCGCCGGGTGAATTGGTTGCGGCACCCGTTTGTACATTCGATTCGGCCAATGCCATGAGCGGGAGCGTCAACGCCCCTGCGCCCAACAGAGTCTTCAAGGCAATCGAGATTTTCATTGTCTGCACCCTATGTGTTATCCCTAATCGATATTAGGGGATAGCCCTACAGACACTTTGAACTGAGTCGCAATTCGGTTTGCCAACGCTCAAGTTGCGCGAGCGGCTGCCGATATTCCGCGGTTTTTGTGCACTGGTTCGCACGGAGGCAGTGAGTTTGATAGGGCGGCAGTGTGAGTTGCCGCACGCATTTGGAATTCGCGCGAGTCGAAACCGCGTGAGTCGAATGCCGGGGCTTCGAATCTAGGGCTTGGAGGCCGTGCAGATAATTGCGTGCGTGCCCGGCGGCGCCGAACCGCCGGGAGCCGGCGCCAGCTTGCACTGTGCATCCTGCGTAATGGCCTTTCCCTCGGCCACCTGCAGGTAGAGAACTTGCGGAATGACGATCTTGAAGTTCACGTGGGCCGTGGTACTCGACACCGCGCTCGCCGACCCTGTCTGGATGTGAGATTCGGGCACGGCCGTCAGGGGCAGCAGCAGCGCCGTGCCGCTCATCAATCCGCTGAGCGCTTCATGCCACTTCATGAATTCCCCCGGTCTCCAGCACGATTATCCGCCTGTATCGAAGATATCGACAGGCGGTGGGAGTACTGAAGCGATCATGTCGGGGGACTCCTACGCTTCGCGGTGAAACGCAGCACCCGCGGATCAGCGCATTCGCCCGCCTTGATTACCTCACCAATAGGGCTTATGTAGGTTGTGTGATCGCGAAGGCGATGGATTCTTCGAGGCCGTGCGGTGCCGGGCGGCCGGACGACATTGATTTAGATAAAACTTATGTAAAACGCCGCACCGCGGAATTGAGTGTGGGTTCTGTGCACCAAACAGCTTGAACCGCGTTATATACGGTAGGTCAGATTAGTTTGATGAGTAAGGGTTTAAAATGGCTTCGCAGGGGCGGGGCCGGTAACTGAAGGTGAAAATCATGGATACCAAGCGTAGGGGCTTTCTTCTGGCAGCCGCTGTTTTGGGGTCGATGGTCGTTGCGGCACCTGTGCTGGCGCAACACGGCGGCGGCGGAGGCGGAGGTCATGCAGGCGGCGGCGGCGGCCACTTCGGTGGCGGCGGTCACGCCGGTGGGGGCGGGCATGCTGCGGCGGGCGCGCATTTTGCCGGCAGCGCTCACTACGCTGGCGGGGCCCGCGGCTTTGGCGGAGCAGGCTATGCCGGTGGGTTCCATGGTGGGGCCTACGGCGGCTTCCGTGGGGGCTATGTCGGCGGGCGTGCCGGCTTCTACGGACATGGGTACTCCACCGGGGCTTACTGGGGGGGCGGCTACTGGCGCGGCGGTTTCTGGCCGCGGGCGTACTACGGGGTAGGCTTCTCTTGGTTCCTGCCGGTGCTACCTCTGGCTTATGCGACGTATTGGTACGGCGGCAATCCGTACTACTACGCGAATGACGTGTACTACACCTATTCGCCGGATTATAACGGGTATGTGGCGACGGACCCGCCGCCGGTGGCGGATCCCAATGGCGCGGGTGCAGGCGCAGCGCCGCAGTATGCGCCGCCACCACCGGCCTCAGCGCAGCCCGATTCCACGCCGCCGCCCGATAATGGCGGCCAGGGGCAGGCGCCCAACCAGCCGACCAACTATGATGCTGCAGCGGTTCCGGGTCAGATATTCATGTACCCGAAGAACGGCCAGAGCGCGCAGCAGCAGGCCATCGACAAGGCGGAGTGCCAGCGATGGGCCGCGGATCAGGCCGGGCAGGTCGCGCAGAATGGATCGGACTACCAGCGCGCCATGGCGGCTTGTGTCGAGGGACGCGGGTACAGCGCGCGATAAAGGTGAATGATGGCCCCGGCCAGGGAGGGCGGGGGCTTTGCACGCCGGGCGCATATCCCGCGTAATCGCTTTAATTTGCCGTATGCCCGCGTGTTTGTATCCGCTCGGATATAAACCTCACAGTTGCCGCGTATGTGCTGCAAGCCATAAATGCATGATATGGCGTTAAGCACATATGCTGCCTTTATGTGCTATAAGCCATGTATGGACTACCTACTACAGACCCCCGATCAGTTGGGAGATCACCTTCGGGCGCTTCGCAAGGCCAAGGGGCTAACTCAAAAGCAATTGAGCGTCCTCTTAGGGGTCGATCAAGCACGCATCAGCGACATTGAGAAAAACCCGGGCGCAACCAGTGTCGCTCAGTTCATCCGTTTGTTGACCGCACTGGGCGCACAAGCGGTTCTTCGCACGCAGCCTGCGTCGGCGCTCACCAAGAGGTCTCCAACGGGCGCGGACTGGTAGTCGTGGCGGAACTCTATATCTGGATGAACGGCCAGAGAGTCGGCGTTTGGGGTCAAACGCGGACGGGGCAGCACTTTTTGCGATACGACGAGAATTGGGTTGCTTCACCCCAGACTCGTGCTCTATCGCTGTCGCTACCCATCACCGCAGGCGCCGCGGAGATCCGTGGTGAGAAGGTCGAGAGATTCTTCGACAACTTGCTCCCCGATACACCGTCAATCCGCCAACGCATCCGCGGGCGATACCACACCCGATCAACCGATGCGTTCGATCTGCTCACTGCCATCGGCCGTGATTGCGTCGGCGCCGTTCAACTTCTGCCACCCGATATCCAACCAGCGGGGTGGGATCGCATCGAGAGCCGGCAACTGTCGGAAATCGAAGTCGAACGGATTCTGGCGTCGATCACATCGGCTCCGTTGGGCGTGTACGCCCAAGACGAGGACATGGAAGATCATTTCAGAGTTTCCATTGCAGGTGCGCAGGAGAAGACGGCGCTGCTGCGTTTGGGCACCGAGTGGCACCTGCCGCTCGGCGCCACGCCCACGACGCACATTCTGAAACTTCCCCTCGGCATCGTCGGCGGCTGGCGCGATCTCGACATGAGGGACTCCATCGAGAATGAGTGGCTCTGCGCGCAGATCATCCGCGAGCTCGGGATCGGCCTCGCGCGCACCGAGATCGCCACCTTCGGCGAGCGCAAAGCCCTCGTCGTCGAGCGTTTCGATCGCCGCTGGCAGGGAGTCGGCACGGAGGAGGCGCGGGTGGATGGATTTAAGCCTCCTCAGGGTGCGTGGATCGCTCGCCTTCCTCAAGAAGACTTCTGTCAGGCAACCGGTACTCCATATGATCGAAAGTATGAAGCAGACGGCGGCCCAGGCATCCAGGCCTGCCTGGACTTGCTGGCCACGAGCGCCGCAGGACTCCTCGACCGCCGCACATTCGTGAAGGCGCAACTCGCTTTCTGGATGCTCTGCGCGATCGATGGGCATGCGAAAAATTTCTCGATATTCCATCGCCCGCAAGGCGCCTTTCATCTCACGCCGCTATACGACGTGTTGTCGGCGTGGCCGGTCATCGGGCATGGCCGAAACAAGCTCGCCATCGAGGACGCCAAGCTCGCGATGTCGCTAAGGGGACGACGCAATCACTATCGAATAAAAGAGATTGCGCCCCGGCACTTCAAGGAACTCGCGTCACGATGTGGAGACCCCGAGTTGTACCCTGAACTCATTGCCCTCGCTGCTGCCGTCCCCGCGGCGCTTACCCGCGTTGAACCGCTCCTACCGGCGCAATTCCCTACGCACGTTTGGACCGCGATCGCGAACGGGCTTAGCGGACAAGCTCGGCTGTTTACCGAGTATGCGTAGTGGCGGTCTTCTTCGGGATTACTGCACAAAGAGGCGGCTAAAGAAAGTTTTTGTCAGACGCCGTATCTGACACGCTTTAACCCCATGGCAAAGTCTAAGACCTCGAGTCCCGTCGAAGACATCACTCGCAGCATCCTGATCTTGCGCGGTCATCGAGTCATTCTCGATCGCGACCTCGCCGCGATCTACGGGGCGGCAACCAAGGTGCTGAACCAGGCTGTGAAGCGCAACAGCGAACGTTTCCCCGAAGACTTTCGCTTTCAGCTCACAGGCGCGGAGGTTGCGGCTTCAAGGTCACAATTTGTGACCTTGAAGCCGGGTCGGGGGTCGAACATTAAATTCCAGCCGTATGCCTCCACAGAACACGGCGCCATCCAGGCCGCCAACGTCCTGAACTCCCCACGCGCAGTCGCCATGGGCGTTCACCGCTGATCTGGCAAAGAAGTCGTAGCGCTGCAAGCAGTTTCAGGGGCGTCAGACACGAGTATGCGTAGTGTGGGCCCTGCTGGCGTCAATTACTCCAGCACGTCGCCGCGTTGGCCGCCGGCGTGGCGGTCTGCTGACCGAGCTGGTTCACGGTCAGGCTGGTGCACGTCGTGTCGGCGGCCTGCGGGCTGCCGGCAATCGGCGTGGCGGTGATCGTGTAGCTGTTCGGGTTAGCTGGCTGGGCCGGATCGGGCGTCGTGATGAGGACATTGTAGTAGTTGGTGCCGTTGCTGCTGCCGACCGGGAATGAGACTGCTGTGGTGGCGGTTCCGTAGCCCAAAACCGACGGAATGGCGCTGTACAGATTGGTCGTGCTGAATAGCTTTTCCTCCCTTCCGGCCAAATCCAGCAGAGCGGTCCGGGCATCGGTGCGGTGGGACTGCATCACCTGCCTTTGGTAGGACACGGCGGCGATGGTCGCCAGGATGCCGACGATGGCGACCGCGATCATCAACTCGATGAGAGTGAATCCGGCCGGTTTGGCCTTGAGCCTCTGTGTTTGCGCGCGCATTGCGGTGTTACTCCAGCCTTTTATCGACGTTCAACCCAGGTCAATCGCTTGGCCAGGGTGTTAGAGGGAACATTGAGTCCCGTCGAATTGTTGACCCCGAGCCCGGTTCCGGTTCCGGTTGTCCCGCTGGTCGCGCCGCTACCGCCGCCCGACACTGTGCCCGACACGGTCTGGAAAACGATGTTGGTCTTGCCTTCGGAGGTATTGACGACGAACACGCTGCCCGTGGCATTGGTCTCCACCCCGGCTGCGGTGGGATCCCCTATCACACCGGTGCTGATGTTCGTGGTCGGGTTCGTGAACGAGAACGTCGGGAAAGCATTGTTGAAGACGCCGCCATTGGCGATGTTGAGCGCATAGGTGAAGCCAGTATCCGTGTTGATGGTGCAGGACGTCGTGGAGTTGACCGCGGGAATCGTGGAATTCACCAGCATGGAGCCTTGGAAGAACACGGGGTTGAATATGATCTGCTCCGACGTACCGGGCAGGCTGGCGTACCAGCCGAAGGAATTGTTTCCCGTGGTACAGGACGTTGTGCCCGACCAGCAGATTGCGACGTTCGTGCCATCGACGGTGCCGTTGGCGTTGGCTGTGAGCGTCTGCTGCGTCAGATTCGCGTGGCCCAGCGCAAACGGCGAGGCGAGACCCGTCGTGGATGCTGCGACGGTGAAGTATTGGGTGCCCGACATGGCGTTCCAGGCCGACAGATTCCAATCCCAGACGCCGTAAAGGGCTTGCGTGCCGCTCTGGAAGCTTTCCGCAGCCGCATTGGTGATCTGCGTCCGCTGCCCGGTGCCAAATTCTATCAGCAGGAACTGCCCGGCTCCCGGAACGAGATTGGAGATGACCAGCGGCTGAGTCGTAATGCGCTGTATTTGTCCGCTGGACGATCTCGCCGTGAATAGGGGCGCGGGCGTTGTGCTGCCGCCTTTGTTGATGGAGACGCCGCTCGCGTTGGTTACGCCCCACTGGCTGGGAGTGGCGCTCGTAAGATCGAAGCGCCACATATTGCCTTGCAGGTCGCCTGCATACACGTAGTCGGTGATGTGATCGCCGTCCAGATCGGCGGGCGTGGTGTACGCGATGCCGTTGTTGACCGTGATGGCACCCGATGCCACCGTGCCCGATGTGCTTACGTTATACGTCCCGGTGCCGCCGGTGCCGGTGCCAAAACTGAGTACGGTGGTGCCCGGCAGGACGCCTGCCCCAGTGAGCACGTCGCCCACTTCGATGGCACCCGAAGTAACAGAGGTGATCGTCACTACGCCGGGCGTCGCTACGCCGGCCGTCACTAAACCGGGTGCTTCCGAACCTTTGCCGGAGAAAATTGCGTTGGCGCTGCTGGTGCCCGACGGATTGGTGCTCAGATAATAGAACGTCTCCGATATGGGATTGGTCGATGTAGACGGGTCGTCGATCAACATGATGTAAATGCCCGCATCGCCGGAAACGCTGCCGAAGCCATTGCCGAAGATAGCCGCCCAATTGCCACTGTGCAGGCGGCGGATTTGCGGTGTGCCGTAGGTGTTGCCCAGATGCGCGCCGCAGGTGGTGACGACCGTGGTCCCGATCGTGCACGTAAGGCTGGACGCATTCCATTCGCCCATGACAACGTTCTTCGCATTGAGCTCGGAGAACGCGGTGGCAGGGGCGGTGGGGTTGGTGATATCGAGCGCATAAATCGCCGCTCCGCCCGCTCCCAGCCCGCCGACCAGCCAGGTATGCCAGGCACCGTTGAAGAACAAGTCGCCCGTTCCGGGGGTGGCATCCACGAAGAAATTATGGCCATACGGGGTGGCTGAATAATCGAGCTCAGGAGTCTCGCATGACGTGGCCGTCGTACTGGTACCGATAGCCGGAGTCCAGCCATGGATGTTTTGCACCACAGTTCCGGTGCTGACGTTGGAACCGGCACAACCGCCCGTGGTACTGGACAGCGCAGGGCTGTACAGGGTCGATCCCGGCATGTACGCAATCACTTCCTTGCCGTCGTTGGGAGTCGAAGCAGAAGCACAAGTTATCAACGATGAGTCTGCGCAGAAATTCCCACTGGTATCGAAACTTCCGGCTTCAAAGCCATGGAGCCAACCGTCGTTGGCGCCGGCATACACCACATTGAGCCGCCCCTGCTCGGCGGTGATGTATTGCAGGTACGTCTGGGTGTTATTCGGGCTGCCCGTATTTTCCGGCATCACCGTTGTCGGGTTCAGGCGGTCGCTCCAAGCCGCCGTATACGGCGATGAAGGCGGCCCTACCCAAGTGGGGCTCGAATCGACGATATCGCCGAGGACGCCGTCGCGCGCGCGATACAGGCCCGTTCCCGAATTCGTGATTTCGTTGGTGCGATCGCCGCGCAGATAATTCAGCCGAAACTGGCTATCGGCAGTGGGGTCGGCAGTGCCGTTTTCGTCATCGAGCACCGTCTGCTGATTTAGGTTCAAACTGGCCCACTCAAAGGGAATCCCGACATTTTTGGTGGTGTCCCAGGTGAGCATGACGCGAGAGGCCGGCGCCGGGTTGGCATTGAAGGTGCCGCTGACTTGGGTACTGGCGCATCCTCCACCGGCCGTCACGGAGCCGGTAATGCCCGTCAGCGTGCACTGCGCGTCCCAGTTTGCCTGGGTATTTACGGTGACCACGCCGTTGGTATCAATCAAACCGTTGGCCGTGATCGTTCCGGTCCAGTCATTCGGATTGTAGAAAGCGAAATACGCCTGGGTGCCGGCCTCGACCTTCGCAGTCTGTACTTGGTTGACGGACGCGGAACTGCCTGCTGTCGTGGCGGAAGCCGCCTTGAAGCACATGATTTCGTGGATGTTCGTGTCGCCGCCTGTCGAGCCTGCGAATCCGAAGCGAAACGTGGCCGGCAACGGTCCGTTGGAAGAAGTGATGTTTTGGTTTTGAATGATGAACGAAAACGCGCCGCCTATGCTGTAGGACAAGCTCAGCAGCCCATTCTGGGTGATCTTCAGGTTGTAGAGAATCGGCGTGGCATTCGCGCGGGTCGTCGCGTTCTCTGTCGCGATGGCGAAGGCGGTGATGTTCTTGAACGCAATGGCCGGGTAATCGAGGATGCCGGCTGGGTTCGTCGCCGTAGGGGTTCCCGTGGAACTTAGCGTGGCGCTCGTGACGGAGACGGGTGCCGCCAGATCGCTGTAGTTGTACAAGTTGCCGGTGGAGCAGGCTTGTTGTACCGCCGCTTCCGCCAAGCTCGTGCCGCTTCCGCCACCAGCAGTGGCCGGGGCTGAGGTCGGTGGCGCCGTAAACATTTTTTGGGTAGAACTTCCCGTCGCATAGGTACACAGTAAATTAGTTGTGTTGAACCCAAAGGTCCCGCCCGTAGCGCTCGCTACGTTGCCACTACTATTCCTGTAGGCTGAAATGTTGCTCGGACAGCTGTAGCACGAGTCGCCGCTAAGAGCGCCACTGCCGCAAGAAAAACTAAAATTGGCGAACGTCGTCGCCATGCTGGCTGGGTAGTAGGGGATGGTGCTGCCTTGGTTGGTGCCGTACGCTGCGGTCAGCGCCGCCCACGAGATGTTGCCGGCACCGCGCAGACCGATGCGACCCGGGGTGAAGCCGTAGCCGGTGGCCGTGTTGTCGCCGCCGGTACTGCTACCCGAGCCCGTCACCTTGGTCACCGTCGTGCCGTTCAGAAAGTTGCCGAATTCGTCGATGCCTAAGCCGATGTAGCCGCCAGTCAATCCGTCGTAAGTCACGCCTTGGGGGGGGCCGTTAGAATTCGAACAGCTATAACCCAAGCTGCCGCCGGTGGCGCCGACAGCAGTGGGCGTGACGCTGCCGTCCATCAAGAAGAAACTGATTCCGTCGGCGCCGTCCTTGCCCGTGCCCCCCGAGTCGCCCCCGTAGGTGACGGTTTTGAAGGTGACTTGAATTCCCTGGCCGGTAGGGGTAGGAGTCGCCGAGACTATGGCGCCTCTCTCTTGATTGCCGTAGGCGGTGGTGGTGCTGCCGCTAGTGATGCTACCAGCGTTGCTGAAGCGCAGCGCGCCGCTCTTCACGGGGTCGGGCGTTTGCGAGGAGCCACTGGATGGGGCCGTACTCGAACCCAAGAAGCCGCTATTGCCGCCGAACAGATAGGGATCCTTGTCCGGCGACGTCGAATAGTAGTTTGACCACACGGTCTGGCAGCCCGGAACGACACCGGGGCTCGCTGTCGAAGTGGATGTGCCTGCCGTTAGGCATGCGCCATTGAAAAAATACCACGAATTTTTGGTCTTGCCGCCGGTGAAGTCTTCGGAGAGTATGGTCTGTGCCTGTCCCTGGACCGATGCCAGGGCGCCCAGAAGGACGGCAAGAACCAAGGAGAGATGTTTGGTGTTCATTACGGACCCCCTGCATTGCGGGAACTGGTGGAAACGACGTAGGTGCTTTCGACCACCGCCACCGTATTGGAATTGCCTCCGTAGCCCACCGCGTCGATCTGGTAAATCTCACCCGGTGAGCTCCCCTCGGGGGAGGGGCCCAGGTCGGAGATATAAAAGGTCGGCGCGGTGGCGTAGGAGGGATTGAGAAGGGTATTCGTCGTGGTGGTCGTGCTGCCGATCAGCATGCCGGGCGGGGTAAAAGTTACTCCGACGGGCGCATTGTTGAACATCCAAGGTACGGCGGTTACGCCGTTGGGGAAGATGCTCAGGTTCGAAAGCTGATTGGAGCAGATCTGCCCCTGGGTGGGATTATTGCCATTCATCAAGGTGGTGCAGGGTCCGGATGCCGTGGAGCCGGCGTTGTTATCGAGCCAAACTTCGGCGAACTGCTGTGCGGTTACCGCGGCCTGCAAGGCGCGCTGCTTTTCCCGCATGTTGCCGGCGATCTTTTCCTGGATGCCGAAGCTGCGGAACATGCTGAGCGCGACGATCGTGACCACCAGCAGCAGCAACAGGCTGGACACCAGCACGATGCCGCGCTGTGCGGTTTGCGCGCTTTGTATATGAGTGATCAATTGACAGGTCCCAGTTGGTTCATGACGCCGACGACGCGCTGAATTTCAATCGTCTGTGGTTGAGTTGTGCTTCCGTTGGTGTACAGCGGATTGGTGAAAGTCAGCTCGATCAGTACCGAGATGACGTTGGCATAATTTGCCGCGGTCATTTGGCTCGCGTTCAAGTAGGTATCGACGGCATTGCCGGCGGCTCCCGCGTTCGTTTTTACGCCGTAGAGAATGCTCAGATTGACGACGCCACCCAAGCCCGCGGCTGTGGTGGCGTTGGTGACGCCGCTGACCAGGTTGTACTGGACAGTGGTGGAGGCCGGGATGGTGGTTAGCGTGCAAACGAGCTGGCCGTTCACCACTTGAAAGGTGTTGACGTACTGGATGTTCGCGCCGCCGAAGGGATTGGGATTCGACAGCCCGCTGCAATTCAGAATGCCGTCGCTGCCGGCCGTCACATAACGTACGGAGATCTGGTCGCCGGGGGCCGTCGAGGAGAATTGGCCGGTGATCGGCTGTCCCAGCGCGAATGCCCCGGACGCGGTGAGGGAGTCCACGGTGTTCTGAGTCGGATTCGGGTAGTAGCCGGCCATCTGAATCACGTCGGTCATGAGGGTCATGGCCATCCGTTCGCTATCCTGCAGCTGCGCAAGCTGGCTCTGGTCGCCGTAGACACGGCGGTTGGCTTGCACGATGGTGAGCAAGGCGGCCAGCAGGAAAACTCCGATCAACAGCGCGATCAGGATTTCAATCAGCGTGAAACCCCGCTGCCCCCTTCGAACGCGAACGGTATGGCGCTCCATGCTCATCGCGCTACGGTTCCACATAAAGGACATAGGTCGGTTGGAATGTGCCGTTCTGGGCGGTGCCGCTGGCCACCACGGTATTGGCGACTCCTTGGCTATTGACGGAAACCGCCTTCTCGTTCCAGGTCACCGTGATCATGCAGGTGATGGGGATGTTGATGGTGGGGCAGGAAATGGTCGTGACAGGATTCAAATTCAACAGCATTCCCGGCGCGTTCAGGGCATTGGCCCAGGTATGTAAATCGAAAGCAGCCATCTGCGCCGCGGTACAGCCCCCCGCAGGGGCTACACCCGAATAGCAGAAAGTCGAGGTCGTGGCCGTCGTATTGAGAGTGTTGTCGCTGATGGTGCTCGTGGTGCCGCTGCCCGTAATCGTGATCAGAACCGGCGCTGCTCCCTGGGACCAGTAGATGCGGTTGGCATGCATGCTGGCGGCGAGGCCCGATGCCTGGAGCGCGACCAGCGAGCGCACGCTGGCGGTCGTGGTGCTGGCGTAGGCGAGAGCCTGTATCTTTGCAATGCCGAGCAGGCCGATGGCGGTGACGACGACCGCCACCATGACTTCGAGCAGAGTGAAGCCGCCCGCTCGGGCGCGCGCCGAGGCGCGGTAATCGCCGCGTTCGATCATTGACACGTTACACCTGTCGAGGCTGCGCCGTTGGTCGTCGTGCCTACACCGTTGATCACTTGGTTATTTATTGCGGTCTGCGTCATCCCGTTCATACTCACCGCCAAACATCGGGTCCATGCGGCAATCTGCGCGGGACTCCCCGAGGTGGCATGCAGCGAGATCAGGGTGCCGTTCCCTACGCCGATGGCGTAACCCTCGCGATTGTAAGTAATGGCGGAGAAGGCGGGCGCTGCCAAGAACGTATCGGTGCTGGTGAACGTGTTCTGGATGCGAAGGATGGATCCCGCAGCGGGAACCGTCGTGTTCGCGCCCGTGCCGGTGGGGTTCGAGTACACGATCCAGCCGCTGTTCCAGGCATTCCCCGTGGTGTCGCAGGTCACGCCGCCTTTGGACATGCACACCGTGACGGGCTGACCTTCCTTGATGGCTTCGGCGCGCGCGAACTGCAGGTCGGCGAGCAAGCCGTTGACTTCGCCCGCGACTCGATTGGAATTCGTGACATATTGGAACGAGGGGATGCCGATGGTCGCGACGATGGCGGCGATCGCGATGGTCATCAACAGCTCCATCAGCGTGAAGCCGGTCTGGGTGACGGTCTGTCGGCGAGTATCCATGCGCTCAGGCTAGACGCCTACCCTTACGCGAAGCTGACGATTGGGTCCGCTCGCATGGGATCGTGACGCAGTTCGCAGAATCAGGTTGCTATGGACGGGGTGCCGCCGAGTCCTTGAATTGCACCAGCACCAGGGTCCCCCGCCCGTGAGCACCGGAACCCAGAGCCACCGATGCGCCGTAGAGCGCGGCGATCTCATCGACGATCGCCAGCCCCAATCCGCTGCCGTGACCGGGGGAGTTGGGCGATCGATAGAATCTCTGCCGTACCCGCGGCCGTTCCGCCTCGGGGATGCCGGGCCCGTCGTCCTCGACCGCCAGATAGGCCTTGCCGTTCTTCAGGCCCGAGCGC
>Ga0208193_1000591_pt1 | contig 18744 bp, 16 predicted proteins | sample June2015DPH_17_2_FD_184716 | JGI IMG/M metagenome (GOLD analysis project Ga0208193, IMG submission 184716) | Peatland microbial communities from SPRUCE experiment site at the Marcell Experimental Forest, Minnesota, USA - June2015DPH_17_10... | ecosystem: Environmental > Terrestrial > Soil >... | reverse complement strand
GCCAAAGCGAATCTGATCGACGTTGACCTTCCCCGCGGGTCCGTCGCCATACAGGGCCCGCTTTATGGCCCATCCGGAAAACGACATCGCCACGGCCCCAGCCAGCCCCGCCAGAACCAGGTTGCGTATCCAGCCACCGTAACGCGCATCTGCCTGGCCCGGCAGGGTACGGCCGTCGCGGAGGAAGCACCCCACTACCACCAGCAGGGTACACGCAGCGGCGTTGATGGTGATAAACCATTCCGTCACCAGCCGGATGGGGGTGAAGCGAGGCAGGACGTCCATGAAGTTGATGGAAACCACAGTCCAGAGAAAGACCAGGTAGAACAACTGACCTTTGCCCATCCAGCTTTCCGGAATCAGCGGGAGGGGGCGGCGCAGGTGCAGCGCCAACAGGAAAACCATGGCGATGGCAATGGCCAGGAAGACCATATCGAACCAACCGAGAAATCCGCGGGAGAAGACGAAATCGCCGTTGATGCGGATGCCGTAGATCACCGGTTTGAGGCCTTCGATCTCATTGGTCCACTCCTCCGGGGCGTGGCGGAGATTCAGATAGGGCAGCAGGCACAGGACAGTAACTACGCTGAACACTTCCGTCCAGCGCCGCACGGAGGGCGCTTCGGTCAACTTGGGCGTGCGAACCGACAGGAAGCCCATTGTGACGGCCAAAGCGAGTCCAAGGAAGAAGCCTTGGCTCTGTTCCATGATGCTGTGCCAGTTGGTGTCGTAGCCGCTCGACATCACCAATAGCTTCGTGGCGCCTCCGGCAGCGAAGCCAATGCCTCCCAGCAGCAGTCCGCCCAGGGTGGCGAACGCCACCGCGCCGCGGCGCCGCCGCCAGCAATAGAAAAGGATGCCGCCTGCCAGGCCGGCATTGCTTGCCCAGGTGTCACCCCGCGGCGGATTCATATCGAGGTGCAGCAGCTCGATCAGAAGCAGGTGTCCCATCGAGGATCCTATGGCCATGGAGACGATCAGCAAAGCGCCATCGCCCCACAGCCGGCGGCGAATCAGCAGCATCACAGCCACCACCAGGATCGCGAGCAAGCCGGTGAATGCGGTTTCTCCCAGGTAGCGAAGCCACGGCAGGCTGCGATAAACGCCGCGGAAGTCCGCGAAGTGCCAGACCAGGAATATGCCGGCGATCGGGAGGAACAACCGCGTCAGCTGGTCGCGGTCGAGGCAGGCTGCCAAACCGAGTCCCGCCGCGGCAGGCGCGGTCCACAAGGCCCCGAGTACAAACACGCAGGCGAACCCGTACAGGACCGTGGCGGAATCCGAGGAGTGGATATAGGCAATCGTCTTCATGTACGACATGGCGCCGCCGTAGGCGAATCCGATCGCGCCCAGAATTGCAAAGTAATGGATGCGGGGGAGCCAATCTTGCCGCCCGCTGAGTAGGCAGACGGTCATGCCGCCGAGAGCGCCGGCTAACGCGGCGCCGTATTCATGGCCAAACTGACCGCGAACACCCCAACCAATCGATACGGAAAGGGCCGTCATCAAAAGCAACGGCCAAGTGAGCGGACGCGACTGTATCACTGTGAGTTCCTCGAGACATCAGGGGAGCGGTTTCATCCGCGGATTCCGGAACTTCACGATGCTGCCCGGATGATGCTGTTTGCGAGGCAAGATAGCCTTGGTGTAAGTGTTCTTGTCGTCAATATACTCGACATACTCGACGGTTACTTTTCCGTCCACCTGGATCGCGATATGGTTGCCTTGCGCGATCGCCTCTTGCGTGAACCAGGCGTTGGGCTTGGCGCCAAGCGGGCCGAAGCCCTTGCGGAAGATCATTCCCGAGTTGCTGCCATCGCTGATGTTCGCCGCCTGGAAGTCGAAATCGGCGAACTCGCCCCGCATCGCCTCGGGGTGACTGTCGACCCGCCCTATGTCACCGGCGACGGGAGGCGAACCAGTCATGTGCCTGTCGGCGAAATTCATATATTGATCCCAATCGTAAGAAGTGACATCGTGCCGGCCGGCGCGAATGTGAAAGCCGATGGTAGACATGACCGGCCGATGCAGGGGCGGCATTTCGGTGGCGGCGAAACCGTCGGCGCCGAGCAGCCGGTAAACCGGCGCGGCGGCGACGGCGAGAGGAACGGGCCGCGAGGGTCCGACCCCAGGTGTTGCTCGGCGACCGCGATGAAGAGCGGCGCGGCGCGGAAAGGGCCAACAACTCGCGCTTCCACCTCCTCTAGCACTGCCTGTTTGCCTCGGAGTAGCCTGGGCTACTGCGACCACTTGACACCTACCTCTCGGATTATGCATGCCGTCACCAGGCACATGCAAGAGCAAGGAACAGCTCAACTTCAATATTATGCGCCAACCGAAAACAGGGTGAAGCCGCCACTAAATCCGCTCCGGGCGAGCCTTCGGGAATGCCGCTGACAGCGTGACTGAGGTGCTGTTCGTTCAGCCGAGCTTGACAGCGAGATAACGCCAGACTCTTGGGCCAAACAGGGGAATGATTGCACCGGGTAGTTCCGAGCTGATCGTCGCCAATCCGCAGGTGATCCAGTTCGGAAGAGTTGCCGCTCCAAATGAGCCGGCCAGACTCCCCGACTCCAATTCGATTCGGGCCCCGAATCCGGCGCGCTGGCGCGGCTGCTCAACACGACCTTTCTACGAGTGGGGGACCATTCTCCCGCAATACTGTCGATGCGCGCATTGGCCTGTTCGCACCAGTTGACAGTTCGCGCTTTGCCCCCCGGCGCACTGCCCGCGGCTTTTTTGGAACCTGGCGGCGCTTCGTCGATTCCGCCGGCGACAAAGCAGAACCATCTTCAGAACGCAGTGTTCTGGCTCCGCCGCTGCTCGCTTGCCTTCATGATTTCGCTCATGTCCCCAGCTGGCCGAATCTCGAAAATACTGCCAAACGTCAGCGCCGGATGCTGGCCGATCAGCTGCACAGCATGGTTCATGTCCCTCGCCTCAAGGACAAGAATGCCGCCGATTTGTTCCTTGGTTTCGGCATAGGGACCGTCGGTCGTCACCACTTTGCCGTTCTTCCAAGACAGGGTTAAGGCGGTTTCCGGACCCTGAAGCGCTTCGCCACCACCCCAGTGCCCGTTGGCGCGAAGGTGATCGTCGTATTCAAAGCATCTGTCGAACAGGCCGTTTCGCTCGCTCTCAGTCATGGCCTCGAATTTACCTTTGTCGTAGTACCCCAAACAGATGTATTTCATTGTTCTTCTCCTCATAGTGGATCGGTGGAACCGGCGCCAAAGCATAGCGCGTGTTCCGGGGCCGCAATGACCAGGTTGTTTACTTGCTTCCTCCGGATCCTTGTTCCGGAGCCGGAAAGAAAAGAAGCTCGCGCACCTCGCCCGCCGCATCGCAGGAGATGGCGCCCTTGCGCGCCCACGCCAGCGCCTCTTCCAGGTCTGCGCATTCCAGTATCCAGAAACCGCCCATGTGCTCCTTGGTCTCGGTGTACGGTCCGTCGGTGACGAGCACCTTGCCGTCGGGCTGCTTCCGCAGCGTCTTCGCGTTGGCGGCCGCGGAAATTCCGCAGGCGAACTTCCTCACGCCGGCTGCAATCATTTCGCGGTTGAGCGCGTGGATCTCCTCCATCATCGCTTCGGTTACGGTGGACGGGTCAAAGTCGTCGGGCAGGTAGTTAGCGACCAGATATTGTGGCATGATCTTTTCTCCTTGTTTTCTGTGGTTTGTTTCCGATGACTCGTTTCCTGTTCACTCAGGAATCGTCGCTCATCGTTCTTCTGTCCTGTAGTCGTTGGCGAAACCGAAAATCGACAGCCACTCCAATTTTTATTTCAACTGCCGAATCCGTTCCTGCAGGAATTGCCGCTCCGGTTCCTGTCGGGTCAGCGCCAGCGCCCTCCCATAAGAAGCCCGAGCCTCAGCGGTCTTGCCGAGCCTGCGGTACAACTCTGCGCGGGCTGAATGCGCCAGGTAGTAATTTGCCAATTCGCCATGTTCCAACACCGCGTCGATATGCTTCAGACCGGCCTCTGGACCATCGCGCATGGCAATGGCCACGGCGCGATTTAGATATGCGACCGGCGAAGGCTGAATTCGTACCAATTGGTTGTAAAGCGCAACAATCTGCCGCCAGTCGGTCGTTGCGGTCGATTCCGCCTCGGCATGAACGGCCGCAATCGCAGCCTGCAGTGTGTAATGGCCGAAGCGACGCGAGCTCAGGGCTTTCTCCACCAATCCCACTCCCTCCGCAATCTGTTCGCGGTTCCAGAGCGCGCGGTCTTGATGCTCCAGCAAAATCAGCTCTCCGGCCGGCGAGGTCCTCGCCGCGCGCCGGGATTCCTGCAGCAACATCAGAGCAAGCAGCCCATTGACTTCCGGCTCCGGCTGGAGCCCGGCCAGCAACCGTCCAAGCCGGATCGCCTCGCCGGTGATCTCGGCTCGCGTTACTTCCGCTCCCGCCGCAGCCGAATAGCCCTCGTTAAAGACGAGATAGACGACCTGAAGCACCGCGTCCAGCCGCCCCGGCAATTCCTGCGGCGTCGGCGCCTCGTATGGAATCGGCGTCTCTCGAATCTTTGCCTTGGCGCGTATGATGCGTTGGGCGAGCGTCGCCGGCGTCACCAGAAATGCGCGGGCGATCTCCTCCGTGGTCAGGCCGCAGATTTCGCGAAGGGTGAGCGCAACCTGCCCCTCCGGAGGCAGAGCGGGATGGCAGCAGGTGAAGATCAGACGGAGGCGATCGTCCTCGATCTCTTCATCTCCGGTCTCTTCATTTCCGCCCGGAGCGTCGTTGACGCGCGATTCCATGTGGGCAACAAGATCTCTCCGTGCCCCGTCGAAGCGCGCGCGCCGACGGATCACGTCGATGGCCTTGAAGCGTGCCGTTGAAATCAGCCAGGGGCGCGGCTTGTCCGGAATACCAGTCTGAGACCAGAATTCCAGAGCGGCGGCGAATGCCTCATGCATGGCCTCTTCGGCGAGATCCAGATCTCCGAGGAGGCGCACCAGCGTCGCCAGAACCCGGCCCGATTCCGACCGGTAAAGGGTCTCAATGGTCTTGCTGAGTTGTTCGGGCACAGGCGCCGGCATCTACGCCAAGCTAGCAAACGGAATGGCTCGATACAACTGCGCTCGGGCTTCTCCTACCCGCAATTCATCGGTGTTGCGAACTCTTGCGCGTTGTCAACCAGCGCAGTAGCGCCAAGTCATTCATCGACAGGGTTCTGGGCGGATGGAGTACTCGTACAAAGGTAGGATTTAGGCTGCCACGGGACGGTTAAGTCGCATTGGGGGAAGCGTGCGATCGGGCGATGCCGGCGGCTTCCTCATCTCCTCGAACGCCGTTTGGGGCCAATTGCGAGGCCACAGGGGCGGCGGGATCGATTTGAGCTTTGTACGAGTGACCATCCGGGAACAACGAGCCGGGCAAGCGCATGGTTGCGGGCGGCTCGCCTCGCTAAGGTCCAGTGAGGCTCTCGACAGGGAGACCTATATCGGTTCCGTCTCATAACCTCGCTCCGGTTACATGCGCGACCAGCGGCCGGATGCGTGGGATCTCGCGTCGTTCGTGCGCTGAGAATAGCTGCTCTCATCATCGTTGTGAATACCGGTATCCCAAATCAGGTCTCCTGGATCACACCGCGGTCAAGAGGTTGTATAGGGTTCTCATAGTCTACCTGTGATGCCGAAGACTGGCGCAAATCTTTCAACGAAGCGCCTGACAAGATTGCGCTCTTCGGCGTCGGGAATCTTCAGCAAGACGACCGCAGCGAGATACGCCGCGCCATAACATAGACCGGATATGGCTACCGTCAGCAGCGGCTTCATAGGCGGAAGAAACTGCCGGACGGCAGCCGTCACAGCCGCCGCTGCCGCAGCTGCGATTGCGACCATGGCAAAACCGCCCAACAGCTTCCAGTCTTGCCGCACCACACCGATGATGCGGCCCATGTGAATTGCCATCCACAGCCTTCCCACAATATTAAAACCGACGATCACGTCGACAGCGCCCAACATGCCAAATCGTTGCACCCCAAACCAAAGCCCCACCACCATCGACGCGAATAGCACAATGTGGAATCTGAGCAGATAATAGCGTTGATCCGCATAGGCGCGGACGAGCGGATCGATCATGACTGTCGCAAACGGGAGCATCGTCAAGTTTATGGCGAATATAGGCCAGCTATTGGCATACCGCGGGGTGAACAGCGCAACTATGAAGTCCCTGCCTGCCACCATTAGAAATGCGTAGACAGGGAGGAAGGTGAGCGCCAGTTTTCGCATTGCCCGCACTGTCAGTAGAATTAACTCCCGACGGTTGTCTTCCCGTTGCAGGGCTGAAGCGCGCGGAACCATGACCGAGCCCACGACTTCGATGAGAATCGCGATTAAGGGGATGTCGAGGCATCCAATTGAATAGACGGCGAAATTGACGGGGCCGAAGCGGTTCGAAACAAGATAATTGTGGTAGTCGCCTTCTAACGTATACAACAAACCCGCGAGACCAAACGGGATGGCATAAGACAACTGGCGTCTCAGCAGGCCGCCATCGAAACTCCGCCAGAATCCGGGAAAGCGCCAGTTCAAATAGCAGATCAGCAGCGCGCTCTGCACGATTCCTTGAAACGCGGCAGCACACAAAAGACTCCGGACTGACGCAGCCAGCATCGCGGCTGTCACCATAAACCCGGTCTTCGAGAGTTGGGCAACGATTATTAGTCCCGCGGCAATCCGTGATTCCTGGTTGGCAACTACCGCGGTCTCAAGAAAGTACGCTACTCCCCAAAGTAGAATCACGATTCCGATCAGTGGGGCGTATTGCTCCAAATCCGAGCTATTGAAGATCACGCGCAACAAAACGGGGGCGAACAGCAGCGTGAGCAGCGCGAGGCTACCGGTGAAAGCATGGCATAGCAGAATGTTCAACATCAACTGTCCTCCACGCCACGGCTCGCGCGGAAGAAAATAATAGGCGCTCATGCCTACGCCGAGCGGGAGACTCACTGTTGCGGAGCCAACCACAAGGAACGCCTGTTTATAGAGTCCGAGCTCTTCTTTCGACAGCCTCCGCACCAGCAGCAGAGGCAAAGTGAGCGACAGAACAAAAGAAATGACCTTGCCGATCACCAACCAGGATGCAAGCAAGGTCAGAGATGGTTTAAGGGGCTCAGGACTCGCCGGTTGCGGGAGTTTAATGTCAACGTCGCTCATATTCCGGGCCATTTTCAGAATAGCCGACTCGCAGTAGTCTCTCAGCGGCCGGAAAGGCGATGCCAATCTGGATCAAAACCAATAATAAACGTTCGGTGGAAACTTTACCGGCAAGTTCAAACAGAAGCGTTGGATGCCGACGCAAACCCGTGCAATTCAAGAACGCCACACCGTCTCTGACACCTCGTCAACAATCGGCGGAAATCGGATATCCATGCCGCTGAGACAACCGGATGCGCCTCGCCTGGGGGCTGGTGGCCATGGGTCGAAGAACACGATGTCCAAATCGGAGAACAGCGCACGGCGTCGCGCGAACGGCTCTTCCTCGATGAGGCCCTTGTTGGCGCGCCGCGAAAGGCGTGGCTCGTCCTGCTAGGCCTTCGGAAGAGCCTCTCCCAGACAAGCTATGGCCCGGTAGAAGTGGCGCAAGTCCAGATCGGCGACGCCTTCGATGGCACAGTTGTCCTTCCAGTTCTCGGCGGCACGGTCGCTGGCGGGCCCGAGAGGCTGGAAAATGGCGCGATCGACGGAAACTCGAAGCTGTCTTCCTGCAGGGCTGTCGGGACTTGTTGACCGGGCAGGCTAACCAGCGTCGCGGGAAGATCGCGGCCGGCCGATCCTGGCGCTATGAGTGATGATGCTGTCGCGGCGTGCACCGGCGCCGAGAACGAGGCGGCCGGGACGAAGCAGGACGCGTTGTTTGACCTCGCAGTCGACCCACTGGTAATCCACTATGAGCAAATAAGTCCGCGAACCGTAGGCCTTCGTACTAACAAACAAATCGGCACTCCTATCTCACTATCATAGGCACATACAAATGCCAATAAGAAAAGAATTGAAAAAGGATATTTATCGGTTTTTTCGCCTCTACGAGGTGACGCCAAGATTTCTTGCTGGAAGCATGCCTTTTCTGAAAATCACAGGCTGGGCGAGCTTTTGGTGCCGCCAACTGTATAAGATAAGCCAGATCGAAGATTTTCGCCTGAAGCGGTAATGATTTGCCGTGATATAGTACACCTCGGGTGAGGGCAGGTGCCAGAGGCCGGCCAAACGGGGGGCTTATCTCTTTGCGTTTTAATCCAACTGAAGGCGGCAGTATTGAGACCGTGTTTGACACGTCCGCCGATTCTGTTCGTTTGCGACTCGTGACCACGGAAACGCGGTTCCGGGCACACGAGCCGCAAAGCCGTGTTCGAGATGACGGGGTCCCCAGTGAACCCGAACTTTTTGGATGCGATCCCGCGTTCTTTCTTGCGTCGGTCGATGGCGCCCGATGGATTCCCAGAATTCTTACGATCTCAAGTGGAGCATCCGTCGTCGGGTTCTTGTTTGCCAAGGAGCGAAAGTTTGCGGGTCTACACTTGGGACTGATCTATGCGGATGATGTGCTCGGAATGATGATTGCGGCGAAGCCGGGCCTTGAGGAGCAAGTGTTCGAGGCCGGCTTGTCGCACCTGATGTTTAGTTCGGGAGCGTGCGGGCTCCGCCTTCTGGTCCCTCCGAGCGGGTATGCGATGAACGCAATCCGCCGGCTGGCTCAAGAATCGCCGCTGGATGTGCACTGTGGCAGATCGGACCACCACACTGAATTGCCGCTCGGCGGTTCATACGAAGCATTCCTTAAAGGTTTAGGCGACAAGACGCGCAGAAACTTTCGCTATTACCGGCGGCGATTCGAATCGTGTGGCCGTCTCGTCGTTCCGCAGATGGGTTTGAGTGTGTTCGAACAGGCGGCTTATCGCCTGGAAAAACTGAACGTGATTGGAGCCGGCCGAAACGGAATCCGGAGGGCTATGCGTATGCTTAAGACCGTGAAACGGCCGCTCCTGATGGGTCTGCGTCACGAAAGCGGCGAATGGCTCAGTATCCTGGGTGGTTGGTATGAAGCCGATCGGGTGGTGGTCTTTATGCAGATGAACAACGAGCGGGAATTTCCCAAGGAATCGCTGTGCACCGTTGCGCGCAGCTACCTGATTGAGGCCGTGATTCAGAGCGGTTTCCGAAAGCTGGTATTCTGGGCCGGAGTAGGCGGCCCCATAGCACGCTACTGTGTGCCGGTTCCGGCGCTCGGTGTATATCTGGACGCTCGCACGCCGCTTTGGAGAGCCACCCGCCGGGTCGTGGCTCTCACCGCGTCCCTGCTGCCGCGGAAGGCGTCGGAACTAGCCAATTGGGTTTCTCCGGCGCAAGTTTAGATCCGAGAGATACAGAGATACAGAGGGCGGGCGCAGGAATAACGATCCGAAGAACCTGCGCCGCCTTGGAACGCGCTCGGCGCGTTCGCCGTTAACCGGCCCGGTAGATGCGATAACCGCGGTTTTGTTTGTATAAATGAAAGCATTCCATGCTGCTTAATACCGCCGTTGGCGCCGGATTTACAAAAGTCAGAAAAATGGTTCTGGGAGATGATTCAAGCGACGCCTCTAGATTCCCGAGGACGCCGTTCAGCACCCTCGGCCCGAACGGATTGAATAAAAAAACTACCAGATTCCCCGGTGGAAAGCGGTAATCCATCGCGTCCATGTTTTGCGATTCTATGCGGGAACCCGGTTTCTTTGATCTACTGTAACTACGAATGTTTTGTTCCGCCTGCTCGTGCAGCGCAGCATCGTACTCGACCCCTTGAATCAGATGAAAGGGCCACTCCGCCGCAACTAGTAACACTCGTCCCTTGCCAGATCCGAGATCGATGAACGAGTATTCCCGATAGGTGTGAATGGGCAGATCCTTTAGAATTTTCCTAACCTTAGACGGTCTCGTAGGCAAATATGGAAAGAAGTCGGCCACCGCTCCTGGCGATTCGTGCGTGACGCCAGTATGCACCCGGCGCGTGAGGTCGAACCACCAGCCCTCGAAGCGAGTTACTGCAGTCTTAAGACGGCCCAAACCGAAGCGGCCCGGCGTGTCTTTCATCCTCTATCGTCCTACCAGGAAACGCAGTCCATGGGTGAGGGCAACGATTTCGGTATACCCGCGTTCAACGGTGACCATGTGCGCCGTCATGGCTTTGATCTGCCGGTAAATGCCCGCGCGGGCTTCGCCGTCGTGTTCCATCAGAACTTTCACCATCTCAGCAGACTGGGCGAACCTTAGCGGAGCGCACCGCGACACCGCATCGCCCTGAAGCGCCGGGGTCACCTTACCAGATCCGCACTGGGATTCACGCCGGCACATGGGCTTAAACGTTTTCGGTTAGGCGTAGCCAGCGAAGCTTTTTGGGGACAGATTGTCAACCCGATTGTAAACCTGCCCTACGAACGCGCTTCACACTGCGCTTCCCGAATCCATTTAAGCACGCCGTCACATAACCTCAGATCATTCGTGAATCGTCGTGATGTGTTTACCAAACCGCTCCGCGCGGGTGACGCGCTACGCGGACAACGGGCACGACTTCCTCCCCTGATCGGGTAGTTGGCCCCAAGTCCTGGTTGGGGGAAGCGTGCGACGGGGCCACGCCGGCGACATCGTGATCTCCCAGATCCCCGTTTGGGACCAATTACGAGGTCGCCGGGGCCGGCGGGATCGATCTGAGCTTTGTACGAGTGCCGACAACACGCCCGGAGGTCAGGTAAACACTGCGCGTCAGCGAGGATTGATCCTCAGTTAGGCACGTGTCAGTATCGGGCGCGATGCGTCGGAGTGGTCAGGCACCTGCCCGACATACGAGGAGCTGGCCGCAGGCCGGACTCAAAGCCTATGATCTTGACCGCAGCCGCTACGGGCGGCACGTTTTCACTATTGGAGTTTCTTCCGGTTGACCGATCCGGTACGCGTGACCATCAATGCCGTGGGCCGTAGTCCGGCTTGATTAGCCACGCCATAGGTATTCGTGAGCAATTCGCTGGCGTCGCGCCCAAGTGCGGCCCGATTCCGCAAGGATGTTACATGGGCCAAACCACCGTTATTCGTGGCGTAACGCCACAAGGGGATCTACGTGGCTGGCTCGGCGTGCGGGGATGTAGCAAGCTACCAGTGCCACCAGCATCAACAGCAGACTCACCCCGATCAACGTAACCGGATCGCCCGGCTTTACCTCGAAAAGCATGCTGCCCAGCAGGCGCGTCACTGCCAGTGATGCCGCCGCGCCTATCGCTAGTCCGAATGCGGCCAGCACGACGCCCTGCCGTACCACCCGTCCGAGCACCTGTCCGCTGGGCGCGCCCAGAGCCACGCGAATGCCGATCTCGCGCGTTCCGCGCGTCACCTCGTGCGCCAGCAAACCGTACAGCCCGATGGCCGCCAGCAGCAGCGCCACCAGCCCAAACAGACTAGCGAGGCGCGCAACCAGCCGTTCCTGGAAAAGCTGCCTTTCGATCGTTTCCGTCTGCGTCCGTATGTTCACCACCGGTATGTCGTTGCCCGCCTGCCGCACAACATCGCGCACATCCGGCGCCACCGCCATGGGATCCCGCGAAGTCCGCAACTCGAACGAGCCGCCCTCCGCGGCCGGCACATAGATCGTCGGAGCAATGGAACTCCGCAGGCTCTCATATTTGGCATCGCGCACCACGCCCACAATCTGCCACCCGGCGCTCGCCGTTTCATCCGGCGATGGATCGCCATTCACGCCCGGCACATAAGCGCCGAACGGCTGCCCGATCGGGTTCACATTCGGAAAATAGGCGTGCACAAAAGCATCGTTCACTATCACTGGCTCCGCTACGCTCGCGCGCGCTTGCTTATCGACCTCCGTCCTAGCCGTCAGTTCGTACTCCTCCGGGTTGAACTTGCGGCCTCGCAGCACGGGGATTTTCATGGTTTCAAAAAACTGAGGCCCCACTGCCATGTAATCCGCAGTCTTCGTCGATGTCGGCGGCGTTCCCGGCAGGTGAAAGTCGGTGCTCCACAGGCTGCCGCTCAGCAGAATCGAACTGGAATAGCTCACCGCGGTCACGCCGGGAATAGCGGCGAACCGGTCCCGCAGGTCGCGATAGAAGGCGGCCATGCGCTCGCCCTTGTATCCCTTGAGCGTGGCGTCCACCTCGAATGTCAGCAGATTGTCAGCGGCGAACCCCGGATCGAGACTCCGCAAGTTCTGCAGTGTATGTACCACCATCCCCGCGCCCACCATCACGACGACAGTGAGCGCCACTTGGGCAACCACCAGAATATTTCCCAGGCGGAATCGACCCTGCCGGCCGCCCAGCCCGCCTGCGCTATCTTTTAAAGCCGGCGTCAGGTCGATGCGCATCGACCGCATCGCGGGAGCAATTCCGAACAGCAGGCCCGTTAAAAGGGTAGCCGCCAGTGTGAAGCCCAGCACGCGCCAATCGATCTCAGCGGAAAATCGAAACCACGAGTCTGCATGGTTGAGGGCAAAATCGACCAACCCGCGCGCGCCCCAATAAGCCAGTAGAATTCCCAGTGCTCCTCCCATCAGCGACAGCGTTAGGCTTTCGGTCAGCAACTGGCGCACCAGCCGTGCGTGTGCCGCGCCCAAAGCCAGCCGTACGGCGATCTCCTTCTGCCGCGCTGCCCCACGCGCCAGCAGCAGCCCCGCGACGTTCGCGCATCCGATCAGCAGCACGAGCGCCACCGCGATCATCAGCACGTACAGCATCGTGGAGATGCGGCCGCGCAGCCCCGTCAAACCGGTCTGCGCCGGCAGCAGTTTGATGGCCGGCTGATCCTCGGCCTTGGCGATGGGCTTTTCCGCATGCAGCAGGTTATACGCGAACATGCTGGTGAGCTGGCTTTCCGCCGTAGCTACGGAGATCCCCGGCTTCAACCTCCCCGCACTCACAATCCACCACGAACCTGCGTCCTCCTGGCTGGGCGTCCACTTCCGGCCGACCTGAAGATTGCGCCGTTGCCACAGCGCCACCGAAAAATCGCGCACATTACCAGGCGTAAGATAAGCAAACCCCGCGTCGGCCACGCCCACCACCGTGAACGCCACCCCATTCAGGTCGAGCGTCTTTCCAACTATCGAAGGATCCGCGCCGAACTGCCGCTGCCAGTAGCCATATGTCAGCACCACCACTGCCGGCGCGCCGGCGTTGTCATCCGTCGGAATGAGCACGCGCCCTAGCGACGCTCCCACGCCCAACGCGCGAAAATAGTCGCCCGAAACATACTGCGGGTTGGCGCGATGAACCCCGCCGATGCCGCTCACCGTCATCGGTCCGCCACCCGCGAATTCCGCCAGGCTCGAAAACGGGCCGTGCTCGAGTACTTCGTCGAGGAACGGTTTGGATAACGAGCAACCGTGCTGGCCGGCGCCCTGTCTTTGGTTGTCGCAGTCGCCGTACGAGCTGTGGCTGTACAGTTTGGGGCCTGACCGCATGGTCCACTCGAGCAGCATCAGGTGGTTTGGATCACGCACCGGCAGCGCCTTAAACATAACCGTGTTGATGACGCTGAAAATCGCGGTATTGGCGCCGATGCACAGCGCCAGCGTGAGCACGGCAACGGCTGCGAATCCGCGATTTTTCGCCAGCAGGCGCAGACCGTAGATTACGTCTCGCCGCCAGCCGGTGAACCACGATAGTTTTCCGCGAGTGTCGAATTCGCGGTCTTCGGTCTGCTGCTGCCAAGTTGCCATAATCGGTTCCTTTCCGTGATGCGCGTCCGCCAGTGCATTTGCCAGTGCCTGCCAATCGCTGATATGCCGCCGCGCGATTTCAGCCGCCTGCGCTTCGCTCGCGCCCATGCGCAGCGCCTCGGAGTAGGCATCCTCCATCTGGCGCGCCACTTCTTCGATGATTTCGGCTTCGCGCTCCGCACGGAAGCCCCTGAGTCGCAGGTGTTGCCACACGTACGCTGGCCAGTCAGGCATGGTTTGGCCGCACGATCTGGTTGATGGTAGCCACAAACTCGTCCCAGGCGCTGCGCTGGTCCTTCAAAAATGTGCGTCCCGCCGGCGTCAGCCGGTATAGCCGTCGCCGCCGCTCGCCCGATTTTTCCAGCCAGCGGCCGGCAATCAGGCCGCGATCCTCTAGGCGAAACAGAATGGGGTAGAGCGAACCGATGCGAAAGCGGATTTGCCCCTTGGTACGCTCTTCAATCAGCTTGCCGAGGTCGTATCCGTGGCGCGGACGCGCATCGAGAAGGGTGAGAACGAGGAGCTCGGCACTGCCTTTGCTAAGATCACGATTGAACATTATACTTTACAGAAGTATACTTCTGCGACGTATATATTGGCAAGTAGACTGAACGGCGTCTAAGATTAAGCCCCAAAACACCAAAAAGACCGGGTCGCGAAGCGGATGAAATATGCGCTTTTTGGCGCCGGATATGAGTGTACCGGCGGGTTAGTGTAACTGCCTCATTTCAACTTGGCCGTTGTAGTCGCCTGCGGTGAGGCTGAGCCCGAGTGCGACGTGCCGGAAGAATTACCCGCGTGTAGTCGCGAAGTGGCGGATAATCCGACGGCGAAAACGACCTGCTGTCGCGCGAGCGCGACAGCGGCAAACGCTACGCCGTCAAGGAGGATCTACTCCTTCGGCTGGCAGGGTGGTTCCGCCACAATGGTCAAGGTGAGGCTTCGAAACTGGGCCAGCAGTGCAGTCTCACACCTGGAGTCCGTCCCATGACCACTGTGGGATGCTGAGGCCTATCGGCACATCATCGGCGGACTGGTGATAGCCGGCCATCGTTGTCGTGGTCGCCCAAGCGAAGTAGTCGTGCAGCACTTGTCGTAGCGCAGAGTCACCGGCCAGTCCGACGTCAACCAGAGCCTGGTCGAAGCAAACGATGGCGCGGCGATCCATCTCGTCGTGCACCCCGTTGCCGCTGTGGATCCTGACGACGGTGGTCTCGTCGCCATAAGACTCGGAATACATGCTGGGTCCACCGAGCGCCTCGGCCCAATACGCGGCAAGGCGCTCGACATGCTGCGGATGGAAACCGTGGCTGAACGCATGGCCGACTACTTCGTCGGCCATCACCCGGCAGTGCCACGCGCCGGCAAGGCGTTGCAGGCCTTCCATCCCGCCCGCTGCTTCGAAGACAGTCCGCATGCCTCCATAATGACAAGCGTCCCGCGCCCAAGGCAAGACGACGGCCGCGAACAACGAATTCGCACGAGCGGCGAGCTATCATCTCTCTATGAAACGCCTCCTGTCCCTCCTCCCATTCTGCATTGCCGTTTTGTTCGCTCAGGTCCGATATACGTTCCAGCCGGGGGACACAATCCTGCGAGGCGGCTGGGTTTTCGATTCCATCCACGATGGCGTCCGCCGCAATATCGGCATTGTCGTTCGCAACGGCGAATTTCTTGAAGTCGATGCCAATCTCGCGGGACGCGATCTCGGCGCTGCTCGCGTGGTAAATCTCGCGGACGACGAATACATTCTGCCCGGCCTTTTCGATCTCCATGCGCATTTCGCCGTTGATCTTTTCGGCGCGGGCCGCGTAGACGAATATACGGTAAACCCTCTGCTCTTTCTTGCCAACGGCGTGACATCGACCTTTCCCGCCGGCGAAGTCGATCCCGAAGGAATGATGGAAGCTCGCAAGCGCATTGACAACGGGCAGCAGATCGGCCCGAGGATTATGAATTCGGGCCCGTACTTCGGTTCCGCGCGCCCGGGCTGGAACAGTGTCGCGATGACGCCCGAGGCGATTCGTGCAGATGTCCGCAAATGGGCCGCGCTGGGTATTAAAGGATTGAAGGCGAAAGGCATTCATCCGGATCAACTTGCAGCTCTGATCGATGAAGGGCATCGCCATGGGCTCACAGTCACGGGCCACCTCGACTCCGGTTTCCGCAATAGCGTCAACCCGCGCGACGCAATCGCGATGGGAATCGATCGCGTTGAACATTTCATGGGCGGAGATGCTCTCACGGCGGATAAGTCGGCCTACAGTTCGCTGGAACACCTGGACACGGCCAGTCCCGAGGTTGCCGCCATATTCAAGACTTACCTTTCCCAGAATGTTTATTTCGACGCGACGCTCGCCACGTACGGATCGTTTTCCGATCGCCAGCCTAAAGAACTATACGAGTACTGGACGAACGAAATGGATTTCCTGACCCCATATGCCCGCACCGTGGTAGAGTCCCATCTGCCCAGGCGAAACAACGAACAGTTTGGACGTCTGCTTACGGCGAAGCTGAAAGAAGTAAAGGCATTTTACGATGCAGGCGGCCCCAGCTTGATTACGCTCGGCACTGACCATCCGAGTTGGGGAGAGTTCTGGTCCGGTTTCATGTCCCATAGGGAACTGCAGGCCCTGGTCCTCGCAGGAATTCCGCCAGCCGCCGCGCTCAAAATCGGAACCATTAACGGTGCGCGCTCGTTCAATATGGGTACTAAGCTGGGTGCGATCGAACGCGGCCGATGGGCGGACCTGTTCGTCGTGCAGGGGAATCCGCTCGATGACATCCGCAATACCCGCAAGGTCAAAATGGTCATGAAAGCCGGTGAAATCTACGATCCCTCCGTTCTGCTTGCTTCGGCAAAAGGCAAGATGGGTCCCGTAAGCGCCGAGGATGCAGCTTGGTGGAAAGGCAATTTGCGTTTCGCAAAGTCCCAGTGATCTGCTACTAAGGCCTGCAACTCGCGCTGTCAAAAAGCTTTCTCAATATGAGTGGGAGCGTCCGTTAGATTGCTATCGGGCTCTCCGGGCGAATCGGGCTACTCGTAGAGAGCCATCGACGGATCCATCCGGCTTGACCTCTGTACGGATCCCCGACCACACAGCAAGCCAGAAACCTCTAAGTAGGTCGTGCGACAATGCTGGATTCTTTGAACTGCGAGTGAGGGCTGCGGCAGCGAGGACGTGTGACAATTGCGAAAAACTTGGCACTCGTGCAGCAGACTGTTTGGTAGCCTCATGAATAATATGCTCCTGATTAGCCCAGCAACCCGTTTGTTGCCATTTCGATGGCTGACCTGGCTCCCAGTAGTCCCTGAGTTTGCCGGTTCGGAGGAGGGTCGATGAAACGTGTCGTGTTGATCGGTCTTGATCCTGCGACGGTGGACTTTTCGGGTCCAGCGCTGCCGCAGGGCATGACCGCAGAGAAGATCCACGCTGGGGTCAAACTCGCGCTGGCCGATTTCGCAGCGCGGGGCTGGCATGCCCAAAACTGCTTCATCAACCCCGACAAGACTGCGGTCCCGACGGTTGAACGCTGCCTGGCCGGTCACGTCTACGACTGCGTAGTGATTGGCGCGGGTCTCCGCCTGCCACCCAGTCGGCTGGTTCTGTTTGAAGCGGTGGTCAACGCCATCCATCGTGCCGCGCCACAAGCGGCCATCGCCTTCAACACCCGCCCTGAAGTTAGCGGTGCGGCAGCCGCGCGCTGGGTCTGACACGCGAGTTCGCGACCGGACTCGTCACGGACCGTCTGCGTTAGGGCTATCTACCTGTTGAACCAAGTAACGATGAGTCGCACGGGGTTTAGGGTCGCTGTCGGATGACGGCGTTTACCGGCCAATCTCTGCTTATTTGCTGGGGGAGCCCAGTTTCCGGGCTTCTGAGACGATCTTGGTGAGCCGATTGGAGAGGCGGTCGAGGTGACTGCGCGGGGCGCCGACTGGTAGCGAACGACGGAACATTTCCAGGGCGTGTTGAGCCGCGAGTAAAGAGTCGATGAGTCCGCCGAGGCCAGTGCGAGTGGAAGCGCCCGATAGCTTCGGTTGTGGCGCCAGGTGACGAGGTTGCGATCGGGCCAGATGAAACTCGCGCTGCAGGTCGGTCAAGGCGATGTCGAGATAGAGCATCGTCATGTCGGGTGAGCTGTGGCCGAGGAGCTTCATGACGGTGGGAAAGCTTACGCCCGAACGAAGCATCTCCGTGGCATAGGTGTGCCTGAGCTGATGCGGCACGATGTGGGTGGGGAGTCCTGCCGCGAAACACACTTCGTGCAAGTAGTCGCGCAGTTGGCGCACCAGCGCTTCCTTGGTGTGTGGGCGAGCCAAGAGTAGACCATCGGCTGGCAACGGATCAAGCGAACGGAAGAAGTGAAGACGTTGGACGAGTTGACGAATGAACGAGTCCACCGGGACCATTCGTTCGGTCTTCAGCTTGCCGAGCGGAACGTGAATCGCCCACTGATCCGGAGTTGTGGAATGAAGGCAGTCGCAGGATAGGTCGGCACACTCGCCAATGCGCATTCCGGTGTGACGAATCAGCAGAAAAGCATTGCCACCGAGATCGTTGCGGCGCAACAACTCCTTTTGAAGAACTTGATCCTGCTGTGCGGTCAGCGGGCGCGGCAGGCGTTGAGGCATGCGTGGAATATCCTCGCGTCGGAGTAGTTGAGCCAGATCGGGCATCTGTTCAGCCCAGGCCAACTCATTAAGGATGCCGCGGAGATGGACGAGCAGATTGATGCAGGAGGCTGTCGCCAGGGGCGGGGTTTTCGATACGCCGATGGAATCAATCGCACGCCCGAGCCGTTGGGCCAGCGGATGTTGGAGCGGATGGCGGCGCGCACGATTCATGACGGCGTCACCGGAAGGGGGCGGATGTGCTGCGCCACAGCGCGCGCATACTGCTGGTAAACCTCGAGCGGAGTGATCTGTACGTAGACTAGCCTGGATTTTCGCGGCGAATCTCCGTTAACAAATCGAAGGTAGAATCCACGAATTACGGTGCAAGGCGGCAGTTCGCTTGTCGCATTCGTTATAT
>Ga0208193_1000589_pt1 | contig 18749 bp, 18 predicted proteins | sample June2015DPH_17_2_FD_184716 | JGI IMG/M metagenome (GOLD analysis project Ga0208193, IMG submission 184716) | Peatland microbial communities from SPRUCE experiment site at the Marcell Experimental Forest, Minnesota, USA - June2015DPH_17_10... | ecosystem: Environmental > Terrestrial > Soil >... | reverse complement strand
CGTCAACGATCCGGTCACCCGGGTTCCGGGAATTGCCAGCGTGCAGGTGTTCGGCGCCGGGCAATACGCGATGCGCATGTGGCTCAAACCGGATGCGCTCACCAATCTCGGCATCACCGTATCCGACGTCGTCAATGCGGTTGAATCACAAAACACCGTAAACCCCACCGGACAAATGGGTGGCGAACCGGCGCCCAAAGGCCAGCAGTTCACCTATTCGGTGCGCGCGCAGGGCCGTCTGACGACGCCGGAACAATTCGGCGACATCATCGTGCGCGAGAATCCCGGTGGCGGAGCCGTTCGGGTGAGGGACGTGGCGCGCATCGAACTCGGCGCGCAGACCTACACATTGGCGGGTCGCTTGAATGGGAAGCCCGCAGCAGCCCTGGCGATCTATCAGCTGCCCGGTTCCAATGCCGTCAACGACTCCAAGGCGGTCCAAGCGCTGATGGCGCAGCTAAAGAAGAGCTTTCCGCCTGACATGGACTACGCCATCGCCCTGGACCAAACGAAGGCCGTCACCGAAGGTATGCGGGAAATCGTGTTGACGCTTGGCATCGCGCTCGTGCTCGTGATCATCGTCGTCTATCTTTTCCTCCAGGGCTGGCGCGCCACGCTGATACCGCTGCTCGCCGTTCCCGTGTCGCTGGTCGGCACTTTTGCATTTTTTCCGCTGTTCGGCTTCTCGATCAATACCCTGTCGATGTTCGGCATGGTGCTGGCCATCGGCCTGGTCGTCGACGATGCCATCGTGGTGGTCGAGGCAGTGGAACGTCATATCGAGGAGGGCATGGCGCCGAAGGATGCCGCCCTGAAAGCCATGCAGGAGATTTCAGGGCCTGTCGTCGGCATTGCCCTGGTGCTCTCGGCGGTATTCATTCCCACCGCCTTTATACCGGGCATTACCGGACGGCTGTACCAGCAGTTTGCAGTCACCATCGCGATTTCCGTGATCATCTCGGCATTCAACGCACTTAGTTTGAGCCCTGCTCTCGCAGCGCTGTTGCTTCGGCCCAAGGAGCCCAGCGCGGGAGCGCTGCGAAAGTTCTTCGACTGGTTCAATCGCATTTTTGGACGCGCCACCGACGGTTACGTCAGCCTTAGCCGGACGCTGATTCGCAAAAGCGGGCTGGCCGTGGCCGCCCTGCTGCTGTTCGGAGTGGTAGCCATCTTTTTTGGCGCGAAGCTGCCGTCCGGGTTCCTGCCGGACGAGGATCAGGGATATGTCTATATCAATCTTCAGCTTCCAAATTCGGCTTCGCTGGAGCGTACGGAGCAAGCTGCGCGCGAGATAGAAAATATCCTCGCCAAGACGCCTGGCGTTCAATACACGACCAGCGTCATTGGTTTCAGCCTGCTCAGTTACATTCAGACCAGCTACAACGCGTTCTTTTTTGTCACCTTGAAGCCCTGGTCGGAGCGCGACCCAAGCCAGCAACTCCAGGCCATCAAACAGCGCCTGAATCAGCAGCTGAGCAAGCTTCCGCAGGGTGCGGCCATCAGCTTTTCGCCTCCGGCCATTCCTGGCGTCGGCACTTCCGGCGGTTTCACGTTTGTGCTCGAGGATCGGGGCGGTCATGACATTCCCTATCTGGCGGGGAACGTCGATAAGTTCTTGGCCGCTGCCCGCAAACGCCCTGAGATTGCGGGGATCAACACCTCCTTCCTGCCCAGCGTTCCGCAGCAGTTTGTCGAGGTAGACCGCGATAAAGCGCTCAAGCAAGGCGTGGCGATTTCGGATGTCTACACCAGCTTGCAGGCGTTCATGGGTGGGATCTTCGTCAACTATTTCAATCGGTTCGGCCGCCAGTGGCAGGTTTACGTGCAAGCCGAGGACAGCTATAGAGGTACCGTTCAAGACACCGAGCAGTTTTACGTCCGCAATAATACCGGTGTCATGGTTCCGCTCTCGGCGTTGACAAAGTTCAAGCCGCAATTCGGTCCTGAGTACATCATGCACTACAACGAATACCCCGCGGCTCAGATCAATGGCACCGCGGCGGCCGGGTATAGCTCGGATCAGGCCACGGCGGCCCTCGAACAAGTGTTTGCGGAGACCATGCCCCAGGACATGGGTTATGACTACCTGGGCATGTCATTCCAGCAGAAGCTGGCAGAGGAGGGCGTTTCGTCTACGACGATTTTTGGAATTTCCATTCTGTTTGTTTTCTTGATTCTGGCCGCCCTGTATGAAAGTTGGGCACTGCCTTTCAGTGTGTTATTGAGCACGCCCGTGGCCGTCTTCGGCGCTTTCGGAGTGTTGCTTTTGCGGCGCCTGTTCATCCAAGCCTTCTACCCGGCGTACATGGTCGACATGGAAAACGATGTCTATTCGCAAATCGGCTTGGTGATGCTGATCGGTCTGGCCGCCAAGAACGCGATTCTGATCGTGGAGTTCGCGAAGGACGAATACGAGAAGGGGAGGCCGCTGGTCGATGCCGCGCTCGCCGGTGCGAGGCTGCGTCTGCGGCCCATCTTGATGACCTCATTCGCGTTCGTGTTCGGCTGCGTGCCGCTGTGGTTTGCGTCGGGCGCCGGCTCCGTTGCCCGTCGAATCATGGGCACCACGGTGATCGGCGGCATGCTGGCCGCGAGCGCGATCGGTATCTTCTTCATTCCCGCGATTTTCTATTTTGTGGAGACCCTGTCCGGCGCGAAGCGCAAGGATATTGCCTCCCCCGCGGCCGCTGATGCGGCAGAGACCACCTGAAGTGCGTACTCTGGCATACCTGGCATTCGGACTGTTGCTCGCCGGGTGCATGGTCGGACCGGATTACAAGCGACCACCGGTCGAAACGCCCGGCGTCTATCGCGGGGACAGCCAGTCCTCGATTGCTTTGGCGGAATCGCTGGGCAATGAAAAATGGTGGGAGGTATTCCAAGATCCGGTATTGCAGCAGTTGATTCGCACCGCATTCGAGCAGAACTACGACGTAAGAATAGCCGCGAGCCGGGTTCTTCAGGCCCAGGCGCAACTTGGTATTACGCGAGCCAACCAGTTCCCGACGGTAAGCGCCGGGACTCAGGTGTTCAGCGAGGGAAATCCGAAGATATCGAGCTCATTTCCATCCTATCAAGCGAACGCGGGGGAATTGGATCTTGCCGTCGTGTGGAATCTGGATTTTTGGGGAAAGTATCGGCGACAAACGGAGGCTGCGCGCGCCAGCTTGCTTTCTTCGCAGTGGGGCCACCGCGCGGTTCTCGCGTCCGTGGTCTCGAGCGTAGCGACGGGCTACTTCACACTTCGCGAGCTTGATTGGGCGCTGGACGTGTCGAAAAAGACCCTGGCCGCGCGGCAGGATTCGTTGCGGCTCACCAGCGTGCTTGCCAAGAGCGGCTCGGCATCGGCGCTCGATGTGCGACAATCGGAGCAACTGGTGTACACGGCCGCGGAGACCATTCCGGATCTCGAGCGCCAGATTGCGTTGCAGGAGAACTCCCTCAGCATTCTGCTCGGTCGTAATCCGGGCCCCATAGCGCGGGGCCGCGAGCTCACCGAGCAGCCGAATCCGCCCGAGATTCCTGTCGGCCTACCTTCCGAACTGCTCGAGCGCCGTCCCGACATCCGGGAAGCTGAGGCAACTCTGGTGGCGGCGAACGCCCAGATTGGCGTCGCCAAGGCCGCGTTTTTTCCCAGCATTTCTCTCACGGGTACGGCCGGATACGAAAGCTTCGCGCTGAACAATCTATTCACTCACTCGCAGAGAGTGTGGGACGGCACCGCATCGATCAGCCAACCCATATTTGCGGGAGGGGCCTTGCGCGCGGGAATGCGCCTTGCCGAAGCGGAGGAGCAAGAAATGCTTCTCACCTATCAACAAACGATCATGAACGCTTTCCAGGAAGTCTCCAACTCCCTCGTCGCATATCAGAAAGACCGTGAATTTCGTGAGCAGCAGGAACTACTGACTGCGGCGGCGAAAGATGCCGACCGTCTTTCGAAGATACTTTACCAGCATGGCGGAGCGAGTTACCTGCAGGTGCTGATAAGTGAAAACAACGACTTGTCCGCAGAGCTCAATCTTGCGCAAGCACAGCTCAACGAACGGCTCGCGCTGGTTCAGCTCTACAACGCTCTCGGCGGTGGCTGGCAATGAGCTGGTGAGTGACCATTTCCTGGGGGGGTGCACCGCAGCGAAGAATGACCGGTCAGCACTGCAAGAGCAGCCGTCTGGCCCCGCTCTCTTCAAAGCCCTTCATCAAATGAACTCCGGCTCAGAATGGTGAGCGCAGGGTCCAAATTGTCAGTGTATTCAGATCGTCGTCAACGGCGGCAAAACGAATGGCTCTCTGGGAGACAGTGGCGGCAATTCCGAATTGCCATTCGGAGCGAGCTGACCAACTTCACCCCGCTGCTGACCGAACAGTTCAACCGCGTAACGGTAGCTGCCTGATACTTGTCGGTCGCGTCCGCGCGTTACTCGCGGCAATTTTAGAAAGTTCGGCGCCCCGCAAAAAAAAGTGCTGGACAGGGGGATCGTGAATTGCGATGCTCGGACATCAATCGACGCCAGGGGAAAATGATGGTGTTGAAGATCAACTTCCAGTTCGGCATGCGGCTCGCCTTGGGTTGCCTCGCGACGGCCGCCGCCTTTGCTGGCGCCGGCGCGCCGGATGTCGTACGCACTGCGCTGCCCGACGGTAACCCGTTTCCAATTTCCGCGGCGGTCACCGTCCGCGCCGGCGTCGACACGGTCTATGTCAGCGGTGCGCTGCCCACGGCGATCAACAAGGATGCACCCAAGGGCACGCCGCCGGTGTACGGCGACATGGAAACCCAGACCGTCAGCGTGCTTACCTCGATTCAAGGCACGCTCGCCAAACTCGGGCTCGGGATGGGTGATGTCGTGAAGATGACGGTTTTTATGGCTGCCGATCCGGCCTTCGACAATAAGCTCAATTTTCCCGGACTGATGGCCGGTTACAGCAAATTCTTCGGCACGAAAGAACAACCGAATAAACCCGCGCGCAGTGCCGTTCAAGTCGCTGCGTTGGTTGCTCCAGGTGCCTTGTTGGAAATCGAAGTCATCGCAGCAAAGTCGCACTGAGCGCGGTGCATCGACGCAAGCCGAAACGCCGCCGACGCCTGCGCGCCGTTGGAACACATGAGTAAAGATTCGGGAAGTTCGATGTCGCGGCGTCGGCTGCTGACGATAGTCGGATTGAGCGCCGGCAGTACGGCGATGTACCAGGCGATGCACAGTCTCGGCTTTGCGGCTGAAACTAATTTCACGCGGCCGATTCAGCTAAGCGCTGCGCCGAAGGGCGCCTCGGTCCTCGTGCTTGGCGCCGGTATTGCAGGACTCGTGGCCGCCTACGAATTGCGCAACGCCGGCTACCGCGTTCAGGTCCTTGAGTACAACGGCCGCGCCGGCGGTCGTAACTGGACGCTTCGCGGCGGCGACCGATATACAGAATTGGGCGGAGACACTCAGGAGTGCCGCTTCGATCCAGGCCATTACATCAATCCCGGGCCGTGGCGGCTGCCGTATCACCATCGAGGAATGCTCAGTTACTGCAAGCGGCTCGGCGTCGCGCTCGAGCCCTTCGTGCAAATCAATCACAACGCGTACCTGCACAGCCACAAGGCGTTCGACGGCAAGCCGCAGCGTTTGCGCACCGTCAAGGCCGATTACCATGGCCATGTCGCCGAACTGCTGGCCAAGGCGACTCGAAGCGAGTCTCTCGATGCGGATGTGACCGCCGAAGATCGGGCGAAGCTGCTCGATTCGCTGCGGTTCTGGGGCGCCCTCGACAGGAATTTTAGATACGTGAAGGGCGATGCGAGCAATGACCGGCGCGGCTACGAACGAGACCCCGGGGGAGGTCTCAGTGCGCGGCCGCAGTTTTCGGAACCCGTCGGTCTCAGCGATCTGCTGAACTCCGGCCTTTGGGCCGCGCTGCCATTCGGCGAAATGTACGATTTTCAGACCACGATGTTCCAGCCGGTCGGCGGCATGGGCCGGGTGGGCCAGGCATTTGCGAGCGAGCTGGCGCCGCTCATCCGCTACAACGCCAAGGTCGTCCAAATCCATCAAGACGAACATGGTGTCCGTGCCACCTATGATGATACTGCTGGCGGAGCCAGCCGACAGACGGTGCAGGCGGACTGGTGCATCTGCACGATACCGCTGTCGATCCTGGGCCAGATTCCAATGAATGTCGGCGGTCCGATGGCTGCAGCGATCGCCGCAGTTCCCTACTGTACGGGAGTAAAAGTGGGCTTGCAGTTCAAGCGCCGCTTCTGGGAAGAGGACGAGCACATCTACGGCGGAGTTACGTATACCGACCTGCCGATTGGACAGATCAGTTATCCAAGCAGCGGATTTTTCAGCGACGGCAAGGGCGTGTTGCTGGGGGCGTATATTTGGGACATGCTGAATTCGATGGAGTTCACGTCGATGACACCGGCGGAGCGCGTTGCGAAGGCCGTTGAATACGGCAGCAACATCCATCCGCAATACCGCGAGGAGTTCGACAACGGGATCGCAGTCGCTTGGCATCGGGCGCCGTTTGCGATGGGTTGCTTCGGTCTTTGGACAGAGGCGACGCGCGCTCAGCACTACGACAATCTGTGCGGATTCGACGGCCGCATCGTCCTCGCGGGAGAACACGCTTCCTACTTGCCGGCCTGGCAGGAAGGCGCGGTCACCTCGGCGCTCGATGCGATCGACCGCCTGCATCGGCGCGCCCTCGCGGCAGGAGCCGTTGCATGAATGTGCGCAAACCATGTCTGGCCGCTGCAGGCGGACTGGGAGCCGGCGTCGTATTTTGCCTTGCATTGGCGGCCGTAGCCCTCGTCGATACGCCGGCGCGGGCCGGCTCAGCCGGCATTTTCGACCCTGCGACCTTTCGTACGACCGATGGCCGGCAAATCTTCGAGCAGATCTGCCAAGGGTGCCATATGCCGAATGGCCAGGGGGCCGCCGGCGCGGGACATTTTCCGGCGCTCGCGAACAACCGCACCTTGGCATCGCGGCAGTACGTGGCGCTGACGATCCTAATGGGTCGGCGCAACATGCCGGCGTTTGGCGCCAAGCATGCCATCGGATTCGGCGCTCCGCCGGCGGCCTTAAGCGAGGACCAAATAGCGGCGGTGATCAACTACGTTCGCACGCATTTTGGCAATCGATACGCGGACTCGATCACCGCAGCCGAGGTCGCGGCGCTGGACCAGAGCTTGCACTAGGAGAGTAACCATTTCGGGTGTGCAGTGCCGCGAGGATTGCTGCTCAATACCGAAGCAGGGGCGATCTGCTCCTTCCGCGTCCAATCGTGCCGTTTGTAATTGCGCCGGAAGATCGGCCTCGCGTCATTGTGCAGTGCTCACCCCCAAGAAGCGGGCTGCTCGCCAGGTACATTGACCCGATGATGAGTTAGGAATACTTTCCGCCGAAGAACAAACCCGCCGATGACCACGAGGGATGAAGTAATCACCTGCTCCGGCACAATCTCGACAATGCACACTCTGCCCACAGCGTGCTTGCGTCGTACTACGCGGAAGACGGGCCGCCGCATATCGCGGCGGAGATTAGAACGATTCGCCTACTGAAGCAACGACGACCTCGATTGTAAAAGATTGACATTCAAATTTGTTTTCACAGAAGGAATTCAAAAATGAATACCAGAACTAAAGTAGTTGTCAGTGCGACCGCGATTGCATGCACCCTCGTTGGGCTCGCCCTGGCGACGCCCATTGTAAATCTCGCCTCTCCATTATTTTCCGTAGGGCAGCACCCATCGGACATCCATACGCATGGTGTTGGGAAAACGCCCAGCGGCGAATCGTTCGAGGTTAGGCTGAATAGCGAGGGCCCTTCCACCATGTCGAATCAGGATGCCGCCTATGGTGTCGGTGGGGTCAATGGGTGGCATTCTCACCCGGGCATGGTCGCCGTCACCCTCGTTTCAGGCTCGATTCAATGGTTCGACGAGAATTGCAAAGAAACGGACTACAACGCCGGCGATTCATGGACCGAAGGCAGCAAAGTCCACTATTTCCGAGTTGTGGGCACGACAGGTATACACCTGACTGCGTTCTTCATCACTGCACAAGGCGCCGCGCTAAGGACGGACGAGGCCGCACCGGCCTGTGCTGCGGGTCTCGGTCTCAACTAATTATCAGCCGATTCAAGGAATGCAGGCGGTGAGCACAGGCTCACCGCCTGCAACCGAAGTTGTCGTTTGACGTGCTGATGGGAGAGTAACCGAAAGTTGGGGGCGAGGCGGGTTGCGGTCTACTACATTACATGTTATATAACATATCATTGACTGGCTGCTAAGAGGACCGACCGCATGGTCGAGGACGTCGTCAAGGATTTTGGGTATCTGACACTTGGCACGAGGCTGAAACGCCTGGGAGAGCGGTTGCAGGCACAGACACAGGTGCTGCTCGAGCAGGCGAGCCTCGACGTGCCTGCATCGCACTTCCCGATGCTCGGAGCCCTCGACAGGCTGGGAACCCTGAGCGTGGGCGAGTTGACAGAGGCGCTGGGGGTCAGCCAGCCGGGCGTCACTCGCATGCTGGACAAACTCGAGATGGAAGGGTTGGTGCAATCCGTGCAGTCGGAGGACGACCGGCGCGTACGGACGATCGCGTTGAGCAAGTCGGGACGTCAGGTCGTCACGAGAGCCAAGCGCACTGCGTGGCCGCTGATAGAGGCGGCAGTCGCCGATGCCTGTACCGGTGACGCGCGACCAATCCTGGCGGTCCTGGCCGCGTTCGAGACATCGATTGCGGCAGTTCCGCTGAATGCCCGGGCCGAGCGCTTGCGATCCCGGACGGAATATGAACGACCCAACAAAAGCACATCCGCTTGATCACGTGATTTGGAGGGCACTCACCAGCCGCCATCGCAACGTGGCGGAGGGTGGTCAGTTGGCGCTTCGCTATCTCGCTCCTATTGCGCCATTTGCGGCAACGATTGACGTAAGTACCGCAAGCTTCGAGTCCCTTCTCGGCCTTCTGCCGGCGGGCGATCAGATTGCGCTCGTTACACTTGAAGAGATCACGCCTCCTTCATCCTTCTCTGTCATCGAGCGGGGCGCTGTCGATCAGATGGTCTTGGTTAAAATGCCCTCTTGCGCGGGCTCCGTGCCCATTGTCGAGCTGGACGCCAAGGATATCCCTGACATGCTGGCGCTTGTGGAGGCCACACATCCGGGACCGTTCGGTGCGCGCACGATCGAACTCGGGCGGTACATTGGAGTTCGCCGTCAAGGGATGCTAGTCGCGATGGCAGGAGAGCGTATGCGGCTCGATGGCTTCACCGAAATCAGCGCCGTGTGCGTCCATCCTTCCTGCCGAGGGCAGGGGCTCGCGGCGGAGCTCATAAGCGCCCTCGCGCGATCCATCGCGTCGCGCGCGGAGACTTCGTTCCTGCACGTGTTCAATTCGAATCGTCCGGCGATCGATCTCTACCGCAAGCTGGGCTTCGTTCTCAGGCGGCACTTGCATCTCGCCATACTTGCGAGAGCCTCCAGCGTGCACACCTCTGCAAACGACCGGTGACCTGGTTGGTCTGCTCGATGCGCTGAAGATCCCCAGCACTGTCGTCGTGGGTCATGACTGGGGTGCAAGTCACGCATGGGGCGCAGCGCTGATGCGCCCGGATCGAGGTGAGTGACCAACTCGTGAAGTTTCTGCACACCGTGAACCCCGCCTAAGATGTCGGGACTCGGGCTCCCACATGTTGAAGCTGGCCTGGGCGTGCAACGAATGTGTGCTTCGGAAAGCCCCGGCTTCGCGCCGGGGCTTTCTTATACGCAGCCGCACCGGATGGCGGCGCGCCCAGGGGTGGGACGCTAATGTTCCAGCAACTCGAACATGTGTTTCGGCAACTCGACCAGATTGGGCGTGCCCCATCCGCTGGCGGGGTCCCACCCGGGCGTCGCTGAGTAGCCCGGAGCGACCGCCCCGGGAACGTCAAGGAGTGCGTTGTTGCCTACAGTGATGTCGCGACCGAAACTGCCGAAGCGGCCGATTCCGCCGAGCGCGTAGAGCGCTGGATTGAGAAATCCTAGCGGCCTGCCGGCGTACTGGTTGAGATCGGCGACAATGCCTGCCCACTGCGGCGAGCCTTCGCTGGTTCCGCAAATGCCGTAATAGCCCGCGTCGGCCGGCCCGAAATAACTGATGTACACGAGAATCACGTTGTTGCAATCCGCGTTGTAGGACACATCGGGCACGCCGCGCATGCCGCCGAGCTGTCTTCGCACGTCCCTCGGAAGCGACAGCTGCTGATAGAAAGGCTCTTGAAATATTTGGCTGATGCCGCCGCCGCCGGCACAGCACCCGGGGTTGCTCCAAACCGTCTCCGACTGGTAGTTGCCGGAGGTGTCCGCATTGAGGGTGGTGCCGCCGACTGCCGTTACGAGCGGCGATGAGGCTGGAAAGCCCACCGTGGGAAACGGATAGAACGTCGTCCCATCGGTCTCCGGGTTGCTGCTGCCGTCATCGCCCGCAGCGGCGAGCACCGTGACCCGCTCCAGGGCCGCGCGTGCATAAAATGCGGAGAAATCCGCGATCACTTGCGGCCCCTGGGGGCCGGCCGTGTCGGCAAAAAGGGTGTTCTCCGTCGCGCTCCAGCTCTGGGAGATGATCTTGCCGAGGTGGTGGTCGAGGGCATATTTCTCCAGCGCCAGAAATTGCGGCAGCCCTTGCACGCCTTCGGTTTCGTCCACGGGGCTCGTCAGCAAGACGATGGCGGCGCCCGGCGCCATGGCGTGCGCCCATTCCACGTCGAGCGTCGTTTCGGCCGCCCAGCCAGGCTGATCAGGATAGGTGACCGGGTCAAAGGGCACCGTGCCGAGCGGTGCAATCACCCTGAAGGAAGGGGGGTCCGGAAGACCGTAGCCCGCATCAAAGGTGGCGAGATCAGCGGCAATGGTCGGACTGCCGTAGGAATCAATGATCACGATGGTCTGTCCTGCTCCGACCATGCCCGCATCGATGAGGCCGTTCAGGCCGTATGCGGTACGCATCTCCTGCGGTGAGTAGCACGGCGAGTCGAAGGTGACCCGGCAGAAGGCATCGGTGGGTGGCTGGGAATCCCGACTGATCAGTCCCCTCACGAGCGCATGTCAATCGCATATGCACTCGACCGCACTTGAGCCGGCGGTCTCAAGGATTGCTTTCCTGAAACTGCTATGGGACAGGGGCGTATCGACGTGTCACTCTTGGCCCCCGAGACCAGCGACCGCCGGTATCGCCGGGAGTTGCGAGGCATGGCTGCGGACGCGGGTTTGGATCCAGGCCAGCAATCCGACCGCGCCCAGCACGATGGGCAACCCGAGCAGGGTATTGAAGGAGAAGGACTCACGGCCCAGCCACCAGCCCACGAACAGGGCGACCGGTGGATTGACGTAAGCATACGTCGAGGCAAGAGTCGATGAGACTCGCTCGACCAGGAATCGGTAGGCTGAGAATCCGATCAGCGAGCCAAATACCACGAGATAGGCCCAGGCCCACCACACGCGCGCGGAGTGCTGCAGCGCCCAGTGCTCGCCGAGCAAAGCGCTGACCGCGAGAGCGATCAACCCCGCCACCAGCATTTCGGCGCCAAAGCCGGTGGGCCCATGCGGGATGTCGACGCGCCGAGACAGGACGGTCCCCAGCGACCAGCAGGTCACGCCGCAAAGTATGATCAGCGTACCGGCGAGGCTTCCCTGCAAGTCCCGGCCCAGCAACATCACCGCGGCGCCGATGCCGCCCAGCGCGATCGCACCCCATTCCAGGCGGCGCGGCCACTCGCCGAAAGCCCCGGACCAAAGCGCCGTGGCCAGCGGCATGACGCTGATGAGGGCGACGGTGGCGCCGGAGCTGACCCAGTGTTCGGCGACGGCGACGCCGCCGTTTCCAACCACGAGCAAGAGAAATCCCACCAGAGCCGCGCCACGCCACTGCCGCGCCGCGGGCATGGGCCGGCCGCGAAGCGCTTGCCAGCCCAGTAATAGTCCGCCAGCCACCAAGAAGCGCGTGCCTATCAGGAAGAAGGGTGGGGTGCCTTCGATGCCCACCTTGATGGCGAAGTAGGTCGTGCCCCAGATGACGTAGACCGACAGCAGGCAAGCAACGATGAGCCAGCCCGGGGGCTTCGTCGGTACCTGCTTGTGGGTGCTTCGCGACATGATGAGGATCTCTCCGGAGTTCGATAGGTCCAGGCGCTCATGATAGCGGCCGCGTGCCGCCGCGGCTTTATACAATTTAAGAAATTTCGGCGGTATGGCCTTATAATCAAACATCCACCCGCATAGGAGCCTTCACTATGGATGCCCTCGACCTAAAAATCCTTGTAACTCTCGATGCCGATGCGCGCCGCTCCTACGCCGACGTGGCCCGCGAGTTCGGCGTCTCGCAGCCGACGGTGGCAGATCGCATTCGCCGCCTGGAGAGCCGCGGCATCGTGCGAGGCGCAATGCTGCGCGTGGATCATGCGCGGCTCGGGTTCAACGTCAGCGCATTCGTGCGGCTACGAGCTACGGCATCCCGAAAGCGCGGGGTCGCGGAGACGGCGCGCGCCATGCCTCAGGTCATCGAGATGTACAGCGTGACCGGCGACGATTGCATGATAGCGCGAGTGGTCGCACGCTCGGTGGAAGAACTCGCGGAGATTCTTCAACGGTTGTCCATGTTCGCGGACTCGAGCACATCCGTGGTGCTGGAAACGATAATCCCGCTGCGCAATCCGATCCCGGCGCAGCTGCCCACCGCGGCGGCGAAGTCGTTGCCGGGGATCGCCCGCGTTCGCCGGAACCGCGTCAAAAGACCGGCACCGCCTAAGAGCGTTGCCACGAAGCTGGCCTGACGAATCGAACGCAGCAGCCGTCCACCCTGATCGTCTCCGGTTGAAATAGCGAGTTCGCAAGGGATGCCGCGTTTTTCCGCCAACCTGGGCTTTTTGTGGTCTGAGCGCCCACTCTTGGAGCGTATCGAGGCTGCGGCCAAGGCCGGCTTTGGTGCAATCGAAATGCATTGGCCATACGAGGTTGCCGCAGCGGATGTCAGGTGCGCCTGCGAACGGTATGGTGTCATGCTATTGGGCATCAACACCGTTCCGGGTCGGCTTCAGGACGGCGACTTCGGACTGGGCGCGGTATCCGGGCGGGAGGAGGAGTTTCAGGGCGCTATCGATCAGTCGGTCGCCTATTGCGTCGCTTCGGGAGCGACGGCTATTCATGCCATGGCGGGCAATGTTCGGGCCGATCACCGGATCGACGCGCGCCGGGTTTTCGTGCAGAATTTAAGGCTCGCGGCGGACAAGGCCGCTCGTCATGACCTTACCCTACTGCTCGAGCCCCTCAATCCGCGTGATCATCCGCGATACTTCTACTCAACGGTCGCGGCGGCAGCGGATCTCATCGCGGAGTTGGACCGCCCAAACATCAAACTGCAATTCGACGTCTATCACGTTGGTATGAGCGAAGGAGATATCTTGACGAAGCTGGAGCAGCATTTCCCGATCATTGGGCATGTCCAGATTGCCGCCATACCCACTCGAGCGGAGCCGGACGAGGGCGAAGTTGCGTATGGTGCGATCTTCAATCGGCTCGATCGGCTCGGTTATCGCGGATGGGTAGGTTGCGAGTATCGTCCCAGGGCGGGAACGGATGACGGACTGTGTTGGGCACAAACGCTCGGCGTGACGTTATCGCCGCATTCGCGGGCAAGGCAATGACAAAAATAGCGCTGGTGACTGGAGCGGGTTCTGGAATCGGCCGCGCAGTTGCCGTGGCGCTTGGCTCAGCAGGCTATCGCGTCGTTTTGACCGGCCGTCGCAAAGAACCTCTGGAGCAGACGGCACGCGCAATCGACGCTACAACTCTTATCGTCGAGTCCGACGTCACAGATTCTCGTTCGGTTGAGCTTTTGTTTTCAAAAGTACGAGACAGCTTCGGGCGGATCGACTTGCTGTTCAACAACGCCGGGACCAACGCAGCCGCCGTGCCATTCGAGGATCTAAGCACGGAGCAATGGAATTCAGTCATACAGACCAACGTAACGGGTGTGTTTCTGTGCGCGCAGGAGGCTTTCAGGTTGATGAAAAGCCAGACGCCGCGCGGCGGCCGGATTATTAATAACGGCTCGATTTCTGCCACCGCGCCGCGCCCGAACTCTGCACCCTATACAGCCTCGAAGCATGCCGTGAGCGGCCTCACCAAATCGATCTCTCTGGACGGTCGCAAATACGACATCGCCTGCGGTCAAATCGATATCGGCAACGCGGGCACGTCCATGGTTGAGAGTATGAAGGTCGGGGTTATCCAAGCCGATCAGTCGATAAAAGCAGAACCCACGTTCGACGTTCAGCACGTCGCAAATGCCGTGGTGTACATGGCCTCGCTTCCGCTCGATGCCAACGTGCAGTTCATGACCATCATGGCGACCAAGATGCCGTTCATCGGCCGCGGCTGACACCGGGTGTCATTACTCGGGAGGGTACGCTGCGGCGATAGAGAGTTCGGGTAACCACATTAAGGAGCATCTGGATGGAGAAAGTTCAGGGCCGCTTCATAGGTTCGTAGCGATTTCGCATGGACCGCCGATTGCATCACCGTCGCCTGGTCAGTGGGAGTGGCGGTGTGTTGCCGAGCAGCGGCAGCGATCAAGCTGTGCTGCAGTGAATTTAGCGGGGTTTGCAGAGATTGATCGTCGTCTCCGATGCTGCACGCCGCCGTGATGCTAGGCCAGTTGGTATTTTTGTTGGTGTCATTGAGGGATAGCACAGCGTCCAACGTCGGGGCATTCTTGATTCGGGGGCTGGTCAAAAATGGATTGTGCGCGTCGGCGTCCAAAGTGAGCCAGTCCCGCACCGTTGCCAAGATGGACGTATGGTCATAAGGTGCGTGCCCTTGCGGGGCGCGAAATACCGTTCCCGGTCGTACATAGGACGACACCACAATGGTCGGCACTCGCACTCCAAACCGGCTGAAATCAAAGGTGCCGTCGCGAGACTGCGGCGAGGGGTCCGGCGGCGCGGCTTCCGTTGTCGGCGGGACATGATCGTAACAGCCACCGTGCTCGTCAAACGTTATCACCAGCAGGATGGCGTCGCGATATGAGCTGCTCCGGACGGCTTCGTACACATCCGCAAGAAACTGCTCGCCGCGGCAAATGTTATGCGGCGGATGGTAATCCGCCGGAAAATCGATCGCAAACAACCCGAGTTCCGGGGTAAAGCGTGGTTCGACAAATGAATACTGGGGCAACTTCTGAGCTGGGGTCGCCGTGGATGGGGCGGCGCACAGGTTCTTGAAGGTTTCGTAGCGCTGAATTTTCTCGACATGGGGGATCAGCCGAGGGAAAAACTGTGCCAATGTCAGCGAGGGTATCAAGGTAGTGTTGTGGTACACGCCCCAGGACTTCCCTTGGCTCTCCAGCACATTGAAGATGGTGGGAATGTCGTAGGGCTCGTAGTTGTCATTATTGATATGCCCGTCGGAGGAGCCTGCGTGAACAAATCCGCGATTGGGCCAGGTCTGCGTCGGTACCGACGAATACCACTGATCGCACACGGCAAAATTGCGGGCAAGATCATTGAGTACATTCGCTTCCGCGGGCCCAAAGGTTTGCATGATCTGTGCGGCATTGCTGCCTCCGGCGTCGGGCGCCGAATAATCCAGTAGGAAACCACTCATATCTGCTACTGCACCGGGAGCAGGGCTCGTGGTCCCGAAGAGCTGAGCGTTCACGTACGGAAATCCCTCGTGAGGGTCAGGAGAGGGTACGACACTGGGATTGTTGGCGGGAGGCCATGCCGTGGGTGGCCGACCGGCGATGTCAAGGTCAATTAAATCACACGCCGACGGTAGTACCGCCGATCGCGTCATCCAATGATCGATCATACTCCTCCAGTCGCCTAACGCGGCCACTTCAAATTACCTGCACGTTCAAGCTTAAGGCGCGGACCCGCCTCGAGACTGGGCGGCGCTTAGTTTCAACTGGAACGGAATCGACTCCCGCAGAAACGTCCGGGACATTTGTCAGTTCAATCCTGTAGACACCAAAGGTTGACGAGGAGATCAAGACGATGAACGCTCGAGGAACAGAACATGCCAGGCGCGCATCGGCGTCGATGCCGTCGGGCTTCGAGCCGGACGCAGTGGCAAAAATATCGGCAGATTTGACGGCTCTTCTGGCCGATCTGTTTGCCCTCTACATCAAGACCAAGAATTTCCACTGGCACGTGTCCGGGCCGCATTTTCGCGACTATCACCTGCTTCTCGATGAGCAGAGTGACCAGATATTAGCCACGACCGATGCTATTGCGGAGCGCGTCAGGAAGATCGGCGGGGTGACTTTGCGTTCGATCGGCCAAATCGTCGGGCTTCAGCGTATCGTCGATAATGACAAGGAATTTGTCGCTGCCCAGGACATGCTGGCCGAACTGTGCAAGGACAACGCGCAATTGGCGGTCCGTCTACGAAGCGCCCACTCACTATGCGACGAGTATGGCGATGTGGCCACCGAGAGCCTGATCGAAATGTGGATCGACGAGGCTGAACGTCGCGTCTGGTTCCTCTACGAAGCAACGCGCCTCGGCGCCGAAAAGGGGGAATAGGCGATCGAGTATCGGCGGCCCTTCGACCCTGCGAGCCGGAGACGCGGCAAACCAGAAGCTCCTTCTCGGCATAGTCCGCCTGGAAAAGCGCCCACGATGCCGTGCCGGCAGGCACCCATCGTAGACACTTGGGGAAAATCGGCGGCGGTCGCCGCCGAATCCCAGGCGCTGTTCACGACCAATGGAATACGCCGGCATCCTCGGAAGCCAGCCCGCCGATCGCGGACCAATCGAGATTCTCGCCGCCCTGGGCGAGCAGGCGCAGGAATCGGTCGTGCAGCAGGCTTCCGAGCGGCATGGGTACGCGCAGGCTCTCGGCCGCGGCCAGCGTGAGACGGATGTCCTTGTATCCGAGCGGCGCCGCGAACGCCGCGGGTTCAAACTTGCGTTGCGCGATGAGGGCTCCGTAGGTCTTGTATGCCGGGACGTTGAACACGGTCGAAGTGAGGAACTCGATGTACGCATGCGGGTCGATGCCGGCCTTGCCGACGAGCGCCACGGCTTCACCCAGCGCCTCGATGGCGGAGGCTAGCAGAAAGTTGCCGCTGAGTTTCACCAGATTGGCGGCCGAGGGCTCGGTCCCGATCACGGTTGTTTTCTGCCCCATGGCGCCGAACAGCGGCTGACACGCATCGACGGCGGCGGGGTCGCCTGCGGCCACGATGAATAGCTTTGCCGCCGCCGCCATATCCGGGCGGCCGAAAACCGGCGCGGCGACATAGCGCTGTCCCGCTTTCGCGTGCGCCTGCGCCAAGCGCTTGGAGAGCTCCACACTGATCGTGCTCATCGATACGTGGATCGCGCCCTTGGGCAGGTGGTTGATGATGCCCCCTTCGCCGAGGGTGACGTCGGATGCGGCATCATCATTGGCGAGCATGGAGAGCACGGCGCTCCCGGCGCACGTGTCCGGGAGCTGGGTGGCTTCGTGCGCACCGAGTTCGACGAGCGTGGCGCTCTTTCCGCGGCTGCGGTTGAATACGGTGACGTCATGACCGGCCCGCACGAGGTTGGTAGCCATGGCTGCGCCCATGCGGCCGAGTCCGATGAATCCAATTTTCATAGCTAAACTCCTTACAGTCTTGTCCGCAATTAGGGGCGTTGCGGAGGCGCCATGAACTCAGGGCCGATGGGGTCGACGACAGCGGTGTTGACGATGTGCTCGATCAATTCGCGCTCCGCGTCAGTGAGCGACCAGCCTGCCACACCGAGCGCTGACTCTACCTGATCCGGGTGACGGCCGCCCCAGAGCGCAACGCTGATGCCCTGCCGTAAGCGGCCGCACGAAAGAGACAAGCGGTGATCAATACGGCGGCGAAGAATGCGAACATGCGTAGCGTATTCATAAGCGTTTCCTCGAATCGAGATCAATGTCATGTGCTGGGCAATCTACTCAGGGCACGAGACACGCGTATTTCCGACCGGGCGCTCAATATTTCAGGTGAAATCCGCCTGGGGTCGGGTCGGCCGAAGGCTCCGCGGTGCGCATTGCGGGCGCGTTTCGCCCCTGATTTCATCGGTAATTCGCGTAATGCGCCGCGAAATCGAAGCGCAACTCATTGTGAGCATGCTTGTTCTCGACACGGCGGCCGATGCGATTGTCAGGCGCGCGGTGAACCACCATCAACATGATGAGGAAAGAACATGAGCAGCTATCTACGAAAACTATATGGATTGTCGTCGGCGGTCATATTGGCCGGTGCACTTGCCGGATGCGCGACCTACAGCAAATGCGGACTCGAGGGGTGTGCGGGCGATGCGAAGGTGACGTCGGATGTACAGACGTTGTTCAATCAACATCCGGATTTCGGCGCGCCGGGCGCAGTCGGGGTTCAGACAATCGATCACGTCGTGTATCTGAGTGGCTTCGTCACCACCGGCCTGGAGCGAGACACCGCCGGGTCGCTCGCCCAGTCGGCTCCGGACGTGACGCGGGTCGTCAACTCGATCGCGGTGACGCACTAGCAACGGCGGCGCCGAGCGCAGGAGTTCGCGTATGCCGAGGGCGCGCGCACGCTTCTGCACCTGCGCTCCGGCGAAGCCACTCATCGGCACGATCGGTAAGTCGGGGCGCAGCAGCGCGATCTCACGGGCAAGCCCATGCGCGGTGCGTTCAATACACGACCTCGACCGCAGAGCTGAAGATGTAGCCCGCGCCGCGCTCGGTGACGATGAACTGCGGCAGTGACGGAT
>Ga0208193_1000588_pt1 | contig 18755 bp, 16 predicted proteins | sample June2015DPH_17_2_FD_184716 | JGI IMG/M metagenome (GOLD analysis project Ga0208193, IMG submission 184716) | Peatland microbial communities from SPRUCE experiment site at the Marcell Experimental Forest, Minnesota, USA - June2015DPH_17_10... | ecosystem: Environmental > Terrestrial > Soil >... | reverse complement strand
CAATGGTTTTAACGGCTTACTCCGCGCTCTCCCTGGTGAGCCGGGCTTTGTTGCCACCATTGCCAGCGCAATGCGCAGCATTGTCGCCAGCTTGACGCCAGCGTCGGGGCGTCAGGACCACACGGCTTTGCCGTCCGCACACAGCGTCGTTCGTCTTGCAACGCCGCCGCGTCCACCGCATCCCGTCCAACGTTCGTGACGATGGCCAACGTCCCTCTTCCGGACGAGACGCGCGAAGCTGTAGGAGTGATTTGCCCGACGGGTTAAGCGAAATATTTTTGCGAGAAGGGCTGGACAGGGATTTTGCGAAATTGCCCGACGGGCAAATCAGTTCACTCCTACCCCACCCAAAACTCCGGCAGCGCCGGCGTCAGGCGTCCACCCATCCGCACGGGTGCGACCTTCACCGCGAGCCCCGTCGCATCGTCGGTCTCGACCGCGATGCCGGAAAGTGTCGCGGGTCCCAGCGCCGGCTCGAAGCGCGCCGCCGGAATGCCTGACGTGAACCGCCGCATCGGCTCGTCCTTCTGCATGCCGATGATCGAGTCGTAATCGCCGGTCATGCCGGCGTCGGTCATGAAGGCGGTGCCGGCGGGCAAAATCTGATGGTCTGATGTCGGTACATGGGTGTGGGTGCCGACCACAAGGCTGGCGCGGCCGTCGCAGAAATGGCCGATCGCCTGCTTTTCGCTGGACGCCTCGCCGTGGAAATCGACCACCACCGCATCTGCCGCCTCGCGCAGCGGACAGGCTGCGAGTTCGCGGGCCAGAATCGCAAAGGGATCGTCGAACGGCGTCATGAAGACGCGGCCGATGGCGTTGATCACCAGCGCGCGCTTGCCGCTTTTGGTATCGATCAACGCGGCGCCGCGGCCGGGGGTGCCCGGCGGGAAATTGGCCGGGCGAACAAGACGCGGCGCACGCTCGATGAACACCAGCGCCTCGCGCTGATCCCAGGAATGATTACCAAGGGTGACCGCGTCGGCGCCGGCATCGAGCAATTCCTGGTAGATCGCCTCTGTAATTCCGAAACCACCGGCCGCGTTCTCGCCGTTGACGACGACGAGATCGAGCGACCAGTCGCGGATCATGCCCGGCAGATACTGTGAGACGGCGGTACGCCCGGATCGACCGACAACATCGCCGACAAACAAGATGCGCAAGTTAACTGCTCCGAAAATCGAACACTTGCTCTTCCGTTAGCACATAATCGAGCGCTACGTCGTGCGCGAGCGCGGGGACGGCCTTGATTTCCTGCGCGGCGAAGGCAACGCCGATCGCCGCGATCGGCTTTATTTTTCGAAGATGCGCCAGCGTAAAGTCGTAGTGACCGGCGCCATAGCCGATCCGATGGCCAAGGCGGTCAAAGGCGGCACACGGCACCAGCATGATATCGGGAATGAGTTCGGCCATGGCTGGCGACGGCTCGAGAATGCCGAGGGGCCCGAGCGTAAGGCGGTCGCCCGGTGACCACGCGCGGAACACGAGCGATTTGCCGCGCGCAGGCACGGCGGGGAGCGCGAGCCTGGCCCCTTGCGCCGCCAGTTTTTGCATGAGCGGCGCGGGATCGAGTTCGCTTCGGATCGGCGAATAGCCGGAGACGATGGTCCCAGTGGCAATTTCGAACGGCAACCCTCGCCTGGCCAACGCTTCACTGGCGGCCGCGCGCGCCTCCTCACTCAACGCGGCACGCGCATCGAGTGCGATCTTGCGGAGATCACCTTTGGACGGGGTTGCGGACATGCGCGAAGCTCGCTCGCCGTTCGATCTGGAGAGAACGCCACATCACGCCAGGGATAGAGAGAGAAAGTGCGAAGCCGCGAACGCCGTTGAAGCACTCGATCCCGGAGTTCCCTACGAAAGTAGGTGGGCACCATGTGACCGGGTCCACGGACCCGGCCAGGGACAGTTCCCTAAAGGATCGATAAGGCCCCGGGGATATTATGGCTCCTGACGCACGACGCAGCCTCGCGGAACCAATGTAACAACGAAGCAACCGAATAACCAGCGGCGGCAGCGCGAAAGCATCGCTGGTTACGCTTTTCCTTCACTCTGCCCGGCCGATGACGACTTCCACGGGGGTGGGCGCAAATCCGGCGGCGGGGTTGTTCTGCTGCGGGCAGTTCGAGATCACGACGATCAGCGGCATCTCCGCCCGCAACACCACGTAATCGCCCGGTTTTGAAATTCCTTCTGATATCGTCAGTTCGCCATCGGCGGCGAACTTGACCCTCATGAAGAAATTGATGTTCGAGACGATTTCCGACGGCGACATCGCCCACTTGGCCAGTTCTGCGATGAAATTGGTCCGGCAGCTTTCCGTCTTGTCGACCCCGTAGCGGACCTTGTCGATCTCGCAACTGCAGCAGCCGGCCAGGGTGTCGTGGTAACCGCAGGTGTCCTCAAGCACCGACATCATGGCGCGCGCCCGGTCTGAATAAATCTTCGAGCCTTTCGTGATGTAGAGTGACTTGTTCAGCCTCACCGTGGTCGGGATATTGATCCGGTCGAGCGGAAGTTCGGCGCCGTAGCAGAGGAAGTCGATCGCCTGCTGCCCCATGGTGTCGATCAGCTTCAACGTCTGACCCGAATCGAGGCGCGCGGACCATCGTCCCTTGGCTTCGACGGTTTCGCGGCGAATGATCGAGTTTTCAGCGGGCGCCATGGAATTTTTTCCTTTGGGTCGTTGAGCCCTCACCCAATAGCGACGCCGCCGCCGACCGTCCGATTAAGCACCTGCGTGGTCTTCTCGATGCGGTCGGCGGCGGCGTTGAGCGCATTCGCCACCGCGACCTGCGTGGCCTTGGCGCGATCGGCGGCGACAGCGCGCACGTCGCGCAGCGCAACCAGTTCCTGCTCGAGGCTGCGGATGCGATTTTCCGAATCCAGCAGTTCGTCGCACACGGTGAGCGCCGCCATCACGGTCAGCCTCGCATCGCCGATCTCGCCGAACTTGCCGCGCAGGCTTTCGATCCGCGTCTCCAGGCTCTCGGCGAGCCTGAGCAGCCGCGTTTCCTGCCCCTCCTCGCAGGCCATGCGATATTGCCGGCCGTTGATGGTGACGTTGACGTGGCTCATGACAGCTCTCCCGAATCCAGCACCTCGCGGATGGTGCCGATCGCGGCATCGAGCCGTTCGGCGATTTCTCGGTTGGAGCGCTCAAGCCGCTTCGAGCGCACCAGCGATCCGTCGAGTTCGTCGGCCAACCGCGCCCGATCGGCGCCAAGCGCCTGGATCCGGGCCGCCAGTTCGTCCTCATCGCGGTCGGCGTCACGCCGACGCTCCACGGCGCGCTCCAGCGCATCCAGCGCCGCCATCAAGCGACGGGTCGCAGCATCAATGTCGGCGAAAATCGGCTCGGCGTGACCCGAACCGTTGACCGTGTGATCGTCCATGGCATCGCTCATGAGGGGCGGCGGCAACCCGCCGGTAGCACCGCCGCTTTCCGTAAAATCAAGCGCTTGGCGGAAGAAACTTACGTAACGATCAAGGCCAGCGCAACGCTGCTTCGGAACTATGCACCGCAAAGCAGGTTGAAATGTTCCACTTCCTTTTGACTTTGGCAGATGAGGTGCTATCCAGCCCTCCAATTCAGGTTCCAAAGAGCCTTCGCTGCCCGCGCAGGCTCAGCGTTTACCGCCCGCGCAGGCTGACCCAAGCACCTCATTATCTGACGGAATTTCATCATGACGCAGGTCGATCACGTTCGTATGGCCAATGCCATCCGGGGACTGGCGATGGACGCGGTCGAGAAGGCGAAATCCGGCCATCCCGGTTTGCCGATGGGCGCCGCCGACATGGCGACCGTCCTGTTCACGCAATTCTTGAAATTCGATGCGGCCAACCTCGCCTGGCCGGACCGCGACCGTTTCGTGCTGTCGGCCGGTCACGGCTCGATGCTGCTCTATGCGCTGCTCTATCTCACCGGCGACAAGGAGATGACGCTCGATCAGATCAAGCGTTTCCGCCAGGTGGATTCGATCACCCCCGGCCATCCGGAAAATTTCCGCACCAAAGGCATCGAGACCACCACCGGTCCGCTCGGCCAGGGCATTGCGACCGCGGTCGGCATGGCGCTGGCGGAAAAGATGCTGGCCGCCGAATTCGGCAAGAAGATCGTCGATCATCATACCTACGTGCTCTGCTCCGACGGCGACCTGATGGAAGGCATCTCGCAGGAAGCAATCGCGCTCGCCGGCGTCTGGCGGCTCAACAAGATGATCGTGCTCTATGACGACAACGGCATTTCGATTGACGGCCCGACCTCGATTTCCGACTCGGTCGACCAGATCAAGCGCTTCAAGTCCGCCGGCTGGGCGGCCGAACTGATCGACGGCCAGGACCAGGCGGCGATTGCGGCTGCGATCACCCGCGCGCAAAAATCCAACAAGCCCTCGCTGATCGCCTGCAAGACCACCATCGGGTACGGCGCGCCGACCAAGGCCGGGACCGCGAAAGCCCATGGCGAGGCCCTCGGCGCTGAAGAACTGAAAGGCGCCAAGGAAAAGCTCGGCATTTCGCTGGAACCGTTCTCGGTGCCGGATGACGTGTTGAAGGCCTGGCGCGAAGCGGGCAGCCGCGGTGCGGCGGCGCGGATCGAATGGGAAGCGCGCTTTGCTGAATTGGGGCCGCGCAAGCGCGCCGAATTCGAACGGCGGCTGCGCCATGAGCGGCCGGCGTCGCTCGCCAAGGCGATCCGCGATTTCAAGAAGAAGCTTTTGGAAAGCCCGCTCAACATCGCCACCCGCAAATCCTCCGAAGCTGTGATCGATGTGATCGCGGAAGCGATGCCGATGGAGTTTCTGGCGGGCTCCGCCGACCTCACCGGCTCCAACAACAACAAGGCGAAATCGGCGGTCGGCTTCTCCGCCAAGACCCCGAAGGGCCGTTTCATCCATTACGGAATCCGCGAACACGGCATGTGCGCGGCCCTGAACGGCATCTTCCTGCATGGCGGTTTTGCGCCGAACGGCGCCACCTTCCTGGTCTTCACCGATTACGCCCGGCCCGCGATGCGGCTCGCCGCGCTGATGGGAACCGGCGTGGTCTATGTGATGACGCACGATTCGATCGGGCTTGGCGAAGACGGCCCGACGCATCAGCCGGTCGAACATCTTTCAGCGCTCCGCGCCATTCCCAACATGCGGGTGTTCCGCCCGTGCGACGCGGTCGAAGTCGCCGAATGCTGGGAACTGGCGCTCAACCGCACCAATGGACCGACCGTTCTCGCGCTCACCCGTCAGAACCTGCCGCAATTGCGCACCTCGACGCCCGCCGACAATCCCTGCAGCCACGGCGCCTACGAGCTGGTCGCGGCTTCGGGCGAAGCGAAGGTCTCGCTGTTTGCCTCGGGCTCGGAGGTCGAGATCGCGGTGTCAGCGCAAAAGGAACTCGCCGGCCGCGGCATCGCCACACGCGTGGTCTCGGTACCCTCGCTCGAATTGTTACTGGCGCAGCCGGAAGACAAGCAAAAGGCCGTCATCGGCAACGCGCCGGTGAAAGTCGCGATCGAGGCCGCGGTCCGCTGGGGCTGGGATGCCGTGATCGGGCACGATGGCGTGTTTATCGGCATGCATAGCTTCGGTGAAAGCGGACCGGCCAAGGACCTTTTCAAGCACTTCGGCATTACCGCCGAGGCTACGGTTAATGCAGCCCTGAAACGATTGGGATGAGGTTGAGCTGGAACCCAAAAAGGGTTACCTAGCTGTCATGTTTTCCGTTCCTCGTCCGGCCGAACCGGGCGAACCGCCGTCAGCCTCCCTGCGGGATCCGCCCCTGGGACCGCTGGGGCTATTAGAGGAGAAAATGCATGGCAGTCCGGGTCGCTATCAACGGGTTTGGTCGTATCGGCCGCAACGTGCTGCGCGCCATCGCCGAGTCCGGCCGCAAGGACATCGAGGTGGTCGGCATCAACGATCTCGGCCCGGTCGAGACCAACGCGCATCTGCTGCGCTTTGACTCGGTGCATGGCCGCTTTCCCGGCACGGTGACGGTCGAGGGCGACTCGATCAGCCTCGGCCACGGCAAGATCAAGGTTTCGGCCGAGCGTGATCCGGCAAAGTTGCCCTGGAAGGCGCTCGGCGTCGACATCGCGCTCGAATGCACCGGCATCTTCACTGCAAAAGAAAAGGCAGCGCTTCACCTCACGGCCGGCGCCAAACGCGTGCTGGTGTCCGCGCCGGCCGAGAACGCCGACGCCACGATCGTTTACGGCGTCAACCACGACAAGCTCACCAGGGAGCATCTCGTGGTCTCCAACGGCTCCTGCACCACCAACTGCCTCGCGCCGGTCGCCAAGGTGCTCAATGATACGGTCGGCATCGAAACCGGCTTCATGACCACGATCCACGCCTATACCGGCGACCAGCCGACGCTCGACACCCTGCACAAGGACCTCTATCGCGGCCGCGCGGCGGCGATGTCGATGATCCCGACCTCAACCGGCGCGGCGAAGGCGATCGGTCTCGTGCTGCCGGAATTGAACGGCAAGCTCGATGGCGTCGCGATCCGCGTCCCGACCCCGAACGTCTCGGTGATCGATCTGAAGATCGTGTCGCAGCGCAAGACCACCAGGGAAGAAATCAACGAGGCGATGAAGCGGGCCGCCGAACAGGAACTCAAGGGCGTCCTCGGCTACACCAATGCGCCCAACGTCTCGATCGACTTCAACCACGATCCGCACTCATCCACGTTCCACATGGACCAGACCAAGGTGCAGAACGGAACGCTGGTGCGGGTGATGTCCTGGTACGACAATGAATGGGGCTTCTCCAACCGCATGGCGGATACCGCCGTGGCGATGGGGAAACTGCTGTAAACAAATTTTGCGCCGTCATTCCGGGATGGTCCGAAGGACCAGACCCGGAATCTCGAGCTTCCGGGTTCGATGCTTTGCATCGCCCCGGAATGACAGTCTAAATCGGACAAGAGAATGTCCATGACAAAACCTTTCCGCACCCTCGATGACGTCGATGTCAAAGGCAAACGCGTGCTGCTGCGCGTCGACCTCAATGTGCCTGCCGAAAACGGCCGCGTCATCGACACCACCCGGCTTGAACGCGTCGCGCCGACGATCACGGAAATTTCCGCCAAGGGCGGCAAGGTGATTTTGCTGGCGCATTTCGGCCGGCCCAAGGGCCGCGAGGCAAAGGACTCGCTGAAGCCCGTCGCGGCCGCCCTGTCGCAGGTGATCAAGAAACCGGTTGCCTTTGCCGATGACTGCATCGGTGAGCCCGCGCAAAAGGCCGTCGCCGCGATGAAGGATGGCGACATTCTTTGTCTGGAGAATACCCGCTTCCACAAAGAGGAAGAAAAGAACGATCCAGCCTTCGTCGCCGAACTCGCCAAGCTCGGCGATATCTGGGTCAACGATGCATTCTCCGCCGCGCATCGCGCGCATGCCTCCACCGAAGGCCTCGGGCACAAGCTTCCTGCCTATGCCGGCCGCACCATGCAGGCCGAACTCGATGCGCTCGGAAAAGCGTTGGAAGCGCCGAAGCGGCCGGTGATCGCAATCATCGGCGGCGCCAAGGTTTCCACCAAGATCGATTTGTTGGAAAATCTCGTCAGCAAGGTCGATGCGCTCGTCATCGGCGGCGGCATGGCGAACACCTTCCTGCACGCGCAAGGCGTCGGCGTCGGCAAGTCGCTTGCGGAAAAGGATCTGGCCGCCACCGCGCTTAGGATTCTCGAAAAGGCGGAAGCCGCCAATTGCGCCATCATCCTGCCGGTCGATGCGGTCGTGGCGTTTCAATTCGCCGCTAATTCGCCGTCCCACGCCTATGGCCTCGATGCCATTCCGTCCGACGGCATGATCCTGGACGTCGGCCCGCAATCGACCGTGCGAATCCATGCAGCGATCGACGACGCCGCGACGCTGGTCTGGAACGGCCCGTTGGGGGCGTTCGAGATGACGCCGTTCGACCGCGGCACCGTGATCGCGGCACGGCATGCGGCCGAACGGACCAAAGCAAAGAAGCTGGTGTCGGTCGCCGGCGGCGGTGACACGGTGGCGGCGCTTAATCAGGCAGGCGTTTCCGGCGATTTCAGTTATGTTTCCACAGCGGGCGGCGCATTCCTGGAGTGGATGGAGGGGAAACCCCTGCCCGGCGTCGAAGTTCTAAAGAAGGGTTAGGCCTGACCTCACCCCGAGGAGCTTGCGTTTCAGCAAGCGTCTCGAAGGATGAGGTGATGAAGCAGATATCGAGGCCTCATGGTTCGAGACGGCGTTGGCGCCTCCTCACCATGAGGGACAAAAATCATTTCGGGCGACATCGCCCTTAAGCGGAGAACAGGACCGATGGCTCGGATTACGTTGCGCCAATTGCTCGACCACGCCGCGGAGCACGACTACGGCGTGCCGGCCTTCAACATCAACAATATGGAACAGGCGCTCGCGATCATGGACGCGGCCTCAAACCTGGATGCGCCTGTCATCATCCAGGCCTCGCGCGGCGCACGTTCCTACGCCAACGACGTCATGCTCCGCCACATGATGGATGCGGTCACCGAGATCTATCCGCAGATTCCGGTCTGCGTGCACCTCGATCACGGCAACGAACCGGCGACCTGCATGACCGCGATCCAGTCCGGCTTTACGTCGGTCATGATGGACGGCTCGCTGAAGGCCGACGGCAAGACCCCCGGCGACTGGGACTACAATGTCGGCGTCACCAGGACCGTCACCAATATGGCCCATCTCGGCGGCATCTCGGTGGAAGGCGAACTCGGCGTGCTCGGCTCGCTCGAGACCGGCATGGGCGACAAGGAAGACGGCCACGGCGCGGAAGGCAAGCTCTCGCACGACCAGCTTCTGACCAATCCGGACGAAGCCGTGAAGTTCGTCAAGGAGACCAGGGTCGACGCGCTCGCCATCGCGATGGGCACCTCGCACGGCGCCTACAAATTCACCCGCAAGCCAGACGGCGATATTCTCGCCATGAACGTGATCGAGGAAATCCACCGCAAGCTGCCGAACACGCATCTCGTGATGCACGGCTCGTCCTCGGTGCCGCAGGACTTGCAGGACATCATCAACGCCAACGGCGGCAAGATGAAGCCGACCTGGGGCGTGCCGGTTTCCGAGATCCAGCGCGGCATCAAGAACGGCGTTCGCAAGATCAACATCGACACCGACAACCGGATGGCGATGACCGGGCAGATCCGGAAAGTTTTCAAGGACAATCCCGAAGAGTTCGACCCGCGCAAGTACCTCAAGCCGGCCATGGAAGCGATGGCGAAGCTGTGCAAGCAGCGGCTTCAGGAATTCAATACCGCAGGGCAAGCGAGCAAGATCAAAAAGGTGCTGACGACGGCCGAAATGGCCAAGCGTTACGCCAAGGGCGAACTTGATCCCCGCGTCGCCTAGCGATCGCGAAGGTGGCGTAGGTAAAGCGGCTGTCATCGTCCGGCTTGACGCCTCCGCTGAAGCTTCGGCGCGCTTTGGACTCGCTCGCCCGTCGAAGCCTTGGCGTAGAGGGGACCGGACGATCCAGTATTCCAGAGACCGCGACGCCCGCGCCGAAAGGCCGCGGCGCACTGGATTGCCCGCCTTCGCGGGCGATGACGACCTGTGATAAAGGCCCCCGAGCCCTTCCCTGCGACCAACGTCAACCTCCTCTTTTGCCCGAGAACGGTCTATTTTAGCCGCCAAAAGCCGAGCGCCTTCCGGAGGAACGTCCGATGAACCTTGCCGATCTCAACAAAATCGCCCTCGCCATGGTCACGCCGGGCAAGGGCCTGCTTGCCGCCGACGAGTCCGGCGGCACCATCAAGAAACGCTTCGATGCCATCAACGTGGAATCCACCGAGGACAATCGCCGCGACTATCGCGAGATGCTGTTCCGCTCAAAGGAAGCGATGAGCCAATATATCTCCGGCGTCATCCTCTATGACGAGACCATCTGGCAAAACGCCAAAGACGGCACGCCGCTGGTCAGACTGATCGAGCAGGCCGGCTCCATTCCCGGGATCAAGGTCGATGAGGGAACGCAGGCCTTGCCGAATTGCCCGGGCGAGCTCGTCACCGTCGGCCTCGACAAACTTGCCGATCGCCTGACGAAATATTACGAGCGCGGCGCGCGCTTTGCGAAATGGCGCGCGGTGATCGATATCGCTCAAGGCATTCCCTCGATGACCGCGATCAGCGTCAACGCGCATGCGCTGGCGCGCTACGCGGCGCTGTGCCAGGCGGCGCAGATCGTGCCGATCGTCGAGCCTGAGGTGCTGATGGACGGCGATCACGACATCGATCGCTGCTATGAAGTAACGCAACGCGTGCTCAACAAGACGTTCCAGGAATTGCGCGTGCAGCGCGTCGCGCTCGAAGGCATGATCCTGAAACCGAACATGGCGGTCTCAGGCAAGAAATCTGCGAGGCAGGCCTCGGTGCAGGAAGTCGCCGAAAAGACCATCCGCCTGTTGAAGGCCTGCGTGCCCGCGGCCGTGCCCGGCATCGCGTTTCTGTCCGGCGGACAGTCGGACGAAGAGGCGAGCGCGCATCTCAACGCCACCAACGCGATCGGCGGCCTGCCGTGGAAAGTTACTTTCTCCTATGGCCGGGCGCTGCAAGCGGCGCCCCAGAAAGCATGGGCTGGAAAATCCGAAAACGTCGCTGCCGGACAACGCGCCTTTACCCATCGCGCGCATATGAATGCGCTGGCGAGCAACGGCCGGTGGACGGCCGATCTCGAAAAGAAGGCAGCCTGAAAATTGGCCTCAACCTCGAAGCCTGCTTCGCCGCGCCCGCTTCCGCGTCTCTACCTTGCGACGCCACCGGTTGACGACCCGCAAGCTTTGCTCGGCTTGCTTCCGGATCTGCTGAAAGAAGCCGATATCGCCGCTGTCTTGCTGCGGCTGAAACCTTCCGATCCGCGCACGCTGATCTCGCGCATCAAGGCGCTTGCACCCGCGATCCAGGACAACGGCACAGCATTGCTGCTGGAGGGACACGCCGACCTCGTGGCGCGCGCGGGAGCGGACGGCGCGCATCTCTCTGGGCTGGAAGCTTTCGAGGAGGCCTTGCCGACGCTCAAGCCCGATCGCATCAGTGGCGTCGGCGGATTGACGACACGGCACGATTCGATGACAGCGGGCGAATTGGGCGCGGATTACGTGTTGTTCGGCGAACCCGACGAAAAAGGACAACGGCCATCGATGCAGGCGATCTGCTATCGCCTGCAATGGTGGGACGAAGTGTTTGAACTACCCTCGGTCGGCTTCGCGGACACGTTGGAAGAAGTCGATGTGTTCGCCAGAGCCGGCGCGGACTTCATTTTGGCCGGGGATTTTATCTGGACGGCATCCGAAGGTCCCGCTGCCACATTGCGCGCGGCCACGGAAGCAATCCGCAAAACCCAAGCCGCCATGCCGGCCAAAGCCGAAGCGCCGCAAGGGTAGAGCTGGAAATGAAAGCGATGCGCCGATTTCTGTTTCTCGCCACGGCCGTGATGTTGACGGCTGGCGCCTCCGCGCAGGTTTCGCTCGCGCCGCCGGGATCAACACCAGATAAACCGGCAGCGCCGGACAAATCGGCCGCGCCATCAGCCCAACCGGCCCCCGTCGCAAAGCCGAAGGCCAGGCCCGTGGCCAAGAAGCCGGCGCCCGCCCCGCAACCCGGCGCTGCGGCGAAACCCGCACTGCCGGACGATCCCAATGCCGATCTGGTGTATGGCGCCTATCAGCGCGGCCTCTACAAGACCACCTTCGGTCTGGCGACCAAGCGCGCGCAAGAGAACAACGACCCCAAGGCGATGACCATGCTTGGCGAACTCTACGCCAATGCGTTCGGCGTCAAGCGCGACGATGCCAAGGCCGCCGAATGGTACAAGCGCGCCGCCGATGCCGGTGACCGCGAAGCGATGTTCGAACTGGCGATGATGCGGATGGCCGGCCGCGGCGGCCCGGTAAACCGCGAGGAGGCCGCGAAACTGCTGGCGTCCTCGGCCAAGCTCGGCAACTCCAAGGCCGCCTATAACCTCGCTTTGATGTATCTCGGCGGGGAGACGCTGCCGCAGGACTTGAGGCGTACGGCGGAATTGCTGCGGGTCGCCGCGGAAGCCGGCAATCCAGAGGCCCAATATGCGCTCGCGACCTTCTACAAGGAAGGCACGGGCGTGCCAAAGGACCCCGAAAAGGCGGCGCGTCTGCTCCAGGCAGCCTCAGTGGCCGGCAATGTCGACGCCGAAGTCGAATATGCGATTGCGCTGTTTAACGGCACCGGGACGCCAAAGAACACGGTTGCGGCGATCGCGCTGCTGCGCACGGCCGCCAGACACAACAGTCCGATCGCGCAAAACCGCCTCGCTTGGGTGCTGGCCAACGGCCAGGGGGTGCCGGTCGACAAGGTCGAGGCGCTGAAATGGCACAGCATTGCGAAAACCGCCGGCAAGGGCGATCCGGAGCTCGATCAGGCCCTCTCCACCATGAGCGCGGAGGATAAGGCCAAGGCGGATGCCGCCGTACGCAGGTGGTTCGGCACCAGATGAACCTCCTTGACGCCACCGCCACGAGAGGGCACCCACTCCTGAGCGCCGCGTGAGGGGGTTTGCTCCCTCACCCCGACCCTAACCGGGAAAGGGAGCGCATCTTCAACTTCGATACTCCAACTCAAGCCGAGATCATGCTGCACTCAGCCCTTATTAACGTGATGGTCAAGGCGGCGCGGCGCGCCGGCCGCAGCCTCAATCGTGACCTCGGCGAAATCGAAAATCTCCAGGTGTCGCTGAAGGGACCGGCCAATTTCGTCAGCCTGGCCGACAAGCGCGCTGAGGAGATGCTGTATTCGGACCTCTCCAAGGCACGCCCCGGCTACGGCTTCATCGGCGAGGAAGGCGGCACGCGTGTGGGCGACGACAAGAGCCACACCTGGATCGTCGATCCGCTCGACGGCACCACCAATTTCCTGCACGGCATTCCGCAATTTGCGATCTCGATCGCGCTTCAGCGCGAGGGTACGGTGATCGCAGGCGTGATCTACAATCCCGCCAATGACGAGCTCTATACCGCCGAGCGCGGCAAGGGCGCCTTTCTCAACGACCAGCGCCTGCGCGTTGCGGGCCGGCGCAAGCTCGACGAATGCGTGATCGCCTGCGGGTTGCCGCATATCGGTCGCGGCGATCATGAGCTGTCGCGCGCCGAGATGACCGAAATCCAGAACCGCGTCGCGGGCCTGCGCCGGTTCGGCGCGGCCTCGCTCGACATGGCCTTTGTCGCCGCGGGGCGTCTCGACGGCTATTGGGAGCGCAACTTGCAGGCCTGGGACATGGCAGCCGGGCAGATCATCGTGCGCGAGGCCGGCGGCATCGTCTCCGGCATGGCCGGCGACGACGATCCGCTCATCACCCGCAGCGTGATCTGCGGCAATGAGTTCGTGCATGCCGAGCTGGTGAAGATTCTCAAGCCGCTGGGGAAATGACACAGCCGCCGGTCTAAATGTCCGCGTGCGCTTGCACCGGCATTAAACAGCTTGTCAAGCCATCGAAATAACGCAGAGCGCGAATACATAGTGACGGCGTCAGCAGCGCATCGCACGTCTTCACCCTTTTTTCTGAATTGAATGACATGACCGAACAAATCCTGACGGAGCCGATCGACGAACGCCAAGGACTATCCCGCGGCTTTTCGCGCTACCAGTCGATCCTCGTTGCGCTGCTGGCGCTGGTGCAGTTCACGATCATCATCGATTTCATGATCATGTCGCCGCTCGGCGCCATCATGATGCCGGCGCTCGATATCTCGCCCGCGCAGTTCGGGCTGGCAGTCTCGGTCTACGCATTCAGCGCGGGAACCTCCGGTATCCTGGCGGCCGGCTTTGCCGATCGGTTCGATCGCAAGCGGCTGCTGTTGTTTTTCTATGGCGGCTTTACCCTTGGAACGGCGCTCTGCGCGATCGCTCCCAACTATCATGTGCTGCTCGCGGGGCGTATCGTCACCGGTCTGTTCGGCGGCGTGATCGGTTCCGTCGTGCTCGCCATCATCACCGATCTCTTTGCGCTGCAATTGCGTGGCCGCGTCATGGGCTTCGTGCAAACCGCCTTCGCCGCAAGCCAGGTGCTTGGCATTCCCGCCGGTCTTTTTCTCTCCAACCACTGGAGCTGGCACGTCGCGTTCGGCGCATTGGTCGGCCTGTCGATCGCGGGGATGGCCGCCGTGCTGTTTTTGATGAAACCGGTGAACGGCCATCTCCTGCTCAAGCAGGACAAAAACGCGTTCCGGCATCTGATCGCAACGGTGGCGCAACCACGCTATTGGATGGCCTTCGCGTTGACGACGCTGCTGGCGACCGGCGGCTACATGCTGATGCCGTTCGGCAGCGCCTACACCGTGCACAATCTCGGCATCGACATCGTTCATCTGCCGACGATCTATCTCGTCTCCGGCCTGTTCAGCATTTTCATCGGACCGCTGGTGGGACGCTTGAGCGATACGTTCGGCAAATTCCCCACCTTCGCCTTCGGCACCGCCATGTCCATCGTCATGGTGCTGATCTACACCCATCTCGGCCAGGTGAGCTTGACGATCGCGATCCTGGTCAATGTCCTGATGTTCATCGGCATCTTCTCGCGCATGATCCCGTCGCAGGCGTTGATTTCCGCAATCCCGGAACCTTCACAACGCGGCTCCTTCAGCGCGGTCGGCGCTTCCCTGCAACAACTCTCCGGCGGGCTCGGTTCGGTGCTCGCCGCAGCGCTCATCGCGCAAAATGCCGACGGTTCGCTCCGGCATTTCGACCGGCTGGGATACGTCGTCGTTACAACGGCGGTGATTTCCCTGACCTTGATGTATTTTGTGCAGAGACCGATCGCGGCCCAGGCCGGGAGACGCGTTGTTTAAGGCACAGGCTCCGACCGGGAGGCTGAAAATAGATGGATGGACGCATCAGCGCTTATCGCCTCATAAACGTCGACCTCGCGGCGAAGTCGCCATGCATGGCGCCTCAAAAAAAAGCCCTGCCGTAAGGCAGGGCTTTCCGAGGCTGTTGCAATCGACCACTTTGCGCGGTCGATCGCCGATTTAAAGTTTGGATCAGGGCTGCTGCGGCTCGTTGGCGAGCAGCGGCTGCCAGGTACTGCAGAAATGCTCGGCCGTGAAGGTGTCGAACGGATGCGGCCCTTGCGGCGTGAGCACTGCCGGCGGTGTGAGCTCCTGCATGATCTGGAAGCCATTGAAGGGCAGCCAGACCGGCGGCTGGACCTGCCGCGTCCTGAAGTCGACCAGGATTTGGAGAAGCCCGCCGTTTGGATCGCCGGCCTTCACGAAATTGGCCCAGTAGGTCTTCATATTGTTCGCCAGCGCTGCTTGCGCGGACGTGAACGTCGAACCGAAGTTGAAGATGTACTGCAGTTCGGACGCGTGCTGCGAAGCCGTCGTGAAGCCCGAGCTGTTCGCGCCCGGCCCCGGGACGCCGGCCGTGCTGGGGGCATTCGGATCGTTGAACTCGTAGGCAAACACCGGGACGTGCCTGGACAGATCGCTGTTCGAGTCAAATCCGTTACAGGCGAACACGAAGTCGGTGAAGATCTGCGAGAGTGCCTCATCGACGTTGCCGCCGCCAAAGTTGTTGTTAAGCCCGGCGATCGACGACGTCGTCTGCGGAACGAAGTTATGGAAGTTGGTGATCGGGTATTTGCCTGCCGCTGCCACCCCGGCCGCGACAACTGCTTCGGTGAACGCCCCGGTCGGGGTCTGGTTGGACGGCGTGGCCGTCACGAGGGTAGCAAGAAAGAACGCGATCTCCTGCTCGTAGGTGCAGGTCGCCGGCGTGCCGATGAACTGCGGTGTCGCACAGAGAATGTTCGGGACCTGAAGGTCGAAGCTCGCCGGCCCGCCGGCAGCTACGATGTTGGCAGCGGTGCCCTTGGGAGCGGTGACCGAGCCGGGGAAGAAGTCCGGTTCGAACAGGCGGCCCTCATTGGCGTTGGTGCCCTGGAGCACCGGGACCCGGTTGAACTGGCCGGTCGAGAAGGCTGTATGCAAGTCGTGCGGCAGGATTTTCGTGCCGAAATTGGGCGCGATGCCGAAGCCGCCGAACAGGTTTTCATTCGCGAAGACTTGCGCCGCGGTCAGTCCCTGCAGACAGGCGAGCGTCGCGGTCCCACCGCAGTCTTTCGCGGCGAACGTGTTGCTCAGGGTCTGGTAGGTCGCGAGCGATGGCACGTCATGATACATGTACCCGCCGCTCTCGATGATCGCACCGCGGAACAGATTCCGGCCGGTGTTCGTGGAGGCAAGCTGCGAGGAGACGCTGAGACCGCCGGCCGATTCGCCGCCGATTGTCACCGCGCCCGGATCGCCGCCGAAAGCCGCAATGTTGCGTTGGACCCAGGCCAGCGCGAATTGCTGGTCCATAAGACCGTAGTTGCCGGCGTCGCCGGTATTCTCGAAGCCGTTGGGCTCGGTCGCCGCCAGTACGCTGGCCGCGAGGAAGCCGAGGCTGCCGAGCCGGTAGTTGATCGTGACGACGATGATGTCGTTGTTGGCCACCATCACCGACGGGTCGTAGTCAGACCCGGCGCCGCTGGTGAGCGCGCCGCCGTGAATCCAGACGAACACCGGCAGGCGGGATCTCGCCGTAGCATTGGACGGAGTATAGACGTTGAGGAACAGGCAATCCTCGGAATCGGTTGGGCGTCCCTGCGTGCAGGTGTGGCCGGGCGCTGCCGCGAGGATCGATCCCTGGCCGGGATTGGGCGCCTGCGGCGGCTTCCAGCGCAAGGTTCCTACCGGTGGCTGGGCGTAGCGGATACCGAGGAAGACGTTGACTCCGGTCGCCGGATCTCCGGGCAGTTCCTGGAAATTCTGCAGGCCCTGATAGGTGCCGGTCGTGGTGGCGACAGCGGCGGTCGGCGTGACCGCGTTCGACACCGATGTGGTCGCCAAGAAACCAGCGACGCTCATCGCGCCGACTATACCCAACCGGAAATGCCGCAACTGCTCTCTCATCATGCGTCTCCCCTCTTTTCCCTAAGGGCCGCATTCGCGGCCCGTTCCCGGCGAGCTTCTGTGGCGCGCCGGTCATTTATTGCCGGCGGTCTTGCCGACAACGCGAAGATGACGGCGATCCAATCTGCGCGCAAGCGAATCTTGTATGGAAATACCGTTGCATGGAATTTGGAAGCGTTCTTCTTGTGAGGCGTTCTGTTTATTTCGTTTATCGTGCTGCTTGTTCGTCTCCACGAAGCAGCGAGGCTCGTCCGAATCTGCATTTCCACTCTCGGAAGGCAAAACAGACATGCCACCGCCGCAGGCAACGATAAGCGGCTTGCCAAGAGATTCTTCGCACGCCGGGAAATAAAGTTTGCCGTTCGGGGTTTTTCTAATCCGCCTTCGCATGAGCGAAGGGGGATTCGAGATTAACGTATTGCCGCTCTGGCGCCGGCCGCGGTCTGGTTAGTTGCCAAGCTTGATGCCGGCATCCTTGATCAGTTTTGCCCATTCGGGCGTTTCTCGTCTGATGACCTCGGTAAATTCTGCCGGCGTGTTGCCGACCGCCTCGAGCCCAAGTTCGTCGAACTTCTTGCGCACCTCCGGCATCGCCAGAGCCGCGACGGTCTCGCTGTGCAATTTATCCAGAATCTCCTCTGGCGTGCCGTGAGGCGCGAGCAGGCCGAACCAAGGCACAGCCTCGAAGCCGGGAAATCCGGATTCCGCCATGGTCGGCAGGTCGGGTGCCAGGCTTGAGCGTTTGACCGAGGTGATCGCCAGCGCGCGCAATTTGCCTTCGCGCGCGAGCGGCATCACGTTCACGATATTGGCGAACGACATGCTGATCCGGTTGGCGAGCAGGTCCGGCATCAACGCCGTCGTGCCGCGATAAGCCACCGGTGTAATCTCGACATGCGCCATGTATTTGAACAATTCGGCGCCCAGATGCTGCGACGTGCCGACGCCGGCATGGCCATAGGAAAATTTGCCGGGCGCGGCTTTGGCGAGCGCCACCAGCTCCGCGACGCTCTTGACCGGCAGTTCGATGGGTACGGCGAGCACGTTCGCCGCGATGAACACCTGCGAGATCGGCGCGAAGTCTTTCAGAGGATCGAACGGCAGCGTTTCGTACAGGCTGGGATTGATGACCAGCGACGAGTTGCCGCCCATCAGCAAGGTGTAGCCATCGGCGGTCGCCTTCGCCACACGCTCGGTCGCGATGTTGCTGCCGGCACCTGGAATATTCTCGACCACGAACGCCGTGCCCAAGACTTCCGCGAACCGGTCGGCAAGAATGCGCGCCACCAGATCGGGCGCCGTGCCGGGCGTGAAGCCAACCAGAATTTTCACCGGCCGATTGGGATAGCTAGATTGCGCCGACGCCGTCGCGGCCGCGAGCAGGACAAGCAGGGCGGCGAAAACTTTCGCAGCGAGCCTCATCGTTTCCTCTCACGTCCCGCCTGCCCGCTTGGTTGGTCCGGGCTTGACGGGAAGTGTGGCATCGGCGACCAGCCCCCGCAAGGCGACCCCTGCCGGATCAGCGATGTCGGTCGCGATTGCCGCGCCCAACTGCTTGACCTAGGGTGTATTCAAATAACGCTCAGAATGCCGAGCACAGGTCGCACGGACCACGTGCGCTACAAGGGAGGAGCAGATGATCGATTCGAGCCGACGCACCGTTCTTGCAAGCGGTGCTGCCGCCGCCGCGGCAAGCGCAGTGCCGCAAGTATTCGCACAAGCTCAGCCGGCGGCGGGAGCGGTTGCGGGATTGCCTGATGGCGCCAAGGTCGGCTTCTACGAGAAAGGTAATGTCCGCATCCGCTACGCCGAGA
>Ga0208193_1000587_pt1 | contig 18764 bp, 13 predicted proteins | sample June2015DPH_17_2_FD_184716 | JGI IMG/M metagenome (GOLD analysis project Ga0208193, IMG submission 184716) | Peatland microbial communities from SPRUCE experiment site at the Marcell Experimental Forest, Minnesota, USA - June2015DPH_17_10... | ecosystem: Environmental > Terrestrial > Soil >... | reverse complement strand
CGGCCGCGGCCAATGTCCACAGCACATGGCCCGTCTGAAATTCCACCTCCGGCTCTTTGTCGTCGAACCGCATTGACCATTGACCGTCGGGTCGCTGCAGGGAAAGTATCCGCTCTACATCTTTCGCGATCTGGTCCTTGTACTTCGCCGCATCGATATCGGCCAGCGCGAGCGTCTGATAGCAAAGGTCGATCATGTTCTTCACTTCGCCGCTCGCGATCATCCCGGGCAATCGCGCGTCTTTGATCTCTTTCCAGGAATACCAGGCCACTTCGAAATCGCTCACCAGCGGCGTGTTGCCGTTGGTCTCATCGGGAGGAAGCTGCGTCCGGCCGGCGTAATAGAGATTCAGATAGGCGCCGATGCCGCGATGATAAGCGGGTTGTGGCTCGCGTGAAACCTGGCTCTCAAACACATCCATCAGGTGCGACATGCGGCTCAGCACGTTCGCCGGCGCCGAAATCACGCGGGACCATACGGCGCCATCCTGCTCGAATCCATAGAAGGGTCGCGGATTATTGTAGAAACGGTCCGAGAGAAATTTCAGTTCCTGGCGCTGCACCACCGGATACCCGTTCACCGCGGCATACAGCTGCGCGCGCTGCGAGAAGTGGCTCACATGGCAGGCCACGCACAATGACGTCTCCTGATGCACGCTCGCAACTCGATCCAGCCGCCCGCCGCGCCGCGGGGTGTTGGCAAACCATGAATCGCCTGCCGCCAGAATATAATCCACCGCGGTTCGAACCGCCGCATGCGGATCCCGATATGGCGGGGGTTCATAGAGACGCGTGACCAGTTTGTATTCCGGTTCGTTTGCGCGCACACGGACGTAGTAATCGCCCCCATCGCGCAAAATGCGCGGAGCGAATTTGTTGCCGGGCAGAGCCTGCACCTCGTGCGGCAAGGCTACTGGATCCTGGCCTTCTGTGAACGGCGTGGGGTTGTCGCTTTCAATACGGTAAATTGCCACATCCACCGGCAAATCGTCGCGATCCATTAACTCCACTTGAAAAAAAACCAGCTTCGGGCCGCCGTCAAAATGGAATCGGTACCAGTCTTCGCCGGACGCGCCTTCCACCGCTTCTTTCCGCGCCGTACCTGGAATCGGGAGATAATCCACGGTGTCGGCGGAAGCGTAAACCGTATGGCCGAGCCTCATCGGGCTCGCATCCTCCCAGCGATGGTTGGCGCCGCGGCTGAGAGATGCGGAATCCGGCCACTCATTAATGCGCAGCGAATAGCGCGCAGTCCCCGCAATGGTTGCCGCGATGCGCAGTTGCGGAGCGGTCGGGCGGCTCACATGAAACGGCGCATAGAAGTCGGGGTCGCCCAGGTGCAACGTCTTGCTTACGATCGCCGCCCCGCCGTCGAGCAGTGTAACCTCAATCCGCGACTCCGGCTGTAGCGCCGCCGCAGAGTCGATAGAAAACAAGATGCTGTAGGTCTTGCCCGAATCGAGCGCGGGTAAGCGGATTGCCTGCGTCTGAACCGCGCCCGATTTCGACAGTACCTCGTGCACCGAATAGTCGCGCGGAGTTTGAGCCGCGGCAGCCATGGCGATCGCAATCGGAAACGGAGAGCGCCGCAGCAAGCCTGAAAGTCCCCGCCAAAATGTCGCAGGCACGGCCATTCGCCGTGGCCCGCTTAAATCGATATTTCGAGAGTGCATTCCAGTGTTCTAATTCGACAGATGCCCGCGCGGCCCAGATGGATTGTATTAGCAAACAAACTGCCGCTGCCGATCATCTGTATAGTGCCTGCGTCTATATACAATTGAACCATGGTCTCTTCGGCGGATCTCAGATTAAAGGAGCCTGAGGCGGTGCAGGCTTTTCTCGGCGGCCGCTCCGAGGACACGTTTCGCGGCCTCTTCGAAGCTCTTTATCCCAAACTGGTCAGCTACTTCGTGGTTCGATGCCTCGATTTACAAGTGGCCGACAGAACTGGCCCAGGATGCCCTGATGACTAGCCGGCGGATGGCGCTCTGTATCCGGCGCTCCCGCAGGCCCTTCAGGACCAGCTTGGGCTGCGATTGGAGACGAAGAAGGGCCCGCTCGATATGCTCGTGATCGATCAAATCAATCGGACGCCGACCGACAATTGATCTCGAAGCCGCTGTAGCCGCGGTCGTGAATCATCTGGTAGATGCAGCGGCTGGAAAGACTGCGGCCGAACACAAACAGGAACGGGCCATTCCATAAGGGCGTTAATATCGGTAGCTATCCGCTAGCCGTCTCTATCGGGAAGCCCTCCTGGTCGGCCGGGTGGCAGACGGCGCAACATGGGCGCCCGTTACGCCAACGCTGGCGTCTTGGCAGGCGCCACTAATGACAAAAGCCGATCCCCGAAAGGACCGGCTTGGCGGGCTTGCGCTGTTGGAAGCCTAGAGGCAGTAGCTACGGTTCACCGGGCTGGCTCACGCTGCGTTCCCATTGCGAACGAAGTCCCCAGCGTCGCATCCCCGTGTCGGTGCTGGCCGTCGCGTATTCCTGCGCGAGCGCGCGCGCCATGGCGGGTAGCTGATCGTCCCCGCCCATCCGCCGTTACCGAACTGCCTGAAACTTCCCGTTCCAGTTCTCCGCCGGCAGCCAGATTTTGATGTCCGAATCCGAACTGGGCGTCAGCGTCGCCGCCACGCGACAGAAGGCCGGCAGCGTTTTGAAGACGTTTGGTCCCCGCCCGGGTCCCGCCGGAGGCGTAAACGCGCCCGCCTCCACCGTCTGCGCCAGTGTGATGGCGGTGTTCGGCGGATGCAGCGAGGACAGATCGGCGCAGGTGGCCGCCAGCGCCGATTGCGCAACGAGGACGAGAATCGGAAGTTTCATCACGCACATGTTAACCATCCCACCGATAACCGAAGGAACAGCTTATTCTTCGCGTAGAGCCGTCATTGGATCCAGATTTGCGGCGCGCCGGGCCGGCAGAAGACCGGCAACGACAGCCGACGCGACGAGAACCACGCAGGCCGTGACCAGAGTTGTGGGATCGTTGGGCTCCAGGCGGTAAAGGAAACTGGCAAGGAGGCGCGTCGAGAAGACCGCGACCGCGAATCCAAGCGCAAGGCCGGCCACAATGAGAATCGCCACTTCGCCCAGGACCATGCGGAGCACGCGAGCCTGCTCCGCGCCAAGCGCCATGCGAATGCCGATTTCATTGCGCCGCCGGGCGACGTTGTACGACATGACGCCGTAGAGCCCGATGACGGCCAAAGCCAATGCAAGGGCGCCGAAGAATCCGGAGAGCGTTGCAAGAAGGCGCTCGCGGCCCAGTGACTCATCGAGCTGAACAGAAAGGGTCCGGAATTGCAAGGTGATATCGTGATTGACTTCGTCGACGGCCGTTTTGACGCTTGGAATGAGGGAGGCGGCGGGTCCGTTGGCGCGAAGCACGAAATTGGCCCAGCGCATCGGAGGCAACTGCGACAGCGGGTAATACGCAATCGCTTCTCCCTCCGCTCTCAAGCTGGTGTACTTCGTGTCTTTGACGACGCCGACGATCTGGATGGGACCGCTGATCTCGTTCCATCCGTTCCGAAACGTTTTGCCGACTGCGCTCAACGGGCTGCCGAAGAACTTGCTGGCCATCGATTCGTCGATCACGGCGACCAGCGGCGCGTGCAGCGTGTCGTGCTCATTGAAATCGCGGCCGGCGATCCAAGGCGTTTCCATGGTGACGAAGAATCCGGGGCTGATCGAATTGGTCCACACGACCATATCCTTCCGCGATTTCGGCACATACCCGTCGACATGGACGATTTGGTTCGAGTCACTTCCGCTGACCGGAGTAATATCGGCGAAGCTCGCGGAGCGGACGCCGGGAATGGCGCCGAGACGTTGCTGCAACTCCTGGTAAAGCGGCAGGCGGCGGTCCAGCGGCACGCTCGCGTAGCGAGGGTCGACACGGATGAGCAGAACCTGGTTCTTGTCGAAGCCTGTATCGAGCGTGGCGAGCTTCGCGAACGTTTTGAGCATGAGCCCGGCGCCGACCAGAAGGACCAGCGACATAGCGACTTGCACCGTGACCAGCATTTTCCCGAGGCCGAACCGGGCGTGCGATTCCACCACGCCGCGGGCAGTGGCCTTCATGGCGGAGTGCGGGTCCACGTGCGTACCCTGCCAAGCCGGCGCGAGTCCGAACAGGATACCCGTGGCGACAGCCACCCCCATAGTGAACGCGAGTACGCGGAGGTCAATCGACAGATCGAGAACGACGGTCGAGTTGCCGGTGTCGAGGAACCGCACGAGCATTCGGCTCGCCCACTCAGCGAATAAGACGCCGAGGACCGCGCCCATCGACGAGAGAAGCAGGCTTTCGGTAAGCAACTGCCGAATCAGCCTGGCCCGTCCTGCGCCGATTGCCATCCGAATCGCTATTTCCTTCCGGCGCGCGGAAGCGCGGGAGATGAGGAGGTTAGCGACATTGGCGCAGGCGATCAGCAGCACCACGCCAACGGCGGCCATCAGCGCGTAAAGGGCGGCCGTGTAATCGCGGCGGATGCTCGAGTATCCAGCGGCCCCGGGGAGCAGTTTAAACCGCCGGTCCAGATGAAATTTCTGCGCTTCGGGCGGGTACCCGGCGGGCATGGTCGCGGCGAAGAGCTGCGGGGCAAGCATATTCATGCGCGCCAAGGCCTGTTGCTCGCCGATACCCGGCTTGAGCCGCGCAAAAACCCATAGCCACCAGTTCGCGCGCTTATCCAGTGCGGAGTTTTCACGAACGAGAGTCCCCTCCGCGCAAAGAGGTAGATAGACCTCAACGGCTTCGCCAACTTGGATGCCGTTGAATCCGGGCGGAGCGACGCCGACGATCCGGACCGGATGGCTGCTGAGCTTCAACCGCCGCTCGAAGACATCGGCCGCGCCCCCGTATTCCCTCTGCCAAAAGTCGCGACTGAGCACGGCGATCGCCGGACAACCGCGCTTATCGTCGGCCGCGGTGAACGTTCGCCCAAGAAGCGGCTGCACCCCAAGCGTGCGGAAAAAATCCCCGCTGACCCAGCTGACGCTCGCGTTGCGAACCTCGCCGCCCCCAGCCAGATTGAGTTGAATGGGGCTGTAGGCGAAGGCTCCCGAGAAGACATCCTGGCGGTCACGCACCTGCTCCCAAATGGGGTTCGTAAACGTCGTGCCGTTTTCGGTCTTCATGACGAGTTGGACGAGCTGTTCGGGATGGCTCACCGGCAACGTTTTTAGAATGACGGCATTGATTAGACTGAAGATGGCCGTATTGGCGCCAATGCCGAGAGCCAGCGACAGAATCGCGATTGCGGAAAACCCAGGACTGGAGCACAAGGCACGGAGCGCGTAGCGGACATCCTGAAGCACGTCGTCGAACATGTATTGTTCCTCCGACGGCATTCATCGGGTCGAACCGCGCCGCACGCCGGGAAGGCGAATCTCCGGCGCAGAATGCCGCTAAGGATAAATACTGCTGAAGTGAGCGAAAGTTACACCGGATCTCTTCCTTAAATTCCATAGAGGAAGTTCTCGACGAACACCCCCAACGCGCGCTCAAATGTCCCATTTCGCAAAAATCGGGCAGGGGTTATGGACAGAAATTCCTCTCTGGCGGCGTTGAGCCTCCGTCCGGCGCTCCTCGCGCTCCCGTGCACTGCGGACGCCACTCGCAGATCCTAAGCTTTCGGCCGCGCCGAGCTGTGAAATGCGTCCACATCCGGCTCGCAGTGAGCTGCTCGCCGCAACCCCAAACCGCATTCCATCCACGGCCCGGGCGGGCACCCACGCTTGATGTTCGGGCTCCCCCTCGTCGGTCCCGCTGGTCCGAGGCCGCCGGCTGCTTCGCGCATATTGTGGAGCGCGCGCGCATCTGGCGCCCGGTAAGATTGGCGCCGCATCCCCAACCGCATTTCATTCGCGGCCCTCGGTGAAATGTGCCCGCGCCCGGCTACGGGAGTCGGGGTCAATGGCGCCTGCCACGCCGCACCGGCGGACATCCGCGCTTGGCTTCGAGTTCCTCCCTCGCCGGTCCCCTCCTCGGAAGCTGCCGGCCGCTCCAGGCATGGCGAAGTGCGAGTGAGGTCGGCGCAGCAACTCACTCGCATTTCATCTGCGGTGCTCGCGGCGCCTCTTCTCGTCAAATCAAAGTTGATTTTGGCGCCCAATGTCCGAGTCGCCGTGATACGGCTAGAGCAGTCGATGGCAGGCCGAAAACGTGCGTTGCCAACAACTCCAAAGGGCATCTCGCTACCGTGCACCGACGCGGCTTCCTAGTTACGTTAGTTAGCGTAAGTGGGAATTCATCATCTTTGCGATTCATCCAGCGCATCGATTCTGCGCTGTATTTCCGGGCCATCCCGAGATTCAGGGGCACGACTATTGCGGCGGTCATCAGAAGAATCGCCATTGGCAGTTCTACAATTGGCGCAAAGATCGGGCGGTCCAGAGCAAAAGCTACATTGAAGATAATCGGCCCATGCAGAACGGGCAGCAACCACGAACCGATTCCTCTTCCACGATGAAAATCGCGATGCCGTTCCAATTCCGCGCGATAAAAGCGGATCGACTCGATTGCGTCGGACTCGGGCATGGTCCGCGCCGGCCGCCTCAAGAATTGGACGATGACGTTCGCCGCTCCCGCGATGCTAATCATCGATCCGATGCGCTCCAGGGCAGTCTTGGAGAAAAAGAAGAAAAGGCCGTACGTGGCGATGATAATGCAACCCACGCCGACTACAAACCAACTCCTCAAGCCCAATCCGGTCCGCAGCTTACAGGACTCGCGCCGAAGGTCCTCAGCTGAGACCCGGACAGGATTCAATGCCAATTCCTTCCACAGCTTCTTCAGATCGTCGGGTAAATAGTCACTTCGCATCGCTGCCTCCTGAATGAAATTGCCGGACGAGGACGTTCTTGATCCGATGAATCTTTGTCCAGACGTTCGCCGCAGAAAGGCCCGTGATCTGGCTCATCGACTCCGCGTCAAGACCTTCGAGATAATCCAGGATCGGTTGGCGGTCGAGGATCTCAAGGCCCTGGACCAGCGCGAGAACGCGCGCAAGAGCCTGCTGACGATCCGCCGATTCCTCGACGTTTTGAGGAGCCTGTTGAGCTTCAATCTCTTCGAGCGTAAGAAAGACCAGCGCATTCCTCTTTTTCTGCCGGATGACGTGGGATGTCGCCACATTATGCGCGACCCGATAGATCCAGGTTCGCAGCGAGCATCGCGCATCGAAGCTTCCAAAACTGCGCCACAACGCGAGATGAATTTCCTGTACGAGGTCGCGGCGCTGGTCGGGGTCCGCCTCATAGGCCCACGCCAGGCGCTCCAATGCCGCGGCATACTCGGCTGCAGCCTGTCGCCAGTAGTCCTCCTGTCCATACTTTGTGCTCACCTATTCCCCACATTAAAGGTAGTCGATACCACGAGCGGGTCCCTACAGATGCTTGACGATTTCGTGCGTAACGCCCAAAAAGCGGAGTGAAGTGAAGCGCGCCAAGGAAAACGGCCACGTTCATCTCGGGTAAAACCGTGCGCATTTCCAGGAACCACATCGCCTCGTCGCGCCCATGCGAGCAGTCCTTCGCCGCGAGTCGGGCAGGCGCAGAGCAATCGCGGGGCCGATGGCGTCCGCGCCTAACCTTCGATTTCCCTCCTTCGCCGGTCCCCCTCTTCAGAGCCTGCTTGTCGTTTCGGGCATAGCGCGAGATGCGGTCGCATCCGGCTCGCCGTGAGCTGGGCGCCGCAACCCCAACCGCATTTCATCAGCGGCCCCGGTGAATAGCGCGCGCATCTGGCTCGCCGTGAGTCTGGAGCTGTAGCGCCACCCGCACAGCATTCGCCGCCCCGGCGGGCAGCCGCGATGAACCTGCAAGCTCCTCCTTCGTCGGTCCGGCCTCGCTGCCCGAATTCCGTGAGAGTGTGAAACTCAACAGCCGTACGTCGCGGCGGTTAGGTGGGCGGTCGCGTCCGTAACTAGAGGCAACCTCAACTACGTCGAAGCAGTATGCACAACAATTCCGGAAGCGGTTGGAGCCGGCGCCATTGGCTGGCGCTCGCTGGAAGCGGCGTCCTCGGTATTAAATTGTACGGGGCGGAGACGGATTTTTGGAACCAAAAGGATCCGTCCGAGTGGACCGCGGAAGAGATCGCGACGTTGCTCGCCAAATCGCCTTGGGCGAGAGAAGCGATGCCTCAATCCGAATCGGCGGCGCAGAGCGTAGCCAGCGGATCGGCTCGCGGCGGCCGAAGGCGTCCCGTCGGATCGCCTCAGTCCGTTAAAGGCGTCATCGTTTGGGAGAGCGCCCAAGCCATTCTCGATGGCAGGAAGAAGGCTTTGCCGGATGAATTCGCCAACCACTACACGTTGAGCGTAAATGGCATTCCATTACCGAGCGAATCGGAAACCGATCTCTACGATCAATTGCGCCAGTTCACCTCTTTGCATCCCGATGACCAGCCACCGGTGCAGCCCGGAGTCGTACGGAAGATCGAGGGCAGCGCGAACGGTGTGTTGTTAGGGTTCTCAAAGGACGTGCTGCAATTGAGCACCGTCGATAAGTCGATTGAATTCAGCACGACGGTTGGCCACGCGGCGGTCAAAGCCAAGTTCGAGACCAAATACATGTTATATAAAGGGCAGTTGGCCGTTTGACGCCCAAAGTCACATGAGTGATGGTCTGGAGACGAGACTCTTTCTCGCCGCGCTGCCTTTGGCTATCACGCCTTCCTCCTTGGCGGCGTCTCGGTGGTCGATCCAGAGTCGGCTCTGAAGCAGGTTTTGCTAAGACATCGCGAGGTTCGGGATACACTCATTCCATGGCCCGCGACTGGCGGATCACCACGGGCAAACCTGCAAGTCTGGTCCGACCGTCTATGCGCAACCACATTTGCCTCACGGTCGCCATTTTCCTGACGGCTATCGCCGGGATGCCGCGCAGCCTTCGGGCACAGGATTTATCCATTGGCGGAATCGGTGGCGGTAGCCTGACGGATGCAGCTCAGACCAAGATCGCTGACAACATCCGTACGTGGTCACAATCCAAAGATTGGATTGCCGGCGCGACGTTCGAGCTTCGTTTCCGTTCGTGCTTCTCGGTGGAAGTGGACGCGATGTATCGCGAGTTGCGCGCCACCATAGCCTCCGTCGAGCCCAATGGATCGGTCAACGGCGTGTCGCCGTTCCGGGTTGAAACCTTCGAATTCCCCGTGCTGGCGAAGTACCGGTTCGGCGCCGGAAAGCTGAAAGCGTTCGGGGAAGCTGGCCCCTCGCTCCGTGCCACAGGCAATTTGAACTTCTTCCCATCCCACTATGGCGCCAGCGCCGGGTTTGGCGTGGAGACGCGTTGGCGGGGACTGAACATCGCGCCGGTGGTGCGCTACACCCGATGGGCGCACGACATGCTTCCGTTCCGCCCCGTGTCGCAACTGAACCAGGTGGAGCTTCTGGTGGAAGTGAACCGGGCGTCGGAATCGCACTGGAGCCCCCTGGGAGGACGGATCTCGCTTGGCGTAATTGCCCAATGGGATTTGACCGGCGACATTTCTCCGTACACTGGAAATATCGCCGTGACAATTCCTGGTTCCGGAAACACGTTTAGTCAGGCCAACGCGGCCGAGTACATAACCGGCGTGAAGAGCCTGATTGTCGGGCCCGTCCTGGAGATTCACGTGCCGCGCCATCTATCGGTCGAGCTGGATGGTCTCTACAGGCCGCTGCGGGAGCAGAACAAGACGCTCCTGGATAACGGGACGGTCTATTCATCGGTCATCTACACAGAAACCGCGACCTGGGAATTTCCGGTGCTGGCGAAGTACCGGTTCCGACTGGGGACAGTGAATCCGTTCGCCCAAGCCGGACCTTCATTTCGCATCCCGGTAAGGAGTCTCTCGGCGGACGGCGTGACAGCGGGCGCCGGCGTGGAAATGCACTGGCACGCGCTCCATATCGCACCGGCATTCCGGTTCACTCGGTGGGGAGCCGGGAGCACGCTTGCATCAAGCGAGTTCACCCGGAACGAAGCCGCGCTTTTGGTGGGATTCTTCCTCGGCGGGCCGCTTGCGGCAAAATAATCGTATTAGCGATTCCGCCAAGGGCGGCTGGGGCCCGCAACTTTCCGGCTGCGGGGTGAGCGTGAGTTTACGACTAAGAATAGCCAAGGGCTGAGGTAGAGTAGGGCACAGGCGCACCGCGATATCGCACGTTTCCCGCGCCCCCTCATCAACTGGACGTGCGGATTTCCCCGCGCTCAGCGCGCGTTAAAATGCCCATTTTTCAAAAATCGGGCAGGGTATGGACAGAAATTCCACTCTGGCGGCGTTGAGCCTCCGTCCGGAACTCCTCGCGCTCCAGTGCACCTGTGGGACGCCACTCGCAGATATTAAGCTTTCGGGCGCTCCGAGCATACTTTGAAATGCGTCCGCATCCGGCTCGCAGTGGGCTGCTCGCCGCAACGCCAACCGCATTTCATTCGCGGCCCTCGTCGGCGCACGATGAGATTGAATGTCGGGTCCCGCTGATACTTCCTTGCACGAACCCAACTCCGAACTTGCGACATCTCTCCGACACACAATGGCTGCAGAAAGGCAGAACCGGGTGATAGCGCTGCGCAAAGTCAACATCCTCGCCGCAGCACCAACATACCGGCATATGAGCGGCGCCAGCCGTATGGCCGGCGTCATCGAACAGCCCGTGTTTGCCCCAGGATTCCTTCAACTATTCCATTTTAGGGCTGGTTTGGAACGGAAGCCCGCAGTTCCCTCGCGCTGGCGTGCCCCAGGATAAATTGCCGGAGACCTCCGATGGGTATGGGTGCAGGCGATTTGGCGAGCGGCCGTTTCCGCGCCCGCACGCGGTGCCGCCCTCGCCGAACGTGCCGCGATGGCCGGCTTGGTGGCGCAGATTTTGGCCGCGCGGGTTTTCGCCTTATTTTTCCCCACTAATTGACGATGTGTCCGTGCAACCACTAACTGTGTTTAAACGTCCATACTATTGAGCCCAAACTTGAGAGGACCCCAGGATTTCTGAGTGCCCAACATTTGCCGAATTCTGCACTTCACCACGATTGTGTTCTTGAGCGCGTTTACCGGAATTGCGCAGGAAATCGAGACGCCCGCGGATGCAGTTAAGTCTGCGCAGGCAGCCGCAGCGGCGCAGCAATCTGCTCTACAGCGTGAGATTCTGTATCCGCTGCGGCAGTTTTTCAACTCCATCTTGCAACCGAAGCCGGCGAGCAGCGGAACGACGGCTCCGATGATTCCGGCAACCACGGCCTTTCAAGCTGAGCCAGGATGTACAGTGGCGCCGCTCGATCCGATTGAGGAGACGTCGGCGGCGCAACTAGAGATTTCGGGCGCGAACGTGGTGGACGTCAATGACATGGTTTCGGCAGCGGCGGTTGCGTTAGGAAAGTTTCAAGATAAGGTAGCAAGCGTAGGCGGAAAGATGGTGCTGAAGTCGGCCTACCGCCCCGCCGCATATCAGAAACACCTGCAGAACGTCTGGTACAAATGGATGAGCGAATTGAAGGACAACCACGACCCAGCGTGCCAGATTCTACGCAGCGAAGTGGAGGAAGAGTTCACGCGGCACCGGCTGATTGAGACTCAGCATCCGGTAGCCGTGTCAGACCACACGCGCGGGCTGGCGTTCGATGCCACGGTAGATCTTCCGCCCAAGGCCAAGATGGGCCGGCGGAAGGTGACACTGGACGGGCTGGCGAGGCTGGCAGGACTGTTGCGGCCGGCGATCATGGCCGATCCGGTCCACTTCAAGTATTTGGGGCTGCCAAATGTTCACCTGCTGGCCTCGCGCAGGCGGCATAACGCCTGAAGCCTTCGCGTGCGCTAGAAGTGGAAGCCGATGGTGGCGGTGAGGGCGCGCGGAGTTAATTGACTACAACGCTCAGATCGCGCGCGTTGGCCGGAGGCAAGGTGTTAAGCACCAGGAACCTTCCTCCACCGCGTGCAACGTCGTACGAGAACCCGCCGTTTGCTGCCACTTGTCCCGAAAGTCGAAAAAGAACCTTGGGGCTTGCCATAACCAAATGGACCGGATCTTCTATCGCCGTCGATGTCAGCACGCCGCCGGGCGCGACGTAGAGTATTTCTTCCGCGGCGCGTCCCCACCGCGGTTCAGTACCGCCGGTGGTCGAAATGCGGCGGCGGATGCTCAGACGGCCGCGAAGGTGGACACCGTCGAACTTCCGTTCGGACAGCGCGCTGCAATCGAGAGCTTACTCAAGAACGCCATGCGCGACACCGGCCAGAGCCGCAGAGTCGCCAACTTCTTGCTCGCGTGGTACAACGCGAGCGGGAACGGCGGATGGGACCCCGGAGATATGAGGGCTGTAGATGCTGGCATCGCCAACGATATGATGACGGTGTTGGGCCCGATCCATCGCGGGCCAGCTTGCAAGTATCCGAACGATTGGGGGTACCGCGAGGAGATAGAGCGAGTTTGGGATCTCTGGCGAAGGCCCAAAGAAGCCGCTGAGCCCGAGGTCTTCGCCGATCAGGACAACCGTTGCCAGTGGCGAGAGGACCGCCGATGACCAAGCTATTGCCCAGCAAGCCGCTAACCCGCGAGACAAGCCTGAAGACGTACGACGGCGTACCGGAGGTCACCCTGCCGACGGGCCGAGAGGGCTGGCGAACAACGCTCTACGGCAGCCTGGAGCATGGCGACCAGCGATAGGCTATTCCCCGTGCATCGTTCATCGTTACCGGTGAAACAAAGCGACAGTGCGTATCGGATCTCCTCGCGCAAGGCACCACCCCACCCAAGCCTCCAAACGGCGCTCCAGGTTGATCAGCACCCTACCCCCCCCTTTTTCGCATGTTTGGCAACCGTTCAGAAACCCTACGCGGCGGCCCCCCTCGCGGACATTAATAATACGTTGGTTACCTTCGGGAAATCGCCTGTTTTCCGGCGCACAGATACCTGTAGGTATCCGAACAGCTTGATGGGCTAAGTCTGGGCTAAGCCAATGAAAACAATAGTCAGCAAGGACGGATAGTCGTCAAAAGAGGCATTGCCGGCGCAGGGTAGAGCGAAGCCGTCGTTGATTCCAAAAAGAACGCTCCACGCGCGCTAGAATGTCCTGTTTTTCGGAAAAAGGGAGGGGACTAGACAGAAATTCCGATCCCGGCGTTGACCTATCTGCCGGACGCGACACCTGCGTGTCGTCCCGCGCGCCATTGGGGGTAATCTTTGGCCTTCGAACCCACGGCCGCCTGGAGCATTTGGTGAAATGTATTCTCATCTGGCTTGCCGTGACTCTGGAGCCACACCGCCAGCCGCAGGGCATTCGGCGGCCGGGTGGGCGTCCACGCTTGGCATTCGAGTTTTTCCCTCGTCGGTCCAAGCTATTCACCTGAGGTAATACCGCCGGCCGGTTCGGACATCTTGTAAAGTGTGCGCGCATCACGTGGCTGGTGAGCCAGCCACCGCAAGCCCCAGCCGCAGAGCATCCACCGCCCTCGTGGGCGTTCGTCGGACTGGAATCCCGGTCCGCGAATCGCTTCCCGAACACGCATCTTGCACCGTCGACACTCTCCCGAAAAACAGAGATCACAGAACGGATACGGCGAGGGCCCGGAATACTCGCCGCAGCAGCAGACGCAGTGCTCGACCGTGTATTTTATTTTAGCTTCTTCATTCCTTCATGTTAGCCCCGAGCGCTCTGCTTCGACCCCAACGTGCGGACGAGCCAGAACGGTCCTATCGCGTTCTCCTCAAAATCCCTCGAAAGCCGAGTTTAGGGCTGGCAATCCGCATTTCCCTCGCGCTGGCGTGCCCCAGGCTCAATCGCCGGAGGCCTCCGAGGGGTATTGGTGCGGGCGATTTGGCGCGCGCGGCCGTTTTCGCGGTCCGAGTGGAGTCCGCGCTTAACCTTCGGGTCCCTCCCTCTGCGATTCGACTTGGTCGGAGGCTGCCGGCCGCTTCGGGCATCTTGTGAAGTGCGCGCGCATTATTGCGCCCAGTGAACTGGGCGCCGCAACCCAACCGCATTTCATCCGCGGCCCCGGCTGCCGGCCACGCTTAACTTTTTCGAATTCCTCCTTGGAGGGTCTACGTGGCGGAAGCTGCCGGCCGCTTCGCGCATATCGTGAAGTGCGCGCGCATATTGCGCCCAGTAAGCTGGGCGTCGACGCCGGCCACACGGCATTCGCGGACTCGGCGGGCGCCCACGCCTGGCTTTAGAGTTCCTCCCTCTTTGGTCCACATCGTCAAAGGCTGCCAGCCGCTTCGGGCATATGGTGAAGTGCGCGCGCGTCTGGCGGCCCGGTAAGCTAAGCTAGCTCGGCGGCGCAACCCCAACCGCATTTCATCCGCGGCCGGTGGGAGTCCGCACGTAACCTTCAAGCTTCGCCAGTAATACTGCGCCCCGCAGCGCCACCCGCACAGCATTCGCCGCCCGGTGGACTGCCGGCCGGTGCAGGCATTTGGTAAAGTGCGCGCGCACCCGGCTCGCCGTGATTCGGGCGGCGTAGCGCCAGCTGCATCTCACTCGCCCCTGCGCCTCGGCGTCCACGCTTAACCTTCGAACTCCTCCCTCGTCGGTCCACGTCGCCGGAGACCGCTGGGCGCTTCGCGCATATTGTGAAGTACGCGCGCATGTTGCGCCCGGTAAGCTGCTCGCCGCAGCCCCAACCGCATTTCATCCGCGGACCTCGGGGGTGCCCGATGAAAGGGAGCGATCCGGCGAAGCGGTATAGATGGGATCTCGGTTACAGTTATTCGCTTCGCGTCGGCAGGTCCAGCCGGACCCGCATGGTGATTCCCTCTTTGCGCGCGACGGCACGCGACCCGCGCAGGACGCAGCGAAGTATGACCAGCACGGGGTTATCCGCCCGTCCAATGTTCAGCTTTCGAATCTCTTTGCCGGCAAGAATCAGCGCCGCGCGAAGTTCGGCGTGGGAGAGTTGGAGTTCGGTCATGATCTGCGATTAGGGTATCAGCCCGCTGCTGCGACGGTCGATCCCGCTAATCGTCTGAGATCGGGTTATGTATTCACATTGCCACCGTTCAGGTTGTGCCTGATGATAACATCCGCCGCGGCGTTTTCCGCAGCGTCAAACCATGGGCATACGGTAGCATTGGATGGGGCAACGCCATGTCTGAAGAAAGCTTTGACAAGCTCCGAAACCTCCTGCGTTCGGTGGGACCCGCGCAGGCGCTGGACGTCCTGATCGAGCAGTTCCGGAAGGCGAAACAATACCCCGATTGGTTCGAGGCACGTATGATGCGCAGTCGCCTCGCCCTCGGCTTGCCCTTGATCCAAGCGCCTGGCACTTCGGAAATTCCCGCCGAAGCGCGAGCCGCCTACGAACAAGCCATGGTGGAGGCCGCTCGCGAGACAGGTGACTTGTTCCTCGCGGACGGAAATATTCCCAGAGCGTGGCCCTATCTTCGCGCCACGGGGGACTCGGCCCGCGTGGCCGAGGCGATGGAGCGGGTGGAAGTAGGCGAAGATGTGGATGCCGTCATCGGAATTGCCTTACAAGAAGGCGTGAATCCAGTCCGGGGGTTCGCGTTGATCCTGCAAAAATACGGGATGTGCCGGGCTCTCACAGCGTTTGGGATGTATGGCGGGGAGAAAGATCGGGAACGCTGCATTGATTTTTTGGCCCGGAACCTGCATGACGAGCTGGTAGAGCGCATCGCCAGTGCGATTCAGCGGGAGGAGAGCGCGAAGCCGGAGGCGACGAGCATCCCAGCGCTCATCGCAGGGCGGGACTGGCTGTTCGGGGAATATAGCACCTACGTTGATACCTCACATTTGATGTCGCTACTGCAGTACTGTGTGGAAGTGACCGACACCGGCACGCTCGAACTGTTTCACGAATTCTGCGAATACGGGAAGCGGCTATCTTCGAACTTTCAAATGGCGGGTCAGCCGCCCTTTGAGGATTTTTACTTCGACGTTGATCATTATGCGCTGGCGTTAGCGGGTGTGGAGGTAGAGAGCCATCTCGACCACTTTCGACGGAAGGTGAGGGAGGCGCCATTGGGCAACGTGAACTCGCAGGCTCTGGTCAAGCTCCTGGTGAGTCGGGGCAGCTACCAAGAAGCGCTGGAGGTGGCGATGGAGCACTTTCCTGCCGCAAGCTCCTCGGAGCTGGCGTGCCCGACTGCCATTCAACTCTGCCAACTCGCCGACAGATTCGATCTCCTGATGCAGCTGGCGCGCAAGCAGGGTGATGAGCTGAGCTACCTGGCCGCAAGCCTGGAACTGGATCGGAAGACGAAGGCAGGCGGTGCCGCATAGCACTTTGCCCAAAAAATAGGGCCGTCACCTAACTGCCGGACCTAAACCTGACTTTCGCACTGTCCGTGTTTGGACGAGGATTTCTTCAACTATTCCATTTTACGCCTGGTTTGGAATGGAAGCCCGCATTTCCCTCGCGCTGGCGTGCCCCGGGATCAATCGCCGAGGTACTCCGAGGGGTATGGGTGCGGGCAATTTGGCGCGCGCGGCCGTCCGCCGGCCCGAGTGGGAATCCGCCCCCAGCGGTCCATGTTTGCTGGTGGTATGTGGGTTTGGCGCCAGTTACCCAGGCCAATGCGTCGTTTCCCAGAACCCCGTCAGAACGAAGCCGCCCGCGCGGCGGACGCTACGCGTGCTCGTCGGTCGAGAGATTCTCTTCGACCGTTTGCATTCGCGAGGCAGAAGCGGTATTCTCTGGACGATGTTCCATATTTGGAATGCTCACTATAGAGTCCCTTTAGTTTTATTACTTCCAGTGGAATATGATTCAAATTCCAATAATGGCCGGAGCTTGCCCTAAAAGCGGCCCCGCGTCCGCCGCAAACGCGGGCGGCTTCCTTCAAACGTCTCTATCCGAAATGACCCGGCGATCTGACTCCGCGACGCTCTTCCGCACCCGCGCACCGGGTCACTCCAGATAGAGTCATAGCGTTTGGGGCCAACTTCCGGATACCCGACAATTCGGGCGTTGGCGCGCGCGGTGCATTTGTACGCGGGCCGTCCTTCACCGCTTCCAGTTGGGTCCTGGCAGGAACGGCTTAGTTAGGATCCGCCACGGATTCCCGACCGTTACGGCTGCGGATCGCAATTCCGTTACTCGGCGCCGATGACCTTGAAGGCCTGGTTGACGAAGATGTGGTGCGGCCAGCTGACGCCGATGTTGTGGACCTCGTATTCGCCGGTGCTCAGCTTCACAACACGATCGACGATGCCCCCGGGTAGGCGGCCAACGCCGGTCCGGTCGCCTTGTTCGCTTCCGTTCCGCCGACGATCGTCCCCGCCCCCTGAGTGTAATTGGCTGGGATCTGGCCAACCCGCTTTTCCGCGGACGGTGCACCACGCTGGAAGGGGACCACCCCTGCCGCCGAGGGAGTCGCAGATCCGCCCCCGCCAGCAAGTTGTATGATGACCTGGCTGGCCGTGATAGTTGTTAGATTGGGTGCCCTTAGGTCGACCGTTCCGAGTACGAGGACGCTTTCGCCTTTTGTAATGGCAGTCGCCGAGGTCGAGTTTGTCCCCCTTAGGTATGTCGTAGCGGACCCCATTTCGACGGTCACTGCCACACCCGCTGGTGTCGAGATTGCGAAGCTCGATGGGGATAGGCTGTTAACCGTGCCGGCTGTTCCCCCTTCGGCCGGCCCGGAGCGCGGCCCACCGCGACCGCCACGCGCGTTCGTGCCTGCCGCGTTCGATACGCCCTTGACGCCAGTACCGGTCGTATCCATGCCATTGATCGTCTGCTTGACGGTTAGGCCGCCGTCTTTCAGCGTCAGGACCAGCATGACCTCGGCCTCGCCGCCACGTCCAACCTGTTTGAACCTGAGGATCAGGTCGTCTGTGGGCATTGTGATGCCGGTAATCGTGACGGGTCCGCCGCGTCCGCCCCCGAGCTCGGCCGCCACCTTGCCGTTGACGTCCTTGATGTAGAGCGGGCGCTCCTGTGGGCCTCGTCCACCCTGAACCGTCAGCGTCCAGTCGCCCAGGAACATTCTGGCGTTCGCCGTGTCGAGCGTCGAGGCGCCGCTCTGCGCTACGACGGCCGGTGCAATTGCCAGCGGGGCAATGATTAGCACTGTCCGCACCACACGCGAAATCTGCTGCATACTCATGGTCTTCCTCCCTGATTGCTCTGGGTGTTCTCATCTTACCCAGAATCTCGATTTCGGGAGCCAGGGACAAAAGAGATGAGTAGGTGGCCAGCGCTTACTTTCGGCGCCGCCCGAGTTCTATGGATAGAGCCCGGATGACGGCGTTTACCGGCCTTGGCCCTGATAAGCCCTGAAAAAGTGCCGAAAATCTGTAAATTACTGATAATTAAGTAGTGCTGGAGGTGGGGGTCGAACCTTCCAGGATGTCGTGAAATCTGTAAGTTACAGATTCCAGATCGCTATCCAAGCCAGAATTCCCACGGCTGCCACGGCTGCTTGGCCCATGTTGGCCCACAGAAGGGCGCGCTCTCGGAATGTTTCCATCCGAAAGCCATGGGGGGCAGGATTCCGGTCGTCCGTAAAATACCGGCCTTGCGCATGATGAGGCGATCATACTTGACGCCCAAATCCGCGAGCCGCTTCTCTGTCTGGGCACGGTATTCGTCGGAACGGGCCGGATGTAATCCACACCTCGATCTTGTCCCGGTCTATGCCGTTTATGGGTCGATGATGCGCTGGATGGGCATATAGTTGCCACAGGCAGCGAAGAACGCGGGCCGGTTCCTTTCCGGATGCAAATGTTCCCCGTCGCCATGGGGGTATTGGGGGAGGTTGAATATGGTGCAGCCGGCGCGACAATCAGCAAGCGTTCACTCTTAGCTTA
>Ga0208193_1000586_pt1 | contig 18796 bp, 19 predicted proteins | sample June2015DPH_17_2_FD_184716 | JGI IMG/M metagenome (GOLD analysis project Ga0208193, IMG submission 184716) | Peatland microbial communities from SPRUCE experiment site at the Marcell Experimental Forest, Minnesota, USA - June2015DPH_17_10... | ecosystem: Environmental > Terrestrial > Soil >... | reverse complement strand
GCAGACTGCCGCTTCCTTGCCATATTTTCTACTGGCCCTTCCAGCTGGCTCCGCTGGCGATATTGTCGACCGACGCAAGCTGATCCTTTTCACCGAGTCGTGGATGATGGGTGTCGCGTTGATTCTAGCGATCTTGACCATCGCAGGAGTCATGTCGCCATGGATACTCTTGGTGCTCACATTTGCACTCTCGGCCGGAGATGCGTTCGAAACGCCAGCATGGCGTGCAATCCTCCCTGAATTGGTGCCCAAGGAAGACCTGGCAGCGGCTTCTGCGCTCAACGGGATTGAATTCAACCTCGCTCGAGCGGTTGGGCCGGCGCTGGCTGGCACGATCATATCTGTTGCTGGCGTCGCCACAGCCTTCGTCGCAAATTTCGTATCGTTCTTCGGCGTCATTCTTGTTGTTGCCAAGTGGAAAAGGCCTGTCGGCAGGAGGAGCGCGCCGCCGGAGTCTTTTTCTGGAGCTACCGTCGCGGCAATTCGATACGTCCGGCACTCTCCCGCAATTCTGACGGTATTGCTTAGAACAGGCGTCGTCATGTTCTTCTCGAGCGCCCTCTTCGCGTTGCTGCCGACGGTTTCTCGAAGCGTGAATCAGAATGCAACCGGCTATGGACTCTTGCTGGGCTGCTTTGGCGGCGGTGCAATCGTCGGTGCTTTGATCATGCAGCCGGCTCGAGGCAGGTGGACGATGGAATCCATAGTGTCGACGGGCGTCGTGAGCTTGGGGCTAGTGATTCTGGCGATGAGTGAGTTGCACAGATTGAGCACACTGGCTGCAGTTATGTTGGTCGGCGGTGCGGCATGGGTCATCTTCATTTCTCTAATCAATGCCCTTGTCCAGAACCTGGCGCCTGATTGGGTAAGAGCACGAGTCCTCGCCATCTTCATTCTGGTTTATCAAGGGAGTTATGCGCTCGGGACCGCGGTCTGGGGTGCCGTCGCGCAACGATCAGGCATTGGAACCGCGCTTGTCTACGCTGGAGTGGGGACAATCGTCACCGCAGCAATCGCCCTTTTCGCGCCACTTCCTGATTCAACCGCGGATCTGAGTCCCTGGAACCACTGGCGCATGCCCGTCGTCATCGGCGAAGTTGGGGCTGACGTTGAGAAGGGACCGGTACTAGTTACCATCGAATACGCCGTGATTCCAAAACGGACAGCAGAATTTGTGGATGCAATGCATGAATCTGGTCGGACGCGGCGTCGCGATGGCGCGTATCGGTGGGCAATCTTCCGCGATACTGAAGTCGCGGATCGTTATCTGGAGATATTTTTGGTGAACTCTTGGGCAGAGCATCTGCGTCAGCATGAGAGGCAAACTCAGGCCGACCGTGAGTTGGAAGGGCGAATATACAGCTATCTTTCCGGAGAACCGACGGTGCGCCATTTGATCGATACGTAGCGACAGGAACGTGATCAGACAAAACTCGCCTCAGCCAAGTTTGACGCGAGATAAAAGATTGCTGGACAGGCGCCTGCGCTTCGCTCTACCCGGAGCGGATCGACTATCTGAAGGACCGGCAGCCGAAGACGCTCATCGTGTGGGAACGCAATGACGTTCTTATCCCCATGCCGGATGCGGAAGTCGTGAAGCAGCTTATGCCGGCGGCCGAGATGCGCTATTTCATACGAAGGTATCGATCCGTACCATCGTCTAATAGACTCATTTCCACCCTTGTGGCTTAATCGCAACTGTCGACAATGCCTCCGTGGAAACTGGCGCGCATCACTGCCGGAGATGAATATGAATGTGTCGCAGCGCTACTCTGATACGAAGGTGTCGCTGGTAAAATCTGGAGTTGGAACCTGAGGAAAGGTCTTATGACTGCCACTACCGCTACCGCGCCATCCGAGCAGCTATCGAGGCCATCGAGCAAAAAGCAAAACGGTTGAGCATTCTTTCGATGATGTCGACAACCGCGGCTGGTTCCGGACATCCGACATCCTGCATGTCCGCGGCGGAACTGGTGGCCGGAACGTTTTTCTACGCGATGAAGTTTGATCCGAAAGACCCTAACTCGCCGGATGGCGATCGTTTCGTTCTCTCCAAAGGCCACGCCGCACCGGCCCTTTACGCCGCGTTCGCTGAGGCAGGCGTTTTCCCGGAGTCACGTCTGATGACTTTGCGCGAATTTTCAAGCGAGCTAGAAGGCCATCCGACACCGCGTATTCCCGGTGTCGACGCCGCGACAGGTAGGGATTATCTGTCGGTTCGGGGCTGGCAATTCGGCGCGCGTATGGATAAGAGTCCAACGCGTGTCTACGTGCTGCTGGGTGACGGCGAAATGGCTGAGGGCCAAGTGTGGGAGGCGGCAGCGTTCGCCGCACATTACAAACTTGACAACCTCACGGTTCTGGCTGACGTCAATGCGTTGGGCCAAAGCGAAGCGACAATGTACCGGCACGACACAGAAATTTAGCGCAAGAAATTCGACTCGGAAGGCTGGGCGACAGAAATCATCGATGGCCACGATGTCGCCGCCGTGCTCGGCGCCCTCGATCACGCCAAGGCGACGAATGGCCAACCGCAGACAATCCTTGCGCGGACGATCAAAGATCATGGAGTAAGCTTCATCGCGGTACGCGGAGATGCCGCACTGCGGCAAGCCGGATGAATCGTTGACGCCTTCGGCATTTCGGCAGGACATATTGTGGAGGCGGTGCGCACAATTTCAATAGCAAGCCTCGCGGAGCGCCTAGACGTCCTGGATGGGGCAAGGAAAAGCAGCACCCTAAAGGCAGTCAGTTAAATCAAAAGGTATGAAGCTCTTGAGAGTAAAACGTGCGAATACAATAAGGAGTACGCATATGGCAGCACAGGTCCAACCACTGACGAAGCCGCCGAGGACCAGGCAGAGGGCGTGGAGCGCATTCGACCAATGGGGCGTCGAACTGGGAAAAGTTCTCGCGCAACGCATCATCCCTGAACTGGAGAGCAAAGCAGAACCGCAGCTTGCGCACGACAGTTCCATCAACAACCTGATCGGGTATTACCGGAAATCGAAGCAGTCATAAAGGACATTAGCGATGCAACTCGGCATGATCGGTCTGGGACGGAGGAGTACAGATCGGGGCACCAGGCCGATAGTGCGAGCCCCGGGGATTTCAACGTTGTCTCTGGTAACTGCTCGGTTTCACCTCGCTGGAGGTCATCCCAATGTCGCTTTTGTGCCGAAGAGCAAACCAGGGCCCATGACTGAACAGCCCAGAAGCGAAGACCGCGTGCAACGGCCGCAGCCGTTCACCGATTTTTATGGAGAGGATCGTCATGCACTGGTGCAAAAACTGGCGTACCAGCACTGGGAAAAAAGAGGCAGTCCGCTTGGGTCACCGGAAGTTGATTGGTTCACGGCCGAAAAAGCCATGCTTGCGTACCTTTTAGCGTCGGGAATTGAGCTCGGGCCAGACGAGGATCAGTACTCTTGACTGGCGTGGCTTTGAATATTGAACACGAACCGTTCCACAACCTGGAAAACTGAGGACCATTTTATGAGCACCAATCGCGTGGTGCGCTCGAATTCCGCAAAAGTCGTTCCCCTGACCACCAGCGCAACTAATGTTTCAGATGTTCTGCAACAGTACGGGTACGGCGCTAGGCCGCTTATCGGGACGGAAAACGCCTTTTATGAACGGCACCTGGTTTTTGACAGAGCGATCGATCCCAAAGTAGCAAGTGCGCGTGAGCGCTTTGAGGCGTTCTCCCATTCCGTGCGAGACATTCTCGCTCAGCGTTGGGTGCTGACCAAGAACACTTATGAGCGAGAGAATGCCAAACGCATCTATTACCTGTCCATGGAGTTTCTCATCGGACGTTCGTTGGCCAACAATATCACCAACCTGTTGCTAGATCCGCTTTTGCTGGATGCAGCTCAAGAACATGGTATCGACTGGCTGGAATTGATTGAGCAGGAACCAGATGCCGGGCTGGGCAACGGCGGCTTGGGCCGCCTCGCGGCGTGCTTTCTCGACTCGATGGCGACCATGCAACTCCCGGGCACCGGCTATGGTCTCCGCTATGAGTACGGCATGTTCAAGCAATCGATTGTAGATGGCTGGCAAAAAGAGAATCCCGACAACTGGCTCCGCTACGGCGATCCCTGGGAGATTGCCCGGCTTCACGAGAATGTGGAGATCAGGCTGAACGTCTCATTCAAGTTACAAGAGGGTAATTTTCAAGTCATTCCCGATCGGCCGTCAAGCCTGATCGGTATCCCGTTTGATCGTCCCGTGGTGGGCTATGGCGGAAAGACGATTAATACGCTTCGGCTCTGGGCCGCGGCGGCGCCCGATTATTTCGATTTTGAGAAGTTTGGCACCGGAGATTTCGTGGGTGCACTCGGCGAAACTCTCGAAGCGGAGTCGCTTACTCGCGTGCTGTATCCAGACGATTCCACAGCGAAGGGGCAGGGGTTGCGCTTCCTGCAGGAGTATTTCCTGGTCGCGTGTTCCTTGGCCGACCTGGTGCGCCGTTTCCAGCGCCACAACTCGGATTGGAAAATGTTGCCGGAGAAAGCCGCAATTCAACTCAACGACACGCATCCTTCCATGTCGGTCCCTGAACTGATGCGAATCTTGCTCGACGATGTGCACTTGGGATGGGACCAAGCCTGGGACCTGACGAAGAAGACGCTCGGGTACACAAATCACACCTTGCTGCCTGAGGCTCTGGAGAAATGGCCGGTGGCGTGGTTTGAGACACTGCTTCCTCGTCACCTGGAGCTCATTTACGAGATTAACCGTCGGCTGCTCGATGAAGTTCGGTTTCGCTTCCCTGGCGAGGAGGGCCGCGTGCAGCGCATGAGCCTGGTGGAAGAAGGCAGCCCGCGCAAGATCCGGATGGCCAACCTTGCTATTGTTGGCTCGCACAGCACCAACGGAGTGTCTGCTGTCCACTCCAGGCTACTGCGGACCACGACGGTCAAGGATCTCGCGGAAATGTTTCCCGAGCGTTTTAGCAACAAGACAAACGGAGTGACGCCCCGACGCTGGTTGCGCGAGGCCAATCCCGCGCTGGCCCGCGAAATCACGCAAGTCATCGGAGATCTCTGGATTACGGATCTTAGCCTGCTCAAACAGCTCAAGCCATTCGCGGAGGATTCCAATGCTCGCGAACGCTTCCTCAAGTCAAAGCGAGAGGCCAAAGTGCAGTTTGCCAATTGGCTCAAGTCAACGTCGGGGCGTGTCGTGGACCCGGATACTATCTTCGATTGCCACATCAAGCGCATTCACGAATACAAAAGGCAATTGATGAATACGCTGCGGATTGTGATCGTTTATAACCGGCTGCGGGAAAATCCCGGCATGGAGATCGTGCCGCGGACATTTTTCTTCGCGGGTAAAGCGGCGCCAGCTTACAAGCTGGCCAAGCTCATCATAAAGTTCATCAACAACCTGGCGGGTACGATCAACGCCGACCCGGCGGCGCGCGGCCGGCTCAACGTCATCTTTCTCCCTGAGTACAACGTTTCGTTGGCGGAACGGCTGATTCCAGCCAGCGATGTCTCCAACCAGATTTCGACCGCGGGCTACGAGGCCAGCGGAACGAGCAATATGAAATTTATGATGAACGGAGCCTTAACGGTCGGAACCCGCGACGGTGCGACCATCGAAATGGCGGAGGAAGCCGGAGAAGAGAACATGTTCCTGTTCGGGCTCACCGTGGAGCAAGTCGAGAACAGCCGCGCCTGGTACAACCCGCATTGGCACTATGAAAATGAACCCGAGACTCGAGCCGCGCTGGACCTCATTTTCTCTGACTACTTCAGCCGCAATGAACCAGGGGTATTCGCTCCCTTGCGCGATATGCTTCTGACCCAGGGCGATCACTATATGCATCTGGCGGACCTGACCTCGTATTGCCAGGCACAGGAACGGCTCGGCGCGCTCTATGCCGAACCCGGCACATGGGCGCAGAAAGCAATCTTGAACCTCGCCAGCTCGGGAAAGTTTTCGAGCGATCGCTCGATTGCGGAATACGCAAGCGAGATCTGGAAGGTGGAACCATGCCCAATACTTTAGAAACCCAGTCCCTGACAGGTGAACCCAACATTTCGCCGCTGGCAGGCAAACCAGCTCCGAAGGAGTTGCTGGTAGACGTGGCTCGCCTGCAGAAGGAATATTTCGAGCGGCGTCCCGACTTGGATAATCCAAACGAGCTAGTCAGCTTCGGCACCAGCGGACACCGTGGCTCGCCCCTGCGCGGCACATTTAACGAAGCGCACATTCTCGCAATTACCCAGGCGATCTGCGAATACCGGCACGAGCAGGGAACCGACGGCCCGCTCTATATGGGGAAGGACACCCACGCAGTCTCGGAACCCGCGCAGCGCACCGCCCTCGAGGTGTTGGCGGCAAACAACGTGGACACGATCATTCAGCAAGACGACGGGATAACTCCGACGCCGGTCATCTCGCGAGCGATTCTGGTTTACAACCGTTACCGCCAGGAACATCGAGCCGACGGCATCGTGATTACGCCCTCGCACAATCCGCCGGAGGATGGAGGCTTCAAGTACAACCCGCCCAACGGCGGTCCAGCCGATACCGACGTGACCCGCTGGGTCGAGGATCGCGCGAACGAATTGTTGCGCGCGCGGAATGCAGGGGTCAGGCGCATTCCATTTGCTAAAGCCATCCGATCCGCGACCACTCACCAGGAAGATTTCGTACTGCCGTACGTTCGTGATCTCAAGAATGTCGTTGACGTGGATGCGATTCGTGGCGCTCACCTCAGGCTTGGCGTGGACCCTCTGGGCGGAGCTTCATTGCCTTACTGGGAACCGATCAACTCGATTTACGGGCTGGACATCGTCGTCACCAATCCAATAGTCGACCCCACATTTTCGTTCATGACCGTTGATCACGACGGCAAAATTCGGATGGACTGTTCGAGTCCCTATGCGATGGCCAGGCTGGTCGGTCTGAAAGATCAGTACCAGGTGGCTTTCGGGAACGATACTGACGCTGATCGGCACGGGATCGTAACTCCGGTTGCGGGTTTGATGAACCCGAATCATTACCTTGCCGTTGCCATTCGCTATTTGCTCACGCACCGGCCCCAGTGGAGTAACACAGTTGCGGTGGGAAAGACTGTGGTGAGCAGCAGTATGATCGACCGGGTCGTCAAAACGCTCGGCCGCAAGCTCCGCGAAGTGCCGGTGGGTTTCAAGTGGTTTGTGCCGGGCCTGGTCGATGGCTCGTACTGTTTCGGCGGAGAAGAAAGCGCTGGAGCGAGTTTTCTTCGTCTTGACGGCACAGTATGGACCACCGACAAGGACGGGCCGATCATGGACTTGCTGGCGGCGGAGATTACCGCGCGCACCGGCAAGGATCCCGGAGAACATTACCGCGAACTGACTGCGGAGTTCGGCATCCAGTACTACACGCGCATCGACGCGCCCGCCACGCCCGAGCAGAAAGCAAAGTTGGAAAAACTCACCCCGGACGCGGTAAAGGAGTCAGACCTGGCGGGCGAGCCAATCGCCGCCAAGCTGACCAAAGCCCCCGGCAATAATGCTCCCATCGGCGGTCTGAAGGTGGTGGCGGAGAGCGGTTGGTTTGCAGCGCGACCCTCCGGTACGGAGAACATTTATAAGATCTACGCCGAGAGTTTCAAGAGCCAGACCCATCTGAGCGCGATTTTGAGGGAAGCCGAGGAAATGGTGAACCGGGCGCTGGGTACCTCCGCAGTCGGTCCTGAGCAGGGAGGCCGGACATGAGCGCGGCAATGGCGCGCTCATGGTTGCGCCACCGTTTCCGCCCGAATCTCGTGCTTCTGGCTTGCTGCTGCACGTCACCTCTCTGCCGTCTCCCTATGGCGTCGGCGATCTGGGAGCATGGGCGTTCTCGTGGATTGATCGTCTCCACGATGCCAGCCTAGCCTGGGGGCAGGCGCTACCGCTGGGTCCGACTGGTTACGGAAACTCGCCCTATCAAGCAATGTCGTCGTTTGCCGGCAACGCGCTGCTGATCAGTCCAGGAGAGCTCATCGCGGACGGACTATTACAGGCAAGCGACACTCAGTCGCACTTCTCCGCGGACGTGGTCGACTACGACTCCGTTATTCCGTTCAAACAGCGGCTGCTCGAAAAGGCGTGGGCAAACTTTCAAGGCGGCGAGCGAAGAAACAATCAGTTGTGGTCTGCCTATGATGAGTTCTGCGCCAGGCAGGCGAATTGGCTGGAAGACTATGCTCTATTCCGGGCGCTAAAGGCCAAGTATCACGGCGCATATTACCTCGAGTGGCCAGCAGAGTTGGTTCAGCGCAGCCCGAGTGCTCTCGCCGAGGCGCGGCGAGAGTTAGCGAGTCAAATTGATCAGGTTCGCATCGCGCAATTCCTGCTGTTCCGCCAGGCCGATCAACTCAAGGAGCATGCCCACGCCAGGGGCGTGAGCTTGATTGGCGATCTGCCTTTCTTTGTTTCCACGGATTCCAGTGATGTTTGGGCGAACCCCGAGCTATTCCTGCTCGATGAGCAGAATCGGCCACAATTCGTCGCCGGGTTCCTCCCGATTATTTCAGCGCGCAAGGTCAATTGTGGGGCAATCCCGTTTACAACTGGGATGCAGTGCGTTCGACTGGTTATCGGTGGTGCATCGATCGGTTGCGTGCTCTGCTGGCTCACGTCGATGTGATTCGCTTGGATCACTTCCGCGGGTTCGCGGCTGCGTGGCACGTTCCAGCCGGAGCGCTAACGGCTCAGTCGGGGCAGTGGGTGGCGGGTCCGGGAGCCAGCTTTTTTCAAGCAGTGCAAACAGAGCTGGGCCATCTACCATTCATTGCCGAAGATTTGGGTGTGATTACGGCCGACGTGCGGGCCCTGCGCGACCGGTTTCGTCTGCCGCCGGGGGATGCGCGTCCTGCAATTCGCCTTCGATGGTCATGGGGACAATCCATATCTGCCGCACAACTTTGTCCACAATACAGTCGCCTATACCGGTACGCATGACAATGCCACAACTCGACAATGGTATGAGGAATTGCCCGACTACCAGCGGCAAAACTTCTGGAGCTACCTCAAGCGTGCGCTGGGAACCAGTGCGGATGCCGCTCCGGAGTTGATGCGGCTGGCATGGTCGTCACCAGCAGCACTCGCGATTGCTCCGTTGCAGGATCTGCTCAACTTGGGAAGCGAAGCTCGTATGAACGTACCTGGTCGTGCCGATGGGAACTGGCGTTGGCGCGTCCGAGAAGACATGCTATCCCCTCAGACTTTTCAACGCCTGCAGGATTTGACGGAGAGTTGCAAGCGCTCGGTCAGTCCTGCAACATCCGTCGGGGTGCAAATGGACCGGGGACGAGCGACCGCTCAAATCTAGAAACAGACGGGAGGTTTGCCTGCTGATTCAAGTTGCCAAGAGTATTCTCCTGGTGGTGAGCGCACTCTTTCCGATCGTGGATCCGATCGGAGGCAGTCCGGTCTTTCTGCTGCTTACGCGAGACTACGCGACCGAGACACGACGAGTGCTGGCGCGCCGCATTGCGGTAGATAGTTTCATACTGCTGATTGCGTCCTTTACCCTCGGGGCGCACGTGCTCTCCTTCTTTGGGATTTCGCTCCCCGTTGTGCAGGTCGGCGGTGGGCTGATCGTGATTGCAACGGGCTGGGCGATGCTGAATCAGAAAGATGAGGATGACCGCGGCCCTGCCAGGCGAACGGTCACTTGCGCTGATGCTCTGAGCCAGGCGTTCTACCCGCTGACGCTTCCTTTGACAGTTGGTCCCGGCTCCATCTCGGTTGCGATCACTTTGGGCGCGAATGCGCCGCAGCACCTGGGCGCAAACCTGCTAGCGATTCTTGCGGCGGCGATCGGTTCCGCTTTCGTGGCAGTCACCATCTATCTCTGCTGCGGCCACGCAGATCGGCTCGCGAGCAAGCTGGGCGCCACGGGGACGAACGTAATTTTAAAGCTCACCGCGTTCCTGCTGGTGTGCATCGGAGTGCAGATCTTCTGGAACGGCGCGAGCAAATTGCTCGGTTCGTTGCCGCACTTTGCCGGAGTTGTGGCGCTACCAGGAATACCTGCAAGGGTGGGAGAAAGTATATGCAGTGCGGGAAAATCCGTTCGACGTTGCAGACCCCGACGAATGGATAGTCGAGCTCGAAGCCGAGGGCAAGATTCGCGGTGCCGTGCTTGATGCCGGATGCGGCGCTGGACACAATGCGCTCTATCTCGCGGCGAAAGGGCATGACGCCGTGGGCGTGGACATTACTCCAAAGGCCATCCAATGCGCCGGGGAAAAAGCGACCGAGCGTCGGATACAAAACGTGACATTCCTTGCGGCGAATCTCTGCGAGTCCTTTGGCTACGAAGGTTTTTTCGACTCAGTGATCGATATAGGTTGCTTCCACTCTCTGCACGAAGAGGACCAGAAGCGCTACGCTGACGTGCTCAAGCAATCGTGCAAGAGCGGCGCGACGATGCACCTGAGAACTCTCAATGCCGTCGATTCCGCCAATGTCCCCGGTACGGAGCCGGCTCAAACTCAAGAGCGGCAAATCCGCGAGGTGTTTTCGGACGGGTGGAAACTCGAGAAGATCGAGTGGAAGAATATCGAGGTTGTCGGGTTTGCAGAGGAGACGGTTAAGACAGGCGCATGGTTCGCGCAAATCGCAAAGACCGTTTGATCCTTCTCCGATCAGCTCACCCCTCTCGCAACCGTTTTAAGGATTCTTCGCAGAGCCCTGGGTACAAAACTGTTTGGTTCCGTAAAGCGTGTTCTATTGCACAGTAAGAAAGTCAGATGCCTAGAAAACGGACGAGACTGTGGAATGCCGGGTCAGCAGGCATCGATGTAAAAGACCAACTCACCGTGTTTTCCGATGGAACTCCGCCACTGTTTCGAAAAATTCCTCATCACTACTGTCCGGCTAAATGTCGAAAAGAATCAACTGGTTAACGTTTTCGGTGAATTCAGCTTCTGCATCGGATGCCTGAAGAGCGCATAAAATGGGTGTTTTCTCGAAAAGCGTGACGCTCAGAATCTGTAGCGTTTGGTAAAGGCTGGCCGCCAGGCCCAGCCGCTTCCGAACGATGGCAACCAGCACATAAATTGACACTGCGATCCAGATCTGGGTCTTCACCGCATTCTCACTTGTCCCGTAGAAGGCCTTAATGCGTAGATGCTGCTTGATCCACTTAAAAAACAATTCAACTTCCCAGCGGCACTTGTAGATTTTCGCGATGGTAAATGCGGGAAGCACAAAATTGTTAGTCAGGAATTTCAGTCGTTTGTGGGTCTCTTTATCGAGATAATTGACGCGTCGCAGTGCATCCGGATACGCCGACGCGGATTCGAACGATGTCAGAATGACCGTCTGATCTGAGAGCACGCCCGTCGTCTTGTCCACGGGATGCGAGTAGCGTCTCTGGATCAGCACATTCGACTTAGTGCGGACGACGAAGAAAGCGGAGCTGAGTGTAAAAACAAAGAGCCTCTGGAAATCAATGTAGCCTCGGTCCATGACGTAGAAGGCGCCTGCCTCTGGCATGATCTCGTCCAGGATGTTCACATCGTGCACATCCCCACTGGTGACGCGGATGAACGTGGGAATGTTGCCGTGCAGGTCCAGCAGAGTATGCATCTTGACGGCGGCCTTGCGCTGACGAAACTTCGCCCACGGGAATAGCGATAGACACAGATCGATGGTCGTCGAATCCAGAGCGTACAGACTTTGATCGAGATCGACACCAATTTCGTCGTGCGCGTACAGTGGCCGGGCAATGCGAATCAATACCTGCGCGAAATCCGCAAAGATCCTCCAATCATGCGACTCGTTCGCGTCGGCCAGCGTCGAACGCGCCACCTTGCCGCGGAATCCCAGATGGTACAGCTTGCCTTCGACCGAATGCAGACACGCCTCGATGTCGCGCAGACTTTCTCGATAGGTTAGTTGTGCGAAAGCCATGGACAGATACTGATCCCAGCAAGAAAACCCGCGCAGTCGGCTGTCGCCCTGATAGCGCTCAACACAACGGCGAAACTCTCGATCGGGAAGGAAGCTGATTAACTGCGAGAAGACGGCGCGCCCTTGATTCATGAAGCCATTGTGCGCCGTCCATGATGGCCAAACTCGTCCCCAACCGTTCAAATCGCGGCAAGCTAGATATAGCCTCAACTCGTTACCGGTCCATCACTTGGCGGCCGCACCTAGCGCGTTAGCCGGACAGTAGTGGCTCCTCATATTGTCGATCAGGGTCGTCATCGAGGTCGCCGTACACGCGCGCCCATTTGTACAGATTGGTGGTAAGGCAGAAAATCATGTTCGGCTTCAAGACGGGTAAGGGTCGCATCAATTGGAATGGAAGCCGCAGCCTCGTAGTCGCCGACTAGATACAAATGATCGGCCGTGCCTTCCCTGCCGGCTTCAACCTGATTCCGCTCTGTTCCTCAGCAAGTTAAAATGTCCGGTTTTCTTAGCACACGAGTTGTCCGGTTTTCATAATTGACCAGCCGTCGTCGGGGCTGTGGGAAAGTCCTATAAAAGGGGAGGTCAAGTGAAAAACACTTCTCCCTGCCGGAACGCAAGAAATATTTTCCGGCATCCAGCCCCCTGCCACGCTGCTGACACCTCGTCGTTTAGCTGCTTGACCGTTTAGCTCTGTTCACGATCAGGTCGTACCAGCGCTCGTCCGGAAACCACTGATGTCGGCTGCCGTCGATGTGCAACAGCATCCCGGCAAGGGTCGCCGCTCGCGCCGTTTGCGATGCACCCCGCGCTTGCGCCCACCCGCCACCAGTCCCGCTCCCTGCAGCACGCCCTTCACCCAGCTGTAGCTCAGATCGATCTGGTGCTCGCTCCCCAGCTTCTCGTGAAAATGACTCAGGTTCAAATCAAAATACTTCTCCCGATACAGCTCCAACACCCGCTCCACCACCACCATCGAACCCGCTTCGGCGAAGGCTTGCCTCGTCTCCGCTCAAACCGCCAGCGATACCCGCCTTCCTCGTAGCGCTCCCGCCATGTGCCGGTCGCCGATCCCGATGATCTCCGCCGCTTGGTACCAGGTAATCTTCTTCGCCATCGCCTGCAAAATCACGTCCTGTACTTTCATCGCCCACTCCATCGCGGCCCTCAAGTAGGATTCCGTGCTTCCCATGGTCTCTTACTCTCGCCGCCTGCAAAGCGGACAAGTCATGTGCTAACTCGACCGGACATAGCATGTGCTTCTAACGACAGCTGTTATTTGCGCTCTGGGCAGGCTGCTGGGGATGCGCTACAATTCCGCCGAGGAAACGTACGATGACTGAGCCAGCCTCCGCCATCAAACACGAAGTTCATCAATTGGTTGATCGACAAATCGAGCCTTGCGGCAACCTTCCGGTTTAACCACATCCGACCGGTCCGACTATCGCGAGCGCTCCGCAAAAATCACAACGTTGTACCGTGAGCTGGACCACATGCGAAGAGCCAACTTCGAGAGGCCATTGCGCCGAGCATCTTGAGAGTTCTCTCTGTGCGGTCTTGAGGGGGTCAAGCGGCCGTCTGCGGCGTCAAATCGCTCTGGACGGTCGCTTGTTCTATATTCAAAATGGGGGCGCCACAGAATAGGGAGCGCATCTTGGCCGCAAGAATTCTCATGGTTCTTAGCGCGAGCATTATCTTTACGCTCGGAGTCGTCCACCTCGTCTATACGTTCTGGGGCCCAAAGCTCTCTCCCCGCGACCCCGCGCTCGAAATCAGCATGAGCCAGATTTCACCTGTCATTACGAACGAAACCACCATGTGGCGGGCTTGGGTGGGCTTCAATGCCAGCCACAGCATGGGACTTATACTGTTCGGCTTGGTTTTCGGTTTTCTCGCATTGGCTCACGACCAAATCCTCTTTCGGTCACCGTTCCTGCTCGTTGTCGGGCTAGCGATGCTTGGTGGTTTTGTTGTGCTCTGCAGAGTTTATTTTTTCAGTGCGCCTCTCATAGGCATCAGCCTTTCCTTGGCCTGCTATGTCACCAGCATTGCGCTGTCGCGGGCCTAACAATGCAGCACCGTAGATAGGTGATTTACGTTCGAATGCTGTCGTCTCATCGGCGAGCAGCCTTTCTGTGTCTCACCCTTTCGCTCCAATCACGCGAACAAACTTGTAGACCAGTTTGCCCGCGACCGTTTCCGGCCCCTCAATCGCAGCCGTACCGATTTCCGGATACAAATGCGCGTACGTTTCCCTGACCTGTTCAGGGGTCATCGTTGGGGTGGTGTCTGGCAGCTTGACCCGGTTGTAGACAAATTCTCGTTCCATGCGATGGACTTCCATAAACCTTCGAGGATGATACGTAATGTGTCGGACGCGACAGGACAGTTGGACGGCCTTCACTTATCGCTCTACGGTTCAACGTCAAACAGGCTTCCGGTATTCCCGCTTAGGGTTCCGCCCTCCGCGCCGACAATTACCTGTGTCGACGCGGGACTCGATTGTGGATCGTCTAAGCTTTCTTTCGTGCCGGCCTCTGTTTGCACTTTCGACGGGCTTGGAGGGGCATTCTTGCTGGATCCACTATGAGATTTCGAGTTCGTTGATTTCCTGACAGCCTCTCTTGCCGCCTACCCTCATCAGTTAAGCAGTTGCGCACTACTCGGCCTTTTCGGCCTTTCGCGCTCGTGGCGCACGGTGGCCCGTCATCCAGACACAATGGGACAAAAACTCTTACAAACAAGCTCAGATTGTAGTAGTCGGTTCACTACGGGAAAAATACCAAGGCTTGTCCATTTAACTGCGGCAATCGCGCGATAGCCCCCAGGCATTCGCCACTCGCGAAATCGAAGCCAACAACCTCATTGCGGGCGACACAGCAGAGCAGTCCACCGGGACCAAAGCGGAGGCCGCGCGGTTTGCAGAATTCGGCCTTCCCATTGGGAGAGAAAACTCGGACGAGGTGTCCATCCATCGCATCATATTCGCGAACGCTCGTCACCGCGTCCACTGCGCCAAATGGACGCTCACTAGAGACGACGATGTTGCCGTTGGGCGCGATTGCAAGATCGAGGGGGCTCAGTTCGGGATCTGCGACCAGCCGAGAAGGCTTGATAGGTATGGCTGGAGTGAAGGCCAATATGGTGTTATCGCCTTGGCCGTTGGGCGCGATTCCTGAGGCGAGGAACAGCCGGCCATCTTGACCAAAAGCAAATCCTCGCGGGAAAGGTACGACCCTGGGCGGTAAGACATGCTCCAGGGCAGCATCGAAGCTGGTCGACAAGGCGACGATTGTGCGTTCGCTGCGCAAGCCGACGAAATACCGGCCATCGGGGCCGAAATTGCCACCGCCGGGATTCAGGCCTTCAATGCGGCCGGTATCGCGAACGATGCGCCCATGCGAGGAAATCGCTAACACCCGATCCGCCCCACTGTTTAGAAACAGCAAGTTTTCCTTTGGATCGACGGCAAGGCCACGCGGATCGACAATGCGATCGTCATCAATAAATGTTCCGCGCAGCGTGCCGTCCAATTCAAAGCTGAGCAGCGCGCCAAAACCGTCCCCATTTGCATCGGACGCGCTCGTAACAAGAAGCGGCATCGCAACAGTCCTCCGCAATTCCGGGACCGCCAAGGGACCAGAATCCGGCGCGGCTCACCCCCGCGCCACGGTTAGCCAATGTGAACTGGCAGAATGTTCTTTCCGACTACATTCCAATACCTCTCTTGATTCTATCCGCCGCAGATCCGGTCGTCGTATCGTGAATCGTGCCTGATACCATTCTGAGTGGATGGTCCACTCGGAACTTATCGTCAGTTGTTGATAAATCGCGACCCTCAGAAGAATCGCTTTCTACGAAGTCGGCGAAATTCATCAGGTGCGAGCTCTGCGCTGGAGTCTAAGGCTCCGTGTCGCCGGCCCTACTCGTTACTTGTGGGCTTGAACGGCCCGACGGAACCACATATTCGGGAAACTTTGTAGTCGGTCCACCGCGGTATTGTCCGTCGTTCATTCATGCAGCCTGTTCTTTGGAAGCTGCACGCTCTGTGTTGGCTTTCATTGCCTTCACGAGGGCGGCCGAGGACGCTCCTTCGAGCGACAATCCGTAGCCAACTTCACGCACGATGCGCTCCTTCAACGGTTGAATGAAGTGGATGCGTGTGTTTCGGCGGGTCACCTCCGGGGCCTTCAGGTACAGGTCGGCCAATTCCCGCGCCCGGGTGAGCGCCTTACCGTTGGGCACAACTTCGGCTACCACTCCCCATTCGTGTGCAGTATGCGCCGGCAGCGGTTGTGGGTTCAGCAGGAACGCCTCCGCTCGCCCCGCTCCCGCGCGATAACTCCAGGTGGTAAAGATTCCGTCACCGGGTGCAACGCCCGCGGAGAAGTGGGCCACATCCTGGAAGGTCGCACCGTCCGCCGCCACAATTACACTGGCAAGCAGCGCGTAGTCTGAGTGCACATGGGCACGTCCCTCGATGGCCGCGATGACTGGCACGCGTATGTTGGCTATGTTTTCCAAAACCTGAACGCCTTCGTCGTGAACCTGGCTCCAAACCCCGGGATCGGCGACATCGCCGAAAGAGGACCACTCGACATCAGTAATGAACTCCCCACCTGCGCCCGTGAGGATCACGATCTTGTTCGCTCGATCTTGCGCAATGCGGTAGAAGGCATCGACAAATTCCGTGTGGGCTTGCGCGCTCATAATGAACGGGCCGCCGTTGCTGTGAAACTCAGCCACCAGCACACCAGTGGCGTCTCGCGTAAGCCTCAGGCTGCGATAGGCATCGAAGTAGTTCGCATTAAGTGCGTTCATAGTATTTTCCTCTCTGTCTCGTCCCGTGGGATCGAATTAGACTCGCAAGTTTAGTGTTGGCCAATCACCTGGTTAGCTCAAATTTGAATAGGCATTTTTGAGTGGCCTCAGTTCGCATATCCTGAGTGGTGACTGGGAAGCCCGTTAGCTAGTGTTAAGGCCAACGGGCAACCCGCTAACCCCTAACAAGCTCAAGCGGCTCGAAGCCCCGCTCTGCTTCGCTCGTTCTGACCGAGACCGAGCAGGCGCTCCGCGTTGAGGTGCGCGATCTTCTCCTTATCATTCGCGTTGATGGGCATCTGATCAAAGAATTGCCGAGCGGCTTTCATGTCGCCGTATGGATAGTCCGTGGTGAAGACGACGCGGTCAATGCCGACCGTGTTCGCCATGCCCAGATAGGCCTGGTACGCCAAACTCCAGCCACTATCCATCGCGCCAGGCTCTTGGCCCACGTACTCACCAGCGAGGATTCCACCGTAGAAGTTCTCCCGAAGGTATTCCTTGATGGTCCGTTTCAGTCCACCGTTATTGCCTAACGGAAAAGAGTAGTCCATCCGCCACGCCGACCAACTCAATATTTCGAAATTGTGGCCCACAATGATCTGCAGCGCAGGAAACCGGTCGAACACTCCGCCTAGGATTAAACGGAGGCAGTGTACCCCAGTGTCGATGTGCCAACCGACTCCCGCAATTGACAGAAATGCAGACATTTCGGGAGCGAAGCCGCTGTAGTAGGCGTCCACCACCGGCTTGGGTGGAATTTGGGGATGCAGGTAGATGGGCACGCCGAGCGCTTCGGCGCATTCAAACACTGGCCAGAAGAATTTGTCGTCAAAGTAACGCCCGTTGATGTTGCTATTTATCAATGCGCCAACGAAGCGCAGGTCGCGAACGGTGCGCTCGAGCTCGCGGACTGCAGCCGCGGGGTCGAGCATCGGTAGTGTGGCAAATCCGAGGAGCCGGTCCGGGTACTTAGAGACCGTAGCCGCCAGGGCGTCGTTCGCCTGTCTAGTTAGTTCCTTCGCTAGCGACGGCTCGAGGCCCTCTGCGTTCGGCGTAGGGTACGAGAGGATCGACGCATCGATACCGGCGTCGTCCATAGCAGCGATCCGCCCCTCACCTAGATCATAGATGCCTGCTGGAAACCCGGATTTCGAGTCCTTAAACTTTCCCGTTTTTTTTAGTACGTCGTACGCCAGCGCGACCCTATCGTTCGCCTTATGAGCGGCTTCGTATATAACCGGAAGCCCGTAGTGTTCCTCTAACCCGATAATCTTCATTCGACCGTTCATTTCTAGGATCTCCTGATGATCTTTTGCAGGCGAAGAAGCTTACGAGTGACAAGGGAGCATTCGGCATTCCAATGTGGAGTTTTCACTGAAATCTTTGGAAGTGATTGATCCTTAACTGCACCGGTGCAGGCAAAGCGCGAAGCGCGGCTCAAGTGTCAAAACTGTCAAACCTCAAAGCTTGACACCGTGGACCCCAACTTAATGGGCGCAACGTCGTCGTAATCGTCGACACCGTGATTTTCCCGAGGTTCATTTCGACCGTCGCTTCGACGCGAGATGCTTTAAGACTTCCTTCGTAAAGACGCCACAGTGGAATCGGGCATGATCGTCGATCAGTTCCAGGAGAGCATCTTCCCCGGCTGCGCTGATGGCACGGAGGTTTGTGATATCGATGACAAGTTCACGGCCATCAAGATGCTCTTTGGCCTTTGTGTACTCGCTAAGGAGTTCGGCTACCCAAGGCTCAACGAGAATACCCTCGACCACCAGTCGGCATTGGCGTGGGCTCTTAATGACAGAGATCTTCAACATGCCGCACTCTTCCTTGTAGGTCCGAGAGAGCAACACGCCCCCCAAGCTTTGCAGCTGTAACTACTTTAAATTTCAGGACGGCATTGAAATCGGCAGGAATGAAGTCGAAGGTGTCAATCTATGAGTTTTGACACGGCTCAGCCGGGCCGCCCGATCACGCGGCGTAGTCTCTGGGATCAATACCAAGCTTTCTTATCCGCGCCAGGAGCGTCGTGCGATTGATGCCCAGGCGTGCAG
>Ga0208193_1000585_pt1 | contig 18806 bp, 19 predicted proteins | sample June2015DPH_17_2_FD_184716 | JGI IMG/M metagenome (GOLD analysis project Ga0208193, IMG submission 184716) | Peatland microbial communities from SPRUCE experiment site at the Marcell Experimental Forest, Minnesota, USA - June2015DPH_17_10... | ecosystem: Environmental > Terrestrial > Soil >... | reverse complement strand
ACGAGGTCTCCATCTTCCTCGCGCAACGGACCACCAGCCTCACCCTCACCGCGCTCCCGAGCGCACGCGCCGGCTTCACTCTTCGCTCCGCCACCACCCAGAACCTGCGCATCATCGCCGTCAGCGACGTCAACCCAGCCGACCTCGACAATCTCGTGGCCACTCTTGTCCAGGCACAAAATTAACCCGCAGCCGGTGCATTTTTTAGCAAATCGGTTTCAAAGAGAGCGATTCCTTCGAGACTTCTTATTGCAGTCTCGCTCGCTGACGCTTCAAAGTCTCACATCCGGAAACTTGTCAGCCGATTCTCGCTCCACTCCTCTCTTCAGTCAACGCCCAATCGCTCCCACACAGAGGTGGATCAACTGATAAAGGTCTTATGCCAATCAAACAAAAAGCCCGGACACGAGTCCGGGCCTCTGCTTAACTCCGCTAGCTATCACTCCCAGCGAGCCGTCGCCTGGGCATTATCCACGATGTGATGTGCAGCATCCACATGTCCGATCGCCCGGTTCCGCAGCCCACGAGCCTCCGGTACATCCTCGGCCTTCGACAGGTCATTATGGGCTGACCAGAGCAGCTCATTCGCCTTCCGGAAACGGTCATGCGGGCTCAGATGAGTATCGATCGTAAATGGATCATTCAATCCCTTGCCGTCATCGATCGAGGCTTTCTTAATCTCGTTGATTGCAGCGTCGATCTCGCGAATCGCAGCATCGTCATCATGCCGCACCGGAGCCCACGCCCACCCATCGTTCAGGTAGTGCCGTGCTGCACGCAAGTCGCTCAACGCATGCAAATAATGCGGGTGTGGTCCAGGAACCTCCTGCGCCTGCACTGTCATCGGTGCAATCGCCGCAACAAGTCCAGCACCTAAAATCATCAATCGTGTCTTGCTTAACATTCTTGTCTCTCCTTGGTCGGCATTTTGCCGGACGCAACCTGCTATACCCATTCTTATGTCAAAAGTTTCTTAAACGCCCTGCAACTTCCGAGGGACGCACCTGCTCCCTCACCAACAGATCAAGCACATCTCACTTGACAAATCCAGGCCGCCGAAGACTCGCGCCTTTGATTGCAGCTCGACGCGTCCGAGCGGCTACCGGACGAACCCCGCGAAGTAAATTACGAGAAGTCCAGACGTAACCATCATCGTTCGAAGACTTTGCACGCTTTCGGGGGAGGGAGAGGGCACCTCGCGCCCGGCTCTGCCCGGCCCTCAACCGTCATGCGATACTAAAACCTGACATGTACAAAAGAATCCTCCTAAAAATCTCTGGAGAAGCCTTGGCCGCAGGCAAGGGCTTCGGCATCGACGCCGTCTTCATCCACAAAATTGCCGCCGAAATCGCCGCCGTCCACGCCCTCGGCTGCGAGATCGCCATCGTCGTAGGCGGAGGCAACTTCTTTCGCGGCGTCGCCCAGCAGGCCATCGACATGGACCGCGTCGCCGCCGATCACATGGGCATGCTCTCCACCGTCATCAACGCCATCGCCCTTCAGGACGCAGTCGAAAAGCTAGGTCTCCACTGTCGCGTCATGTCCGCCATCGAAATGCACGAGGTCGCCGAGCCCTACATTCGCCGCCGCGCCATGCGCCACCTCGAAAAAGGCCGCATCGTCATCTTCGCTGCCGGCACAGGCAACCCCTTCTTCTCCACCGACACCGCCGCCAGCCTTCGCGCCATGGAAATCAAGGCCGACATCCTTCTCAAAGCCACATCCGTCGACGGCATCTACACCGCCGACCCCAAAATCGACGACAAAGCCACCAAACTCCAGCAAATCACCTACTCCGACATTCTCCGTCTCAATCTCCGCGTAATGGACACCACCGCCGTCTCCCTCTGCAAAGACAACAACATGCCCATGATGGTCTTCAGCATGCGTGAACCCGGCAATATCGTCCGCGTCGTCAGCGGTGAAAAGATTGGTTCCCTCGTAACCGCCTGATCGTTCGGATCGCAATTCCTTTCTTTTGGCCATCCGCAGGAAATATGCGTCCCGCAGCAAAATCGTCACGTCTTCTTCCCTGAAGTAGCGTTAGATAGAGCAAGGCTCGCATCTAATTAGCAGGACGAATCAGTGAACGCCAGCATCCTCGAAGCAGAGTCCCAACCCGCGATCGAGCAACCTCTGGTTGCCCCTCAATCGTCAGCCGCGCGCAAGCCTCCCTTGCCCGCGCTCACGGGAATCCGCACTCTGCTCGCCATCTTCATCATCCTCTTTCACTTCACTCCGCCGCACCTCGGCCTGCTTTATCCTTTTATCGACAACGGCTACGTCTTCGTCGGGGTATTCTTCCTCATCTCCGGCTATATCCTCACCTACAACTATGCCGATCGCGGGAAATCCCTCTCCAAGCGCGAGTTCTGGCTCGCCCGCTTCTCTCGCCTCTACCCGGTCTATCTTCTCGTCCTCCTCCTCTCCATCCCGATGTTGCGCGATGAGTGGCACGCTCGTTCGCACGCCGAATTCTGGCAGGGAATCATCCTTACCCCCTTCGTCCTCCAGGGCTGGAGCCCCTCCGTCGCCACCTTCTGGAACACTGTCTCCTGGACCCTTACCAGCGAGTGCGTCCTCTATCTGGCCTTCCCTTGGCTCATCCGCCTGCCCTGGCCCAAAAAGCCCACGCGGCTGATCCTTCTCTTAGTCGCCCTCTGGATCGTTGGCCTCATTCCACACTCGCTCTATCTCTATCTGAATCCGGACCACATCGTTGGCCCGGTCGATCGTTACAGCTCCACCCAACTCATCCGTTTCCTCAAGTACACGCCTCTTCCCTACGTCTGCACCTTCCTCAGCGGCGTAACCCTGGGCAAACTGCAGCATGCTCTCGTCCTCACCCAACGTCAGCGATTCATCCTCTCAATCGCCAGCCTCTCCGTGGTCGCGATCTTCTTCTACACCCTCGTTCACCACACTCCCTACCTCCTCATGCACGGCGGCCTCATGACTCCGGTCTTCGCCGCCCTCGTCCTTGGCCTCAGCGGCCCCCATCCCATCTCTGCCGTCTTCTCCTGGCGTCCCATCCTCCTTATTGGCGAAAGCAGCTACTGCCTCTATCTTCTCCACTTCAATGTCTTCCAGCTCCTCCACACCAACCAGGTGCCCGAGCGCCTTCACCTCGCGGCCTTGGACCCTTGGCTCTCCTACGTAATTCTGATCCTTCTGGCCCTGGCAGTCTTCCGCTTCGTCGAAATTCCAGCCCGCAAGGCCATCCTTCGCCGCTTCTCCCGCAAGCATCGCGCTCTCCTCCCAGTCTCCTGAATCACGCAACAGCACTGTCGCAACTGGTTTCGGCAACAGCGCGAATCCACCATAAGACCCGTCCTATCGAGCCCCTGAACTCCGTCGCAATAGAAGCGCTCACCGCGCAGCAGAAAGCCCCGCAATCGCGGGGCTTTCTGAATAACCAGACAACTAGTTGAAGCGTTGGAATGCTACTCGACAATAACCTGCGTAGGATGCGATCCATTCGCCACCGCGACAGCGCACGTCGGCAAGCCGCTAGAAGGGAATGGCGTATTCTGCACCTGCTTCAACCCACCGTTATTCGGATTCAGTTGTAGCGCCGAAACCGTGCTTGCTAGGTTATTTGCTGTAAACAGGTAAATTCCCAGCGCAGGTTCGATCGTTACGCACATCGGTCCTGTATCTACCAATGTCGAGGCCGACCCTACAGAACCGACCGGCGTTCCGGTCGCCGTATTGATCGCATACGCGCTTACCGTACCGGAGCTGAAGTTCGCGACATACAGAAACTGGCCTCGTGGGTCGATCGTAAGCCCCAACGGCAGGATACCCGTAGCGAACGGACTGTTGACCATCGGCACCAGCGCGCCATTGTTCGACACGACGTTGCCGAACAACACGTTCTGAGCCTCGTCAGTGATGTACACAAAGCGTGACGAAGGATCTTCCGCAATCGCGCTCGGTGTCGTTCCCGCTCCGTAGCCGGTTGCCACAGTCTTGCCTGTAGAGTCGGTCGTAATCACCGTACCCGGCGTCGGCGTCAGAGCTCCAGTCGTCGGATTCTGCTGGAACCCGAGCACCGCTGCCTTCGGTGTGGTCGGTGTCTCTTGGTCCAGAACATAGACGAACACGGTCGAAGTGCCTGGCGTCGGGCGGCTCACAACAATCCCAACCGGAGTATTGCCGACATTGACGGTCTGGGGAGACCCAAGCGAGCCATCAGCTCCAGAGATCGAGAATATCGTTACCCCACCGGGCCCTGGCGAGGACGGCGAATACAACTGCTGTCCATTCGGCCCCAGCTGATACTGGAAGGTTACGTACAGAAATTTACCCGCCGAATCAATTGCAATCGAGGTTGCATTGCTTCCCGTCACGTTCACCGTGCTCTGTAGAAAAATCTTCCCATCGGTGCCGATCGAATACACGCCTACCGTCGAGTCATCATGGTTCACAACATACAGATTCAACCCGTTCGGCGAAGCCACCAGCGTTACCGGGTTCCGGCCTGCCTGGATCGGCGAATCCGCCAGCGGTGTCAGCGACCCAATCTGAAAGTCCACCGCATACGCGCTTACGCCGCCATTATTCGACGCACTTGTCAGAGGTTTCGCCGTCGTCACGTACACAAACGCCAGCACATAGTCGCGGCTACACGCCGTTACGCTTACCAACGCCAAAGACAATACCGAGGCCAATGTTCCGCGGCCCAACTTATTCCACTTCATGCTTGCCTGACTCCGGGGCAAATCGTTTCCGCCCGCTCCTGCTGTCCGATGCTCAGGATTCCTGATGACACCCTGTGTCCTGGTCTCTAGCTGCAGTCCTGCCAGCTAGTCTACGTTTCCGCTCACTGCAAGGCACGTCGCCTGTCCCACTGCCGTAAAGGTCGTTCCTCGGGTCAAATTTGAAAGCTGGCCCGACGGTGCGAACAGAACCTTGCCCGTTACCGTTCCATCGCCGTTCGACGTATACAGATACTGGTTCGAGGGGTCTTCCACCATGCACACTGGTCCTCCTCCAACAGGATAAGGATTGTTTGGTGGGTCCGGAATCTCCTGCAGCGTCCCGTTCGACAGAATGTTGAACGCAGAGATCGAACTGTTCGGCGTGGTCGAATTCGTCGAAGACTGATTCGCCACATACAGATACTTGTTCTTGCTGTCCACCAGCGTATATACCGGGTTCGCCGCAGGCGAAAGATTCGCCGTAGGCCCGCCTGTGATCGTATTCAGCGAGCACGTCGAACCCCCCACCGTGAACGGAAGAATCTGCCCTGGACTGTTCGTGTTAGCCGGACCAGCATCCGTGATATAGACTGCAGTCCCACCCGCGATAATCGAGGTCGCCTGTACCGCCCCTGAGACGATCGTCGAATTTGTCGTCAGCGTCAACTGTCCGCTTGAACCCACAAGATAGGGGAAGACAGTCTGATTCGCGTCTGAATTCAGCGTAAACACGCATGAACCGGACAGCGTCAACATCTTCGGTATCGCCCCGACAGGGAAGTAAGTCAACTGCGCCCCGGTAGTGGGGTTCTTGATCTGCTGGTTCAGCACCAGAGAGAGTCGGCCCGTGCCCGGGTCAACCGAAAACACCGTGATCTCACCGTTGCAGGGAGACGGCACTGACTGTCCGGGAGATGCAGGCTCAGGCTGCCCATTCGGCAAGCAGGCCGTATTCGGTCCATATTTATCTAGAACATAAAGAAAGTTGCCGGTACTGTCGTGCGCAGCCCATACCGGGGTACAGCCTTGTGACGTAAAATTCTGCTGCAAGGTCAGAATGCCCTGTCCGCCGATGGTGAACTCGGCAATATTTCCGCTGCCCGCACCGCTCTGGCAAGTCACTCCGCCATTCGCGTCAGGCGTCAGGTCGGCGCCTTTGTTGATGACATACAGATATCTACCGCCAGGCTTCACCACAAGCGAAACCGGGTTGGTCCCGCCCGAGCTGAACGGCGAGCCAGGAGGCGCAGTCAGATTTCCCGTAAAGTCGTCGATCTTGAAGGCGGCGATCTGGTTGAATTGCGTTCCCAGGACCCACATGAACCCGATCGTGCCGCCACCGCACGCCGTCATGCCCAGACCCATCGCTACGGACACTACCAAGGCCATTGAAACCCGGCCAATCCTGCTCAACTTCATGCGCTTCCTTAATCCTCGCCAATGGACGGTCTCCGCCCATCTTCTGCCGCGAGCAATTCTGTAGGGTACGATTACTCTGCTTATTGTAGAAGCTGTTGCCACTTTGTGCCACCTACCCTGTGCATTCCAGGGAATCTAATTCATTTAGACACAGTTGCCATTCGATCGTCACCCGCTTAGCTGGACCGCGCAGAAACAAAAAGGCCCAGGCAAAAAGCCCGGGCCTTTGGTCGTTTACTTCTTCTCTACCAGACGCGGCACGCATTCGCTGGCATCATCGGCTGGCCTACCTTGCAGCCAAATGCCTTGCCGAACTCGTCGAAGTTCTGCACCGTCCCCTTCGTCCGCCACTCTCCTGTGCTGTGCGGATCCGTCTTAGCCAGCACACGAGCATTCTGTTCCGTCTGATTCTGGCACCATACCTGTCCAAAGGTGATGAAGAATCGTTGCGCCGGGGTATAACCGTCCTTCTCCCCATTCACATAACCAGGCTCAGCATTCGGTCCGCCCTTGGCCAGAACCTCCTGCAATGCCTGAAAAGCGATCCGGATACCGCCGTTGTCAGCGGTATTCTCTCCCAGAGTCAATTTGCCGTTCAGATTTTGTCCTTCGGCAACCTTGAAGCCGTCATACTCCTTCACCTCGCAATCGGTCCGCTCCTTGAACTTCGTCAGGTCCTCCTCGGTGAACCACTGCTTCACATTACCCTTCGGATCGTACTTCGATCCCTGGTCATCGAACCCGTGCGTCATTTCATGACCGATCACCACACCGATGCCTCCGAAGTTCACCGCAGGATCCATGCTGTTATCGAAGAAAGGCGGCTGCAGAATTCCGGCAGGGAAGTTAATATCGTTATTCGGCGGACTGTAATAAGCATTCACTGTCGGCGGTGTCATGCCCCATTCCTTCTCATCCACCGGCTTGCCCAGCTTGTCGTAGTTCCGCCGGCGCTCAAACTCTGCGTTTCGCTCCATGTTGCCAACGGGGTCGTCACGCTTGACCACAAGTTTGCTATAGTCCCGCCAGCTGTCCGGATAGCCGATCTTGTTCCGGATCGCATCCAGCTTCGCCTTCGCCTCCACTTTGGTCGCATCGCTCATCCACGGAAGCTGCTGAATGTCTTCACCCAGAGCCTTCTCGAGCGCAGCCACCAGCTTGTCCATATTGGCCTTCGCATCCGGTGGGAAGTTCTGCCTCACCCAGTCCTGGCCAACTGCTTCACCAAGCGCCTGGTCGGTCGCGCGTGTACACCGCTTCCATCGGGGCGCCTGTTCTTTCTGGCCTTGCAGCGTCGCCTGGAAGAAGTTGAAGTTCTCATCCACAAACGGCTTCGACAACGCCGGGGCGGCAGATCGCAGCGTATGCCACCGCAGATAGCTCTTGATCGAATCCAGACTCGCCGAGTCGATCTCTGCATTCATCGCCGTGAAATACGTCGGTGTCGCCACGTTCAGCGTCTTGAACTCCCCGATCTTCACACCCTTCAGATAAGGAGACCAGTCGTAGTCCGGAGACAGCGCCTGCAGCTCCGCAACCGTCATGATGTGATACCGCTTCGCAGGATCCCGCAGTTCCACGCGGTCGATCGCTCCCTTGGCCAGCGCCGTCTCAATCGACATCACGTTCTTGGCCTCTTCCGCGGCCTTGTCCGGCGAATCGCCCAGCAGCACGAACATCTTCGTCAAATGGTCCACATATTGATCACGCAGCTTCTGGCTTCGTGGACTGTCATCGAGATAATACGAGCGATCCGGCAGCGAGAGACCGCCCTGTCCTGCATTCACAATCTGCTGGCTCGAATCCTTCTGGTCCTGCTGTACGCCAAGCTGGTAGAACGTCCCCACCGCGTACTCGGCCTGCAGCTTCGCCACCATCGCGGAGAGCTGCTTCTTGTCCTCAAGCGAAGCGATCGCCTTCATCGCCGGCTCAACCGGCTTCGCGCCCAGCTTGTCAGCCAGATCAACATTCATGCACGCAGCAAAATAGTCGCCGTACTTCTTCTGCAGCGGAGTCTTCGGGGCATCCGCCGCCGTCTTCAGCTCTTCGTACAGCAGATAGTTGTTCCGCTCCGCGAGTTCGTTGAATCGTCCCCAGCGCGACTGATCTGCAGGAATCGGATTGTTCTTCACCCAGTTTCCACACGCATACTGATAAAAGTCCACACACGGATCGGCCGTCTTATCGATCGCCGAGAGGTCGAAGATGATCGGCTTCTTCGGCTCCGACGTTGGTCCGCCGGGTGTATCTGCTCCAACCAACGACTGCCCCAGGCACACACCCGCGGACAGTATCAGAAAACTTGCTAGCGACTTGGCAATCATGGGTCTCCTCGAACTGATACTTCGTGAAAGTCTTCTAAACCCTCAAAAGCGCGATGATATTTGAGATATTACGAAGACGAAACACCGTATCACAAAGTTTCCTGCTTCGGCCAACGCGAAAACACGGGGTCCAGGCCGAGTCCGAACCCGCTCGTCCCGCAAGCCCTGCAAGTCCCTAAAAAATCTTCAGATGAATCGTCAGATACTTCTTCGGATCGCTCCGAATCGTCGTCACCAGATCCGTACTGGCCGTCAACAGTTTATTCAGGTTCGTATGAACTGAATCGTCGGTCGCCAGTTTGCCCAGCGTACCCCGCCCTTCATTGATGCCGGTGACCAGCGTATTCACCTGCGTCAACGTATTGCTCAGATCCTGCCGGAACTTCGGATCCTTCAGCATCAGACCCAACCCGCCCTTACCCGCATCCGCATCCGCCAGCAGCGAGTTCGCATGAGCCACCGTCGAGTTCAGATTCTTGTACAGCGCATCGTCCTTCAGCAGCATTCCGGCCGTGCCCTTGCCGCTGTCCACTGAATTCGCAATACTCTCCAGCTTCGCAACTGTACCGTTCAGCCGGTCGTACAGCGAATCGTCCGTCATCAGCTTGCCGATCGAACCCTTCCCGGCATTCAGATTCTTTTCGAGCGTCAGCAACTCATCGACTGTCTTGTTCGCCTTGTTATAGAGGTCAGGATTGTTAATCAATTGTCCGATCGACCCCTTGCCAGTCTGGATATTGTCGACGATCACATTCATCTTCGCCAGAATCACATTCAGGCTCTCAATCGTCCCCTGGCTCGCCTTCACCACGTCCGTCAGGCTGGGCGTCTCCGTTGTCTTCAGCACATCGCCATCCTGCAGCCGCGGCCCGACGGCGAACTGGCTGTTGATATCCACGATCGTATCGCCCAACACCCCGACCGTCGACAGCGAAGCCCTCGAGTCCTTCTTCAGCATGGCTCCATACTTATCGTCCAGCTTCATCGCAACCTTTACCGGCGTCAGCTTCCGCTCGGGCGAGTTGTCGATCGTCACCGCCTTCACTGTCCCGATCGTTACGCCCTCCAGATTCACCGCCGCCCCGCTCTTCAAGCCGGCCGAGTTTTCAAAGTACGTATAAATCGTCAGCTTATGCGAAAGAATCCCCAGACCGGCCGAACTCGTCATCAGGAAAAGCAGCGTCACCAGAACGATGGTCGAGATCAGCACAATTACGCCCACCTTTAACTGCGACCATCGCACCTCCTGCTGGCTCGGCATAGCTCTCCTTTAAACCCTCGTTCCACAAAAATCCCGCAGCACGGCGTCTCATCCGCCGTTCCGTCGGCACAAAGCGGGATGCTGATAATTGAGAGGATACATTACCCCTCAACTGCTTCCGTCGCAAAAGCCAAATCTTGTTTGCGATAAAGTGCTTTACCCCTCAAGAGATGCGGGATACCTTGCAATGGTTTCAATCTCCCGCCTTAGCCATGATCTTCCGCCACCACCACCGCCATCGCCAACTCCCGGCTGTGCGTCAGACTCAACTGCATTCGCTTCACTCCCATCGCCTCGGCCAGCTCCCGCGCCCGTCCACTCAAATGCAACGTCGGCCGCCCGCTCGCCTCGCGCCGAACCTCAAACTCCTTCCAACTCACCCCGTGGCTTATCCCGGTTCCCAAAGCCTTCGCTCCCGCCTCCTTCGCCGCAAACCGTGCCGCAAAGCTCTCCGCCGAGTTCTTTTTTCGCTGACAGTACTCAATCTCCCCAGCAGTAAACACCCGCTCCAGAAACCGCTCGCCAAACCGGTTGATGCTCTCCTGCATTCTCTTGGTCTCGATCAGATCCGTCCCTAGTCCCAGAACCATGCAAAACCTCGCCAATCACAAACGCCGTCCTTGCAATACGATAACTCGTCAGTCACATGACCGCCGTACCCAACCCAACCCCTCACGCTCGGCTCCCATTCTCCGATGAACACCCTAACAGCAAATCACCCGACTCAGAGGCCAATCGCTCATGCAATCGCTCGACATTCAAGGCTTCAGCTACGAAGAACGCCACGGCCTCCTTCCCACCTTAGCCTCTGCCTTCGCCGACTGCGGCGGTTGGATCCTCGATCGCAAGACCCTCTCCCCCTCCACCATGGAGTTCCGAATCGAGATCCAGCTCCGCGCCGTCGTCGATCTCTACTCCTCCGTCCTCGCCTCCGGCCTCGAACTAACCCGCGCCGGCCATCTCGCCCTCACTCATCTCTGCACCTGCCGCAAAAATCTCTCCACCCCGGCAGATCTCGGCCAGATCGTCGCCATCCGCCTCGAAATAAGCTTCCTCGAAGACTCTACCCTCCTGGCCATCTTCGCCAAACCCCCGGCATAAAACCTCGCCGCTATCAACCGTTTCCCGGCACACTAAAATCCCAACTCCACCACGGTCCTCTTGTGCAGCCAGCTATCCGAGTCCCCGATCACGAGAACTCCCGGCTGCCATCGTCCATGCGTCAACACCAGTCCCAACCCTGTCGCATCTGCCGCGACCTTAAAAACCGGCTCACTGACAACGGACTCTCCACCAGCCACCCTTGTCGTCAACCCAACCCCATTCACCCCCGGCGACTCCTCCCACAACCGCCCCTGCGAATCCACCAGATAGCCCGAGATCAACCCTTCGCTCCGCGCCTTCCTTCCCCGATTCGTCACTCGAACCGTAACCCGTACCAGCCGCCGCCCATCTCGAATCAAAAAACCCGGCACCTCTTCCGCCCCGGTCACAGCAAAACACATGTCATCGAAGCACCGCGGCGCGCCAATCGCCACCACCCTCTGCCGCTGGACCAGCGAAACCCCAACCAGCACGCAAAGATAAACCACCCAAACCCCCGCCAGCCACGCCGCACCCCGCCGCACGCGCTCCCGCTCCCCGCGCCACAGCGCCACGACCACCCCGAGCACGCCGATTCCCGTCCACCCCACCAACCCCAGCAGCAATAACTCCGTCGCCTGCATCGCGCCCCATTCACGGTAGACTTGAGATATCTACATGTCTCTTCATTCTTCCACGTTGCCCTCCTCCCCCAACCAGGACGCTGCCACGTCTCCTATCATCCTGGCCCAAAATCTCGGCAAGACCTACCGCTCCGGCAAACTCGAGGTCGCCGCCCTCCGCAGCGTCAGCTTCGACGTCAATCCAGGCGAGTTCGTCGCCATCGTCGGCCCCTCCGGCTCAGGAAAATCCACTCTCTTCTACATCCTCGGCGGCCTCACCAGCGCCACCACAGGCTCGGTCCTCATCGACGGTACCGACTTCGCCAAACTCACCGACGCCGAGCGCACCCGCATGCGCCGCGCCAAGATCGGCTTCGTCTTCCAGCGCTTCAACCTCCTCCCGACACTCTCCGCCATGGGCAACATTGAAATCGCTCACGACATCGCCAACCTCGGAGCAGCCACAAAACACCCGCTGGACAAGCCCCTCCTCGATCACCTCACCGACATGCTCGGCATCAAGGGCCGCCTCGATCACCGCCCCAACGAGCTCTCCGGTGGCGAACAGCAGCGCGTCGCCATCGCCCGCGCCCTCATCAACCGTCCCGCCATCGTTCTCGCAGACGAGCCCACCGGCAACCTCGACACCAAAAACTCCGACGCCGTCCTCGCCATGCTTCGCAAATCCAGCCGCGAACTCAACCAGACCGTCCTCATGATCACCCACAACCCCGAGGCCGCCCAGATCGCCGACCGCATCCTCCACATGCGCGACGGCGAAATCACTCACATCGAAAACGGCAATCGCTAGAGCCGTACGTCCATAACTACCAGAGCACTCCGCGCACCGGCTTCACCGCCGGCGGCAGTGCTGTCTCACCCAGCAACTGCCGTAAGTTAATCTCAACCGTCGTAGTAATCGCGGTCAGCGGCACATCGTAAATAGTGTTCTCAAACGGATCATCCAAATCCCGCCCGATCTTGTCTAGCGCGAGAAAGATAAAACCCACCAGCGTCGATCCCAGCGGCGTATACCAGCCCATGGTCGACACCAGCCCCAGCGGCAGCATCATGCAGTACATCTGCACGAACAGTTGCGGAAAATAGTCGTACTGCTTCGGCATCGGCGTGTTCTTAATCCGTTCGGTGCCGCCCTGCGCATCCACAAGATCGTCCAGATTTTGATCGAGCGCCAGCCAGTGTCCAAAATCGATCCATCCCCGCACCTGACAATGCCGCAACAACACGCCCATCCGCTGTTGTATAGCCAGAGGAACGTTCCTCTGATCCCGCAGCTCGCCTAGCTCCTGCTCATTCAGCAGCGGCGTCAATTCCTCCCACGGCTCCAGTCCCCGCAGATGCTGTCGCAGCGCATTCATATACGCGATCTGGTGATACACCAGCCGTCGCTGCATCACCTTCAACTCCCCGGCTTCTACATCGTTCAACGCCATCATCACCGTCGTCACCTGCCGCGCCAAGCTCCGCGAATTATTCGCCAGCGCGCCACACAGCTTCCGCGCCTCCCACCACCGCGCATACGACGATTGGTTCCGGAACGCCACGATAATTCCAATCGCCGACCCAAACAGCGATAGAGGAATATGCGGCAGCGCCACCCAGTTCCAATGCAAAACCTTGTACGCCACCACCACCGCAACGTCATACAGAACGAGCAGCAGCAGCGGCATGCCCACATACCACAACAACTGCCTCAATTTACGTTCATTTGGGGCAATCACGCGTCGCCCTCAGTCGTCACCGGCAAAAATACTCTCCCCCCATCTTCCGAGATCCTCACCTGCCCTTCCCCAATGTCATACACCCACCCAGAAATCGTCAGCTCTTCCCGTGCCATCGCCCCCGCCACCGAAGGATGCGTCCGCAGATGTTGCAGTTGCAGCAAGACGTTCTCCTCCGTCAGCCTCCGCATCAACTCGCTCGGCTTCTCATCCGGCTCTGACAGCGAATTAGCCACGCTAAGCGCCGCATGAGCGTTCTTCAGCCAACTCCTCACCGTCGGCATCTTCTCCAGGCTCTCAGGATGCAGCAACCCCTTCATCGCTCCGCAATCCGAGTGCCCGCACACCACAACATGCTGCACCTTCAACGCGCTCACCGCATACTCGATCACCGCGCTCACGCCGCCCATCATCTCGCCATACGCCGGCACCAGGTTCCCGACATTGCGCGTCACAAACAAATCGCCCGGCCCCGACTGCGTAATCGTCTCCGGATCGATCCTCGAATCCGCGCACGTCACAAACAGCGCATGCGGCCTCTGTGGCTCACTCGCCGCCTTCACATAGGTCGCTTCATTCTCCGGATAAATCTCCGTCCGAAACCGTCGAATCCCCGTCTTCAACTCTTTCAGCACAGTGTCCACAGTCTCTCCTCACGCTGTTCTTGTCAGAACCTGAGTCTACCGGAGCCCAACAACTCATACCACTCAGTTGTCATCCTTGGCCGCAGGGGGAGTGCCCATCCTGAGCGAAAGTCGAAGGGCCCTGCCTTTGCCCTTTATTCCTTCCACTTAATATTGCACCCAATCGAAAACCGTTGATTCGGATCCGGCCGCTTCCCCGCGATCACCGCATCCATCGCCGCCCGCAGGTCCTTGCCTGTCACCGGAATATCATTCCCTCCGCCGCTCGGCCGTTGCGGACGCGAGTCATCAAGCTGCCCGCGATACACCAGCCTCATCTGCCCATCGAACAGGAAAAAGTCCGGCGTGCAAGCCGCCTCATACGCCCGCGCCACCTCCTGCGTCTCGTCATAAAGATAAGGAAACCGAAAACCCAGCCTCTCCGCCTGCTTCTTCATCTCCTCCGGCCCATCCTGCGGATAAGCCTCCACATCATTCGAAGAGATCGCCACCATCCCAATCTTCCCCGCGTAATCCTGCCCAATCCGCGCCACCTCCTCCTCCACATACTTCACATAGGGGCAATGGACACAGAGAAACATCACCAGCATCCCATGGCATCCGGCCGAGGCGCAGTTCGCTCCATCCACTCGCGCATCGTCCGAAACCAAGGCGAACACATCATCCCGCCCCACAGCCTTCCCGCTCACCACATCTACCAGCTCAAACGCCGGAGCCACACTCCCCAGCGCCACCATCGCAGACTGCATCTTTGACATCGAGACCCTCCACTACTCCATCGATCATAATTTGTCTCGCATGGGCATTTTCAGAATTGCCGACGCAATATCTTCAACGTTGGTTTCAAGAGCAAAGTGCCCGGTGTCCAGGAACTGCACGTCTGCGTTGGGCACGTCTCGCTTGAATGCTTCTGCGCCAGGCGGAACGAAGAAGCTGTCGTTCTTGCCCCATATGGCGAGCAACGGAGGCCGATGCATTCTGAAGTACTGGTGGTCGCTGCTCCAATCAGCCCCTTAACGACGTTCCTGCGAGTTTCACTGAATTCAGCATGGGTATTAGCCATCCGTCTTCTCATATCACAATCATTCCTGGATAGGAAAGTTACCACGGCGTTCCGTCGAGCGAATTCCCGATAAGTCCCCTCAAGCGTGGCTTTGCGGGAGCGGAGATTCCGAATGGCTTGTAATCCAATCAGAATACGACCGACACGACTTGTCTTTCGAGCATCCTACTCAGGAAGGAGTCTCTAATGAAAAATTTGCACACAGTTTTAGCGCTTGCAATCCTTTCTACAGGTCTTATGGGTGGTGTCACCTTCGCTCAAGACCAACACGACAACCACGCGTACGTCGAGCACAAAGAATGGAAGAAAGGTGCACCCATCAAACACGAAGACTGGGATCGCGGCGATAAAGTCGATTACCACCAAAACCATCTGAGCGCACCGCCACGGGGTTACGAATGGCGCTCGGTTGATGGCCAATACGTTCTCGCGAATAGCTCGAACTTCCAGATCCGCACCGTCGTCCGCATACCGTAACGCGGTTTTTCGCATCCAAGTAAGCCGCCGGACAGTCTAAACCGGCGGCTTCCGTTCGGGAGCAAACCGACAGCCCTCACAAGCTGACTCCTTTGATAGGCGCTCGAGCTGAATCCGTAGCCTGCGCAACATACCTGCTAGAGTCCTCGCTGGGGTGCATCATGAATACTCTCGTTTTTAAGAACAAATTACTCTCCGCTCTAGACCCCGAAACCATCGCCCGCCTTCAACTCAGGCCGCTGAAACTGCCAATTGGTCAGGAGATCGAGAATCAGGGTCGACCCATCGACGCCTTGATCTTCATCGAGCAAGGCATAGGCTCGATGACCACCACCTTCGCGGACAACTTTCAGGTCGAAGTCGGATTGTTCGGCTACGAGTCCGTCATGGGTGGCTCAGCTCTGATTGGCACGAAGCTTAGCCTCAACAAGGTGTACATGCAGATGGGCGGCCATGGCTTCTCCTGCCGAACTGAGTTAGCAGTGGCAGAGTACTCTCGCTTTGACCGTTTCCACGACGTTGTCCTTCGTTACCAGCAGGCGTTGCTGATCCAGGCATGTCAGTCCGTAGGTTGCATCGCCCATCATGTAATCGCTCAACGCCTTTCGCGGTGGCTGCTGTTGTGTGCGGATCGGTCGGAGTCCAGCGTTCTCCAACTGACACACGAATATCTTGGGGATATGCTGGGCACTAATCGCTCTACGGTCAGCTCGGCGGCTGCACGACTGCAGAGCGAGCACCTTATCGAATACTCCAGAGGCAAGGTCACAATTACCGACCGAACAGGACTGGAGGCTCGGTCGTGCGAATGCTACGGGGTCGTCAGAGACCATCTCAACAATTATTTGGAAGTTCAGCAGAATTGAGAACGTTAGCGACCGTGTTTAATTGTGTTGAGGACAACAGAGTTACGTTGCCTGATAGACATAAAGCCTTTATGAGCGTACCGTCGCTTTAGCCTACCGTAAATGCGCTGGCATTCAGCCTCCGCCACAGCCTTGGCCCCCTTTTCGGGGGACGCTATGTGCACGATTCTCGCCGTTGGACACGATGAAGAGCTTCTGAACTCAAGGTCTGCTGTACTCCGCAGTTGCAATGCGGAGGTCATCGCGGCACGACCATCCGAAGCGATAGAGTTTCTCAAAGCAGGACGCTTCGATCTTGTCGTTCTGTGCCACACATTGAGTACGGTAGATATGAATGCGCTCGCGTTGTTAGCTCATCAGCAAGCGAACGATATTCCAGTGCTTGAAATTTTGAAAACTACAGGACAGATCTGGTGCCTCTCACCATCAGGTGCCGACGATATGTCGCCGTCCAAGCCTGAGAGTCTGGTCGCAAAGGTTACAGAGATGTTGAGTGCGCAAGTCGCATACACTAAAGGCTGAGTGAATTCTCGCTGTCTCGATTAGGTTAAGCACTAGACATAGCGGCAGTTAAGCCAACCCGTAGCTATTCCCCCACATCCCAAACTTCGACGACACAGATGCAAGGTTCTAGTGTTGATCCCACACCCGGGGGGACACGATGCTATGCCTGACAAGCGACTTGAAGGATCGGCAGAGTTGGCGAATACGCTTGAGGCATTGGTGAACCTGCTTTACCTGATTCGGCTCGACCGACATTATCCGGACAAAGTGCTCCAATGGGTTCAGATGGCGGACGTTCAGTCTGAGCGAATGGAATCCATACTCCAATGGGAGTGCCTTCCGCTACCGACCACATCAATCAAAAGCCAAATTGAGCATTAACCCGCAAAACGGGGTTTTCGGAAACTTCACCCGGCTTGTGGGAAGTGACCTGACTAACGAGCGTGTCGGACGGACGGGAATCCACCTCACCATCCCCAACAGAACACGCCCGTCCTATTCTGAAAAAGCATGCACCCCACTCGAACCCTTCCCGGAGGCCACGCCACCCGCACATCCCTGCCGCTTGGACCCAACAACCTCCCGCTCTGTCGCTGGTGCGAACTCGAAATCCTCGCCAAGCGTCGCCGCACCTTCTGCTCAAACTACTGCGTCCACCAATGGCGCCTCCGCACCGACCCCGGATACCTCCGCGACCAGGTCTTCGCCCGCGACCACGGCATCTGCGCCGTCTGCCAAATCGACGCGGTCGCCGCCTACAACGCCCTCAAACGAGCCCGAGGCCCAGCCCGCGCCGCCGGTCTCCATCTCTACGGAATGAAATCCATCACTGCCCGCCGCAGCCTATGGGACGCCGACCACATCCGCCCTGTAGCCGAAGGCGGCGGCCAGTGCGACCTCGACAACCTCCGAACCCTCTGTCTCCTCTGCCACCGCGAGGCCACAGCCCAGCTCCGCTTACGCCTCCGAGCCTCCTGAGGTACAGACTTCTTCTCTAGTCCCGGCCTTTTCCAGCGTGCGTCGTTTCATGCCAGCAAAAATCCACACAAGAACCACGTATTCACCACAAATTGTCCACGCATTTCGCACTAAAAAATCGCGATTCACGCGCGCAGTTACCAAAAATTCGAGCAACAAAACGGAAATAAATCCCTGCAAAACCCTAAAACTCACCACAACTCACCACAAAACCCAACAATTGTTTTATCCACAAGCAAGTGGTCAGTCCTTGCTATTGACTTTTGTCTCTTCCGGAAAGCCCCTTCACATTTCCGCTGCGACTCGGTCGCGCTCATCCATATCTCTCGTGCGTCCTCCAGAACTCAGGCCAAGGCATCCGTGGCGGCCCACAAACAAAAATATCCGGATGGTCTTCGCTCTCCTCGTTCTTCACCCCTTCGGAATTTCCGTTATGCCCAGCGAGACGGCACGAGGTAAATGTCTTCTCCGCCGACTCCTGCGAAAACCCAACCACAATCAGCGTCGTCGGCTGCACCGCCGGATACCCGCGCAGCCAAGCCGAGTTCGTCAAACTGATCGGCATCGGCAAACCATATGCCGGCCCAAGAATCTCAATCGCACCCTGCTCCCCATAATTACCAACGAACACGCCCAAACTGGTCCGTTGCTCCGGAGGCAGCGAATCCCGAATCCGGGCAACCGTCTTCACCATCTCATCCCACCCAATCTCTTCCCGCAAATCGCCGTTATTCTTCAGCGCAAACTGCTTCAGCGGCCCGTTCGAAGCAAGTGGCACAAGGATGCAGCATGCAAGTACAGCCCACGCCGCCAACCCAACAAAAAACACTCCCTCCACAGCCAGCCGCCATCCACGCTTCAGCGACATCACCCACCGCTCGCCCACAACAGCACCCATCGCAAACAGCATCGGATACGCCGGAGCGACGTAATATCCTCGGCCCTTTCCAAAAAAGAACAGCAGTACAGGAATCACATACATCCACCCCAACATCCGGTATCGCCGGGCACGCAGAAAACTCACCAGTCCCGCAATCCACAAGGGCACAGCAGCTAAATTCGTGCAGAGGATGAACTGGTCACGCCAGAATCCATTCGCCCGTCCCTCGCCCACATCCC
>Ga0208193_1000584_pt1 | contig 18822 bp, 18 predicted proteins | sample June2015DPH_17_2_FD_184716 | JGI IMG/M metagenome (GOLD analysis project Ga0208193, IMG submission 184716) | Peatland microbial communities from SPRUCE experiment site at the Marcell Experimental Forest, Minnesota, USA - June2015DPH_17_10... | ecosystem: Environmental > Terrestrial > Soil >... | reverse complement strand
GGGCCAGCGCGCCACACGCTCATGAGTCTTGAGGTCGAACACCCATATTTCGGTGCCGCCGTCCTTGTGGGTACCTTCGCCTCCCACGTGCATGGGTACATACAATCTGTTCAATTTGCGCTGGATTGCGCCTACTTGCGTTCCGCCGGTCCGCCAGTGGCCCTTCTCGGCCGCGCTCACCAGCGACCACGGAGTACCGAAGACCGGCTGCGCGCCGGAGAAATTCACTTCGTGCACTTCGCCGAGAAAGGACAGGAACGTATACCCGTCATTCGACGGTATGCCTTGCGCGAAGATCGGATCCGCGTCCGGATCGAAGAACGGCTCGGACATCGATCGCGACGCCTCGTGGCCCTGAGCATCCAGAGTAACCGTCAGCAGGCGGCCGCTTTCGCAAATGGAGGACACCCGGTTGGGGCCGGACGGAATCACCAGAACACAGCCCGCCGTGTCGATTTCGGCGAGGACGGTGTACTTGGCAGGGTCGAGCACGCCGAATGAAGCGGCCGGAGTGATGTACGACACGTAGACGAAGTGCGCATCGGCACTGTACGTCAGGCTGAAGATTGTCGGCAGCGTCATCGCCCGCTTCGAAGGCAGCACGACCTCGTGACTGGTCTTCAGATTCGAATTGTCGGTGAATTCCACCACATCGGTCCGCACGCCGCGGCTGCCGCGCGAGAAGTACGTGGTTCCGACGATGCTGGTCTTGCCGTCGGGCGACAAGTTGAAGCCGGGGTTGAAGCCCGCATCGATCTGACCCAGGCGCTGATAGGTGTCCCCATCGAACAAGTGCACACGCGCATCGATTTCGTTTTCGAAGGCGTCGTCCAAAACGTAAATCCGGTGGGGATTGTTCGGCGGCAAGGTTGCGACCGACAGACGTTCGGCCGGCAGCGGCGGTGTTGACGCCGGTGCTGCCAACAGGGGTGTACACGTTGCAAGGCACAGTGCAGCGGTTCGCAAAACTAGCGTATTCATCGATATCCCCGTTCCGGCCAGTCGTGAACCGCATCCGCGGCTATTCGGGGTTGCCCGGCCGATGAGCCTTAGTCTCGCACACCGGCCCTGAATTCGGAAGCGAGCGCGGTTTGACCAATGCATGGGCTGCGGTGCTGTCGGTACGAACGTGTAGCGCAGCGATGTGCAGCAATCGCGGACGCGTCATCTTGAGCTAACATATCCTCCATGACGCTCGATCCCGCCATCGGTATTCTGATCGTTGCCGGTTTAAGCCTGTTGCTGGCCAGTGCCGCCGTGGCGAAGCTGCGCGATCTTCGTTCGTTCGCGGAAATTTTCGCGGCATACGCGGTGCTTCCGGCCCACATGAACCTGCCGGTGGCCCGTGTTCTACCCATTGTGGAGTTGGGACTGGCGGTCGGACTATTTCTGCCGGCCGGCCGGCCCTATGTCGGGCTTGCCGTCATCGTCCTCATGCTGACGTACGCGGCGGCCATCGCCGTCAATCTCAGGCGCGGCCGGCGCGACCTGGCCTGCGGATGCGGAGGACCGGCGGAGCGCAGGCCCATCGCCCCATGGATGGTTTGGCGCAATTGCATGATCTCGGGATTCGCCGGGATCTCGTTGCTCCCATGGTCGCCGCGTCCGTTGAGTCCCATGGACGGCGTTACTCTGGGCTTTGGGTTGGTGGCGATTACACTCGTTTATCTGTGTGTTGACCTGTTGCTCGGCGATGTCGCGAGGCGCTCGGCGCGGTTGAGGGGAGTTCGATGAGCGCATTGGCTATTTCCAACGTCGTGCTATGGGTGGTCGTGGCATCGTTGCTGGTAGTTGTCCTGGCATTGATGCGCCAGCTGGGGGTGCTGCACGAGCGCATCGCGCCCGTCGGCGCCTTGATGCTCAACCGGGGTTTGGCAGTGGGCGACAAAGCGCCCGTGCTGGACGTACCCGATCTGAACGGTGCGACGATGCGCATCGGGGAATCCCGTGCCGACGGCAAGAGTCTGTTGCTCTTGTTCGTGTCGCCCACCTGTCCCGTGTGCAAGTCGCTGCTGCCGATCGTCAAATCCAGCGGCAGGGACGAGCGCGGCTGGTTGGACATCGTTCTCGCCAGCGACGGCGAGCTGGAGGAACAGCGCGCGTTTGCGCGCAGTCACAATCTCGATGCAGCTTCATACGTGCTTTCCGCGCCCCTCGGCGTCACCTACCAAGTGAGCCGCCTGCCATTCGCGGCGCTCATCGATGAGGCGGGAATACTGCGCGCCCGCGGGCTCGTCAACTCGCGCGAGCATCTCGAGAGCCTGTTTGAGGCAAAGCGCCTGGGCGTGGCGTCGTTGCAGCAATACTTCAGCGACGCACCGGCGCACAAATAGGCTGCCGGCCGCCGCCCAGAAGAGGCGTGCCAGCGGCATCAACGCGTCGGCATTTACAAGGGACGGTGCCTTTGGAATAACTCGATGGCGGCCCGCGCCGCGGGCCCGGCCGTTTCCGCGCGTACCAGAACCAGGTGCAATGGCATCGCTCTGATCCCGCCGGTTGCTAGTGGGAGCGGTTTCAAGGTGCCCTGTGCGATGTGTTCGCTGGTCATGTGTTCCGGCAGCCATGCGTACCCCAAGCCTGCTTTGACCGTCGCGATGGATGCTTCCATGCTATTGACGGTGCAACGCCGGTCGGCACCGAGCCATCCTTCGTCGCGCGGATGGCGCACACCCGAATCGCGCAACACGACTTGGACGTGTCGAACGAGATCATCGGAGGTGAGCGTGCGGTCGAGCTCGAAAAGCGGATGTCCGGGCCATGCCACCGCGACAAAATTGATGGTGAGCAAAAGTTCGCCCAGGTGGTCGGGCGGCAGTCTGGTCGTGACTACGACGTCGGCGCTGTTATCCGTTATCGCCTCTTCGGCGCCGGACAACACAGCATCCGACACCCGCAACTCCGTATTGGGGCACAGCTGCTGAAGCTCCCCCATGATGCGGAGCAGGCGCTCGCGAGGAAAAGCGACGTCGACCACCAGGGTCAGCTGGGGCTCCCACCCTTGTTTCAAGGTGCGCGCCACCGCCTCCAGCGTCTCAAGATCTCGAAGCACCGGGCGCGCCCGCTTGAGCAGGGTCTTGCCATGAGGGGTCAGTACGGCCTTGCGTCCTTCAACTACCAGAAGAGGCAGATCGAGTGCCTCTTGCAGGCGTGCGATGCCGTAGCTGATTGCGGACTGGCTCTTATGCAGCGCTTCGGCTGCCTGTGCAAAGCCCCCTTCGTCGATCACCGCGGCCAGTATGGCCCATTGCTCCAGCGCCGTTTTTGCCATGGCCGACCTCCCATCTATCTACTTTGTGGATCCGTTGAATCGGAAAATCGCGCTTTTTTATCGGCTATCCAGGCCTTATCTTGCCAACAGGAGGATTTATGAACAACATCAGACGTAGTGCAGATCGTGGCCATGCCGATCATGGATGGCTCAATTCGTATCACAGCTTCTCGTTCGGGGACTATTTCGACTCGAAGCATGTGGAGTTCGGGCCTTTGCGGGTGATTAACGAGGACCGGGTGGCGGCAGGCGAGGGGTTTGGGACCCATCCGCACCGGGACATGGAAATCATCAGCTACGTGCTCGAGGGCGAGCTCGCGCACAAGGACTCCATGGGCAATGGATCGGTCATCCGGCCCGGCGACGTCCAGCGTATGAGCGCAGGATCCGGCATCCTTCATAGCGAATTCAACCCATCGACCGGTTCCCCCGTGCATTTTCTTCAGATCTGGGTGCAACCGAGCGTGTTCGGCATCAAACCGAGCTACGAGGAGAAGCATTTCCCGGAGGCAGAAAAACGCGGCCGATTGCGGCTGATCGCCTCGCCGGAGGGAACCAACGGGTCGGTGGTCATTCATCAGGACGCGCGATTGTTCGCGGGCCTGTTCGATGGCACGGAGAATGCGACTTTGGATTTGAGCAAAGGCCGACGAGGGTATGTGCATGTCGCACGAGGTGAAGTGCGGGTCAACGGCATTGCCTTGAGCGCCGGAGACGCCTTGAAAGTCACCGAGGAGCCGTCGATTACAATTGACAACGGACGAGCAGGCGAGGTCATCGTATTCGATCTTCCCGCTGATCGGCACTGATCGCGGAAATGCAGGTCCTGTTGCACGTCATCGCCGCGTTGTTGATCGCGGCGGGCCTGGCTGGCGCAGTCGTGCCCGCGCTGCCAGGCATTCCATTGATTTTTGGCGGCATCTGGCTGTTCGCGGGCATGGATCACTACCGCCACGTTGGTCTGTGGTGGCTCCTGAGTATCGCGGTGGTTGGTACCGTGGGATTGACCCTGGACCTGCTCGCGGGAGCATTGGGCGCAAAACGTGTGGGAGCCAGCCCGCGCGCCGTATGGGGCGCTCTTCTGGGCACGCTCATCGGGATGTTCTTTGGGCTGCCGGGCTTGTTGCTGGGACCTTTTTTCGGCGCGCTGGCCGGGGAACTTGCGGCTGGCAACAGCGTCCTGCGCTCGACGCATGTGGGCGTGAACGCTTGGCTGGGGTTGATCGTCGGTACACTCGTCAAACTGGTCTCGTCGGTGACCATGTTGGCGCTGTTCGGAGCCGGTTGGTGGTGGAATCGCAGCCCTTGAATCCCCGGATTTTTCAGAGATCCGCTCCTGCGCGGCAGTGATGCCACGGCAGTACTCGCAAGATCGACTCGCGGTATGTCTTGCTGGAATGCAAGCAAGCCCCCGAATTGAGCGTGAAGGCCAAAGTTCCATGACCGACCGGCTCGGCGAAATGGACCGCGCGAATGTTCAAGAGGATCGAGCGGTCGATTCGCACAAAACCAAAGGCGGCGAGGTCCGCAGACAGGTGCTTGATGGAATCCCGGCTGATGTATTCCGCATTGCCCGCCCGGATGGTCACGTAGTTGCCGTCGGCTTCAATGTAATCGATCTTCTCGATGTCCAGCGGATAGAGTCGATGCTGCCGCTCGCCGACCAGAAGTTTGGGCCGTCTGCCCAAAAGGCCCAGGATTCCCCGTGTCAATTGAGCCTGCGCGGCCTCCTCGAGAACGTAGCGCTGCCGAACTCTTCCGATGGCATGCTCGAAACGATGCGCGCTGACCGGCTTGACCAAATAATCGACTGCTCCCTCGGCAATGGCGCGCTCGGCGAAATCCGGCTGTCGTGAGGTCATGATGCCGAGCGATCTCGTCGAGTTGCCGGCGCCGCGCAAGACGTCAAATCCGGACATATCGGGCAGGTTGACGTCGATGAGCATTACATCCGGGGATAGATTCTCCGCAGCATCGATGGCCGCGCCGCCCGATTCCGCTTCGCCAACCACGTGCAAATCGGTGACGCTACGACACAATTGGGCGAATTCGCAGCGCACCGAGGGCTCCTTGTCGACGATAAGAAGCGTCAGGCGGCGCGAACTATGCAGAGCGAGCTTCTCTTCTACCGGCATATATTGCCTCAAAATTTCGCCGTGAACGCCAGGAACAGCTGGCGGCCGAAGAGGTCGTAAGTACTGTAGGTGTTTGCAGCACCGCCGGCGACGATATCCGTGTTGACGAGGGGCGGGTCCTTGTCGAGCACATTGTTGGCACCCGCGCGGATCTGCAATATCTTGTTGACGTTCCACGTGGCCTCGAGGTCCAGATAGTTGTACGCCGCGATTCTGGCGTTGAAATAGTCGTACCCGCCGAATGTGGAGAAATGCAATATGGGATCGGAGCTGTTGTTGTCCTGCGAGACTGCGCCGATGTAACGCCAGGTGAGCGACGCCGACACATCCCAGGGAGTTTCCCAGGTCATGCGGAACAGGTGGTGCCAGCGCGGATTGACAGTTTGGCAGGTGAAACCGAACAATCCGGCGCAATCGTAGGTATGCGCCCCCGGCAGCGGTGTGGTCTCGTTATGCAGCAAGTAGGTTCCATTGAGTCCGAACACCACGTCGCCTGAGCCCGGAGGCAGGTCGAGCTTGTAATTCAGCTGCGCGTCGACACCGCTGTTCAATGCGGTGCCCAGGTTGTAATTCTCCTGGATGACATAGCCGCCGCCCGCAACGCTGTTGCCGTTCAAGCTTCCCGTGGCGGGTTGGCGCACGATCTGGCTGCAGTAGACCGGGTCGCCGGTATTGGCGCAATTGGAAAGAACCACCAGATAGGGGATGACGCCGATCTCATCTTTGATTTGGATATGGTAGTAGTCGATGCTCGCGGTGAGATGTGGAATCTGGCGGGGCGCGAAATTGACGCCCAGAGTGTAGGTATCCGCCTGTTCGGGCTTCAGGTTCGGGTTGCCGCTCGTTTCCTGCGACAACTGCGCGGCCGTCCCTTGGGGAATCGAGCCGTTGTTGTACTGGGCGGCCGTCGTCCCCGTACGCTCACATTGTAGGAGGGTGTACGTGATCGGCGGGGCGCAGGGATCGGCGCCGACCGTGGTGATACCGACGATGGGCGGCGTGAACGCCTCGGCGACGCTCGGCGCACGAATCGCCCGGTCATAGGAGGCGCGGATCCGATAGTCCGCAATCGGCGCATACTGGACCTCGAACTTGTAAGTATTGGCCACACCCACCGTCGAGTAGTCGGAACGGCGGTATCCGGTGTCGAACAAGAGCTCCTTGGCGCCCGGCTTATCCTGTACCAGCGGCGCCCGCAGTTCGACGAATTCCTCCGCCACCGAAATACCATTGTCGATCGGCGCCACGGCGCTGCCGAATCCGGACAGCAAGCCGCTTTCCTCCGCGGCGTCCGGCTGCAAGAGCTCGTGATCGTTGCGGTGCTCGAATCCGATATTCACGCCCACGCCCTCGGTCGCCAGCGGTGATTTGATGCCGTACACGCCGAGCTTGCCGGTGATATCGGCATGCAGCGTGCGCAAGGTCGAGGCCCCCTGTGCGGTGCCCAGCTCGTAGAGGTAATTGAGCTGCTGCTGCGTGACGCCGCCATCCGAGAAGATGTTGTACGGGACGCATCCGTGAGGAGCGCCTATGCACGTCGGATTGGCGGCCGTGCCCGTCACCAGCAGAGCATTGGTGATGCTCTGGAAGTTCAGGTACTTTTGGTTGGAATCAGAAAATGCCGTGTAAAAGTACTGCCCATAGGCATCATAGCTCCACGCATCCGCGAAATCTCCCTTGGCGCCGAACACGGTGCGATAGTTGGTATGTCCGAAATCGGTATAACGCGCACCGCCCTCGATGTTGCGGCGGCCGATGCTCACCTGCACCGTCGCCGATCCTGGATGCGCCGTGTCGGCAGCGATCTGTGCCGGCGTGCAAAGGATTCCCTGCTGCTGCACGCTCAACAGCGGATTGCTGCAATTGACGTAGTAGTCGCCCGCGCCCGTCGGGTCGAGCGGATTGGCGTTCTGGAACAGGGCGGCCGGCGCTACTTGCTGGTGCGTCTTATCATCCATGAAAAAGAACTCGGCATAGGGTTGAAAGTAGGCGGTGATCTCTTGGTGAGCCATCACGGCGGCGTTGTAGCGATCGTCTTCACGCGTCAGGGAGATGTAGCTCTGGCTGTTGTAGCTCGCCGGAGGCGTCGTCGCGATCGTGTTCCAGGGGACGAAACTATGCCCATAGACACTGTAGGCGGTTCCGGCGCTGGGCCCCGCCATCGGCTCGAAGAAATTCGAGTTGGAGGAACCGCCGCAAGCGATGCCGGTGACATTGTGGTGCGTGTCTTGGATCGGGTCGAATTGACAGGCGCCGTAATCGCGTTGGCTGCTCTCGACCGGGTCGGCGTGGCGGTAGCTCAAGTAAGCCGTGATATTGCCTTCACCGTCGGCGAAATTCGTGCCCATCAGCATATCGAAAGTGCGGTTGCGTCCGTCCTGGGTCATGCCCGTGGGCGGGGTGTTGCCGAATTGCCGCACCAGATCCTGCACGAACGTGTCGTCGTTGTCGTGGAGATTCTCGCCCGCCTGGGCATCGACCTGGAAGCCTTCGAAGTCTCGCTTCATGATGAAATTCACGACACCGGCGATGGCGTCCGAACCGTAGGCCGCGGACGCACCGCCGGTGACCACCTCGACACGGTCCACCAGTCCCGCCGGAATTTGGTCGAGGTCGGGGGCCGGTTGCGTTATGGCCGTGTTCGGAGAACCCACCCCGAGCCTGCGGCCGTCGACGAGCACCAAGGTGCGGCCGGGTCCCAATCCGCGCAGATCCGCCGTGGCGACGCCGCCGGCGGTCGTCAGACCGGAGGTGCCGTTGCCCAGATCCTGGCCCAGATCGTTGGTGAAGATCTGGGGCAGCTGGCTGATGATGTCGGTGATATCGGTCTTGCCGGAGACCTGAATGGACTGCGCAGAGATGACCTGTATGGGACTGGTGCTCACTTCATTCGGCGCGGCAATGCGCGATCCCGTGACGATGATCTCTTGCAGCGGTTGAGATTCCGCCGCTGCGGGCGGCGTCTGTTGCTCCGCGGCCGCGGCCGCCTGCGCGAGCAAAATCCTTTCGGAGGAGGGAGTATTGGCCTTCTTGACCGGGGAGCCCGCGGCAAATGAATTGCCGGCAGGCGGGGGCAGCGATACCCCCGCCCCGTCCGAAATGGAGGGATCGCGCAGCGGGACGACGGTCACCGTGTTCTGATCGAGATAACGGTACGTCAATCCCGTGCCGTCGAGCAGCCGGTCGAATGCCTCGTTGGTGGTCATATCTCCGTTCGCGCCGCGCGTTTGCACATCACGAACCGTATTCGACAGGTAGAGAACTTGCAGTCCGCGGCTTTGCGCGAGCTGCTTGAGCGCAGGCCCGAGGTATTGCGCGGCGATGTGGGTGGGTTTCCGAACGGCGGTGTTCGCATCGTCGGCGTTGGCAAGACCGATGATGGAAAGGCAGACGGCAGCCGCGAGAACCGCAATACGCACAACCGCTCCCATGCCCCTCGAGAGGCTTTTTATGCCGGCCGGGTCACTTGGCCGCCGGTTCTGATGACAGTAGAGCGTTGTCACATAAATAGTGGGTATGGTCAGTGCGCATCGCGCCGAACGACGCGCACTTGATTCTCCGTTTCTATGACCCGGATCGAGGTCTGGCTGCGCAGAAAGTTGATGAGCGACGCCGGATCGGTCGAGGAATAGACGCCGCTGATCTTGAGCTTCTGCAGCTCGTGATCATCGATGGCCAGCGGTCGTCGATTGTATCGATTGAATTCTTCGGCAACCTCGCTCAGAGGCGTCTCTTCGAATATCAGACGTTTCTGCAGCCAGGCGGTGGCCGCCACGGTGTCGGTCCGCGTCGGTTTTGTCACGATATGCGGCAGGACCGTGAGCTGTTCACCGGCGGACAGAACGATGGCCTCTGTTCCCGCGCTGCCCGATCCCTCGTAGGTTTCGACCCGGCCTTCCACGACGGTCACCACGGTCGCGGCCTGCTTCCTATACACATCGAATTCTGTTCCGACCGCGCGCACCTGGGCGTCGCCCGCCCGCACCACGAAGGGACGATGCTTGTCCTTCGCGACGCGGAACAATGCCTGACCTTCGATCAGCGTCACGTCGCGCTGACGATCGGTGAGACGAACCTCGACTCTCGATCGCGAGTTGAGCTCGACGGTCGATCCGTCCACCAGCTGAATGGTTCTCTGCTCGCCGATCCCGGTGGTATAGGCGCGGCCCGCATCGCGGCCGGTCCAAAGGAATAGGGCCGTGATGGATGCAAGCAGCGCGAGAGCGGCTGCGGCCGGTACGGCGCGTCGCGGGAGCTTGTGGAATGCGCGGGGTTCCACCACGGGCGGGACCGGGGGCGGCCGGGAATTTCCAGGGGACAGCGGAATGACATCGGATTCGTTTCGGGCGCGCGCGATCAGGGAAGCGATGTCGAATCTGCCCCCGGGGTCGGAACTGGGCAGCTCGGACCACACACCCGACACCTCGAGATACGCCTGTATGTGTTCGGGCGACCGCCGCAGCCACTCGATGAAGCGCAGGCGCGCCTCGCCGTTCACATCGCCGGCGCGGAATTCGATGAACCACTCCGACGCCTCGGCAACGATGGCCGCGTGAGGCTTCCCGATCGGGGATCTGATTTTCATAGGGCCCTGCCGCTCTCGGCCGCGCGCAGATTGCGGCAGTGTTCTACGGCGCGCGCTAGATATTTCTTCGCGGTTTCCCGCGTTACGCCCAGCTCGTCCGCGACCTCCTGCACCGAATAGCCGGCGACTCGGTGCAGAACCAGCGCGGCCGCGACGCGCGGGGGCAGGTGTGCGAGGATGCGCTCGAGCTCATCGAGCTGCTGGGCGTGGGCGGCCTGATCGGGGGGGTCGTCGCTCGCCGAGGTTCTGAGTTCCGAGAACACATCCGCGATGTCGACCGATATGGGCTCGCTCGAGCGCCGCACGGCATGCTGATGAATCACATGGCTCGCAATGGTAAAGAGATAGGCTTCGGGGCTCCGGATGCTTTCGTACCCCTCGACGCGCAACAGGCGCAAAAAAACCTCCTGCGCCAAATCCGGGACGTCATCGGCATTGCGCAGGCGCACCGACAGAAATCGGCGCAGCCGGGACCCGTACCGGGCCGCGATGCTTGCGACGAAGTTTCGATTGCCGGACATAGCCATGCCGATACAACCTAGTTCGAGTCTCCCTCCACATTAGAGCGTAATTTGTATGAAAGTGGGTATGCGCCGTATCCCGCAACGGGCGGGTGGCGCGGTGAGAATACATTGCGGCGCACAGCGCGACTGCGCGATGCCGGAGGTATGGTTGCCCTACACCGGATGCGGCCGCACAATGGTACATATGAAATCGAAAGGACTCATCGGGGCGCCGGGCCGGCCAAGACCCTGGTTCGGGCTACTGGCCGCAGCGATGCTCGCATGCGGCGGCCTTGCGGGCTGCCAAACGCAAGGGGCGGTGGCCCAGCAAGAGAACAGCCTTGCGGCCGCTGGATTTGTGGTGCAAATCGCCAACACGGCCGAACGGCAGGCCATGCTGCAACGTCTGCCTCCCAACCGGTTCGTGGTGCGCGTGCACGACGGCGTTACTCACTACATCTACGCTGATCCCGATTGCGGCTGTCTCTATGTCGGGCCGCAGCAGGCATTCAATCAATATATATCGAACCAGCAGCTCGATTTGGCCCACGAGCAGCAAATGGCGGTGCAGGACTACTACGATGCCTCCTGGGATTGGGCCGCATGGGGGCCGTGGGGCCCGTTGGGCCCGATTTACGGGTCTGGAGTCGGAGGCTGGTAGCGAGCGACACATGAAAGCGGAAACCTCTTCCTCATCGAACGAGGCGCTGATCACGCGATCCCAGACCGGCGGGCTTCTGACGCTTTCTCTCAATCGTGGCGATCGGTTCAACCCGTTATCGCTATCGATGATTGCGGCCCTGAAGGGTGAACTCGACACCATAGCGGCGGATGCGACTGTCCGGGTGGTCATCTTGCGCGGCGAAGGCCGTGGCTTTTGCGCCGGCCATGATTTGCGCGAAATGCGGGAACATGCGGCCGACGGCGAGTGGCAGCGGCAACTGTTCGAGTCCTGCAACCGGATGATGATCAAGCTGACTCAATTGCCCCAGCCGGTCATTGCACGGGTGCACGGGATCGCCACGGCCGCCGGATGTCAGCTCGTCTCGATGTGCGATATCGCGATCGCCGCGGAAGGGGCCAAATTCGCAATGCCCGGGGTCAACATCGGCGTGTTTTGCTCAACGCCCGCGGTGGGTGTTGCGCGCAATATCGGCCGAAAGCGGTCGATGGAAATGTTGTTGACCGGCGATGAGATCGGCGCCGCGCAGGCGCTCGACTGGGGCTTGGTCAACCGGGTGGTTGCGGCCGACCGTCTCGATGCGGAGGTGGCCCGATTCGCCGAGCGCATACTGAAGCGCAGCGGCGCCGCCATTGCGATCGGCAAACGTTCCTTTTACGAGCAATTGGAATGCGCAATGCCGGGGGCCTACGAGATCGCGGGGCGGGCCATGGTGCGAAACGTGCTGCTTGCGGATGCCACCGAAGGAATGGACGCATTCCTGACGAAACGCGAGCCCGCATGGCGAAACACTTGAAGGACACGAACCCTAAATTGCCACAGTCCCTGCGTTAGTATCGTGCAGTGCAGACCGTCCTGCGTCCGCAGATATGGCAGAGGATGCTCATGCCGGGGCATGGACGGTAAATTCGAGTGGTTTTCGCGTCTGGCACGGATATTGCTGTGGCCATCTAGTGTACTATACCCAGAAAATGCCGTAAGGGGCCCAACGGTAATCACGCCCCATTTCAAGAATTGGTTGACCCTATGCGCTTGCCGTCGCTCAAGTTTCTCAAGACCTTCCAAGTCGCGGCCAGGCTGCAAAGCTTCAAGGCCGCTGCCGAGGAACTATTCGTCACTCCGTCCGCCGTGAGCCACCAGATCAAGGCGCTCGAGGAGCAGCTCGGACTCGCCTTGTTCGAACGCGGTGTGCGCACACTCACGCTGACCGATGCCGGCACGCACTACCTCGAGCACATCAACGATATTTTCTCGAAGCTCGAATCAGTCACCGAACAGCTTCAAGAGCGCTACGGGCGCACCATCATCCGGCTGAATGTGCCGTCGTTCTTCGCCAATGAGATGCTGCTGCCGCGTTTGGCTTCCTTTTCCCAGGCCCGCGAAGAAACCGACATTCGCATCGAGACGACTTTTTCCGCGCCGAAAACCCACCCACCGGAGGCCGACCTTTCCATCGTCGTGGGGTCCGGTCCCTGGGAGGGCCTGACCGTTCATCCCTTGTTCGCCCAGAGTTTCATCGCGGCTTGTTCGCCGGCGTTCCTGCTGGAAAATCCAATCAGCTCGTACGACGATTTGAACGGCAAGACATTGCTTCTACACGAGGAGCGCCGGGAGGCGTGGGAGCGTTGGGCGGCCGGCTTGGGTATCGAGCCCATCAAGCCGAATCGCCTGGTGCGTCTCGACACCATGTCGGCGGTGGTGCTCGCCGCGGAGCAGGGCGTCGGCGTCGCCCTGGTTCCGTCGCGCCTGAGCGCGGATCGCTTCGCGGCCGGCGGCCTCGTGAAATTATTCGATGCGGAATTGGCCACCAACGAGAGCTACGTGTTGCTGCAGAGACCGGAGGACAGCGGGCGCGATGATTTGCAGGAGCTGACGCAATGGATCCTGAGCAAGTGCCGGGTCGCTTGAATCTGCCGGTGTGCAACGGCAGCCGGCGTTTCGATTCGCGGCGTCTCGATTCGCGATGAGCGCCGCCTCGACAGGAAAGGCGACCGCTGCGGCGGCCGCGCTCGAATTGGTCGTCGCCGTGGCGGAAAACGATGTGATCGGCCGCCGCAATCAGCTTCCATGGCACCTGCCCGCGGATTTGCGGCATTTCAAATCACTGACCCTCGGCAAGCCCGTGTTGATGGGCCGCAAGACCTACGAGTCCATCGGCAAGGCATTGCCGGGGCGAACGAATATCGTGCTGAGCCGTTCGGAGGATTTTGCGCCTGGAGATTGCGTGGTCGTGAAATCTCTCGACGACGCGCGAATTGCGGCCGGGGCGCAGACGGCCTTGATGGTAATTGGCGGCGCTGAGATCTATCGCCAATGCCTGCCGCTCGCCAGCCGCATTCATCTCACCTTGGTCCACGCACAAATCGAGGACGGTGACACGTTTTTCGCCGGCTGGCGCGGCGCCGAATGGATTGAGACGTCGCGCGAGCGCCATGAACCGGACGACAAGAACACCTACCCTTACAGCTTCATCACGCTGGTCCGGCAAATAAGTCCTTCCACTCGTACCAATGCGGAAGGACTTTCTTGACGAGCGACGTTCAAGGCAAAGGCGCCAGCCTCGAGCGGATCTCGCGTTCCGCGCGCTCGAAGTCCACTTGCGCGAGGGTTGTGACCGGGTCCGCCGTCAACTCGGCCAGCAATTCCGCCTGTATGGCGCCGCGCTCGAGCGCGGTTCGATAGGGGATTTCGTGGTGAAACATCACCATCGAATAGCGCGGAATGAACCGCTGCGGAAAACGCCGTTCCAGTTCCAAGGACAGCGACTGCTGCAGTTGAAATTTGGGGTCGGCGACTCGTTCGCGCATCTCCAGGTAGTTGTCGAGCGCCATGGCCGCGATGGCATCGGTGTCGGGCTTGCGTATCGCGCCGAATTCGGCGAATACGCCTTCCCATGAAGTGTGCCGGCTCATGCAGGCGTCGAATTCCATGCAGTCCTCGAAGCAGCAATTCATGCCCTGTCCATGGAAGGGGACGATGGCGTGCGCCGAGTCCCCGATCAGCGCCGCCATTCCCTCGTGTGCCCAGGGGCTGGCCGACACCGTGCCGAGAAACCCGACGGGGTGACTTTGGAATTCGGCGACCCGGTTCGGCATCAATGCGCAAGCGTCAGGAAAGCTGCGCGCCAGAAATTCCTCGATGGTCGCTGCCTCCGTCAGGCTGTCGAAGCTCATGCCGCCCCGCTTGGCGAGAAATAGGGTTGCGGTGAAGCTGCCGTCTTCGTTCGGCAGCGCGATCAGCATGTAGTTGCCGCGGGGCCAAATGTGGAGTGCATCGTGGGCCATGCGATGGCGTCCCGCCGCGTCCGCCGGTATGGACAGCTCTTTGTAACCGTGCTCCAGATCGGTTTCATCGGCGTCGATCAAGTGCAGCAAACTCATGCGCCGGCGCACCCGGGAGCCTGCTCCGTCTGCGGCCAGCAGCGGCTGCATGGGTATGCTGAGAAGGCGATCCCGGCGAAGATCGCGGATCAGCGCCGTTCCCTCGTCGAATTCGGCGCCCTCGAATCGATGCTCGAAGTGCACCGTCACGCCGGGTTGCCTGGCGGCCACGTCCAGCAAGGCCTTGTTGAGCTCCTGCCGCGAGATCGAATAGATCAGCTCGTTGGGCCGCTGGCCATAGGGCTGCAGCGAGGTGCCACCGTCGAGATGATGAATGAGCCGCCCTCGCATGGGCAGCAGCAGGCGCTCGATATCCGGAAATACTCCGGCCATTTGCAGGGCATGTATGCCGCGGTCGGCCAGCGCGAGGTTGATGGATCGGCCCGATTCCGCGGCGCCCGCTCTGGGATCGGGGCGGCTCTCGTAGAGCTCCACGGTGTAGCGGCGGCGCTGCAACAGGATGGCGAGCAGCGCGCCGGTGGGCCCCGCGCCTATGATGCGAACGGTGCGACCTTCGTCATTCAGCTGCTCATTCACCGGCGCACGGCTTGCGACAAGGCGTCCACTGCGGCGAATACATCGCCGAAGGAGTTGTAGAGCGGGATCGGTGCCAGCCGCACCACATCAGGCTCCCGCCAGTCGCTCACCACCCCGGCTTCGCTGAGATAGTCATGGCAGCGCTTGGCGGCGGCGGGCGGGCGCGCGATCCGCAAGCTCAATTGGCAGCCTCGTTCCGAAGCAGCGCTCGGCGTGATGATGTCCACGAGGCCGGGCAACCGTATTTCGACGAGCTGCTGCAGAAATGCCGTGAGCGCAATGGATTTCTCGCGCACTCGCGCCATCCCGGCCCGGTGAAAAATATCCAGCGACGCCAGAAGGGGCGCGGCCGAAAGTACCGGAGGATTGCTGATTTGCCAGCCTTGGGCGCCCGGGATGGGATCGAAATCGGGTCCCATCTGGAATCGCGCGGCAGGGTCGTGTCCCCACCATCCCGCGAACCGCGGCAGAGCGGCGCTGCGCGCGTGGCGTTCGTGCACGAAACAGCCGCCGATGGCGCCGGGGCCGGCATTCAGATATTTATAGCTGCACCAGACGGCGAAATCGACGTTCCAATCGTGCAGGCTCGACGGCGTATTGCCGATGCCGTGGGCCAGGTCCAGGCCTACCACGGCGCCGGCGCGGCGCGCCGCCTCGATGACGGGCGGCAAGTCGAAGTATTGTCCGGTGAGATATTGAACGCTGGGCAGCAACACCAGAGCGAGACTTGCTCCCGCTCTCTCGATGCGATCGACCATGTCCTCCGTTCTCAGCGCCCTCTCGCCCGGACGCGGTTCGATCTCGATCAAATGCTCCGCCGGATTCAGTCCATGAAAGGCCAGCTGCGACACGACCGCGTATCGATCCGAGGGAAATGCGGATTTCTCGATCAACACTCGATTGCGGGTCGCGCCGGGCCGAAAGAAACTCACCATCATCAAGTGCAGGTTCACCGTCAGCGAATTCATGGCGACGACTTCGCTCTCCTGAGCGCCGACGAGGCCGGCGAGTGGCGCGGCAGCCTGCTCGTGGTAGGGGATCCAGGGGCGCGCCGCGGCGTGATGCCCAAGCACTCCCAGCCGCTGCCAGTCCTTCAGTTCCTGTTCAACGTACCGCGCCGCCGATTTGGGTTGAAGCCCGAGCGAGTGGCCGCAGAGATATAGCAGGCGCCGCCCGGTGCCGTCATACGGATGATGAAATTCTTCCGCGAAGGACGCGAGCGGATCGCTCGCGTCCAGGGCCCGCGCGCCCTCCGCGTCGGGCGTCACTGGCCCGGGGCCTGCATGACGGTGCCGCAGGCACTGCAGGTGCGATGCGCGACGCTCGAGTAGAATCGCGAGAAAATCTCCGGCAGCTGGGTCTCGATGTTGCGCACGCCGACGCGTTCCAGATACAGGCGATTCCCGCAGCGCTCGCAATACCATGAGAATCCATCCAGCTCCTCCGGATCGCGGCGCCGCTCGACGACGATCCCGACGCTGCCCGCCGGACGCTGCGGCGAATGGGGCACTTCAGGCGGCAAGAGAAACACTTCACCCTGCCGAATGGGCACATCGGTCAATCGACCGTCCTGCACCGTTCTGAGCACCATGTCCCCCTCCAACTGAAAGAAGAACTCCTCGCTCGGGTCATGATGAAAGTCTTTGCGCACGTTGGGGCCGCCGACGGCCATGACGATGAACGCGCTGTCTTGAAACAGCAGCTTGTTGCCCACCGGCGGTTTGAGCAGGTCGCGATTCGCTTCGATCCATCGATGCAGATTGAACGGCTGGACTAATGGCATGGCTGCATTATAGCCGGGCCGTGAAACTTCGCCGCCATTGGCGTAGTCGAAAAGTTCGGAGGTCTGCAATGCGGTGTGTCCGGGCGCTCGCGGTGATCGGATTGATGTTCGCGGTGCCATCGCGGCCGGTTGGCGCCGAGGGCGGTACCGGCGTTCCGATTGCCGCAGTATGGAAGGAGCAGCACCTGAATTTCTTCCATATGGGCCGCACCTCACGCTACTCCTGCGAGGGTCTGCGCGACAAGGTGCGTGCCATGCTGCTGGACTTGGGCGCGAGGCGGGATATCCGCGTCACGGCGCCGGGCTGCGTTGATGCCGCCGCGCGGACGCGGTCCGATTCCCCGGGCCCCAGTTTGAATATCGTGGTGTCCACGCCGGCGCTGCCGGATGCATCGGCCAAGCCGCTGCGACCCGGGGACCTGGCGGCGGTGGATGCGCGCTTCGAGGCGTTTACCATCACGAGCGATGCGTTCCGCAACATGGCCGTCGCCGACTGCGAGCTGGTCGAGGAGTTTTCGCGTCAGCTCCTGCCGAAGCTGGTCACTCGAAATCTGACGCAAGATATTGCCTGTGTGCCGTTCCAGCAGAGCGGCGGCCGGTTCCTGGTCCGAGGCGAGATTCTCAGAACCCTATCGCAGCGCTAGACCTCGTCAAGAAAGTCCTTCCGCATTGGTACGAGTGGAAGGAGGCTGGGGTGAGGGGTCTCCCGTCCCCTTTCATCAAGATTTATGAAAGGGGACGGGAGACCCCTCACCCCAGCCTCTGGCGCTCTACTACCGCGGAAGGACTTATTTGCCGGAACTAGCCGGTAGCGGCGCAGGGTACTTGCACGGGTTTGGCATCGGGATCATCCAATTGCAGCGCGGTCAGAGTTCCCCCCCAGACGCAACCCGTATCGAGAGCGGTGACATTCCCGTCGTTGAAGAAACCCAAGGTCGACCAGTGACCGAAGACGATGCGCGGTCCCCGCCAGCGGGCGTTTCTGGCCTCGAACCAAGGGATCAGCGATTTCGCCTGCGGCTTCTTCGGCGATCCCTTGGCCCGCAGCATCAGGCGACCGTCCGCGTCGACGTAGCGCAGCCGCGTGAAGCAGTTTGCGATGAAGCGCATGCGCTCCTCGGCATTCCGAGCCTCATCCCAGCGATCCGGCTGATCGCCGTAGAGCCGGCTGAACAGCTTCTCGGGGTTGCTTCGCAGCGCGTGTTCGAATTTCCGGGCGCATTGCCGCGCCATGTGCAAATCCCACTGGGGCGCCAAACCCGCATGCAGCATGCAGGCATTGAGCGCGTCATCTTCATGAAACAGCGGCCGGCCGGCGAGCCACTCGAGCAGCGTGTCGCGATCGGGGGCGGCCAAGATTTCATTCAATGTGTCGTCATCGCGCGCGTGGGCGGATCCGAAGGCGACGGCCAGGAGGTGCAGGTCGTGATTGCCGAGGGTGACTGTTGCCGCATCGCCCAAGGAGCGGATTCTGCGCAGTACCGCCAGGGAGTCGGGACCACGGTTGACCAGATCCCCGACGAACCAGAGCCGGTCGCGATCCGCCGAATATCGTAGGGCGGTCAGCAAGGCGCCGAGCTCTTCGTCGCAGCCTTGCACGTCGCCGATTGCATACAGGGACATCAGCCACCCATCGGGTAGGAGCCTGCCGAACAGGGCTCCTAGTGCAGCACTCCGGGCATCGCCAGCCGGAACGGCGCGATGGGCGCATCGAATCGCTGTCCGTCGTCGGCGACCATCTGGTAGCTGCCCTGCATGGTGCCGACCGGAGTTTCGATGACGGCGCCGCTCGAGTAGCGGAACCCCTGGCCGGGCTTCAAGTAGGGTTGCTCGCCGACCACACCGTCGCCGCGGGTCTCCTTCACATTGCCGTTCGCATCCGTGATGATCCAGTGACGCGTCAGCAGGCGCGCCGGCACCTGGCCTTCATTGCGTATGGTGATGGTGTA
>Ga0208193_1000582_pt1 | contig 18884 bp, 15 predicted proteins | sample June2015DPH_17_2_FD_184716 | JGI IMG/M metagenome (GOLD analysis project Ga0208193, IMG submission 184716) | Peatland microbial communities from SPRUCE experiment site at the Marcell Experimental Forest, Minnesota, USA - June2015DPH_17_10... | ecosystem: Environmental > Terrestrial > Soil >... | reverse complement strand
GTATTGAAAGAACACATCGGCGCGCGTCGCGTGGCCGGCACGCTGCTGGTACTGGCAGGAGTGATTCTGGTAGCGCGGTAGGAGTGGTGACCCGTTCGTAAGCCGCGCCCTCAACGCGGAGTCACGGAGATGCGGAGGCGGCGCAGAGCCTCTATCCTCTGAGATTCTCTCCGGCGCCGGTGGATTCATCAGGCGCGCGAAAATCGGAGCCGGCCGGCGGAGTTAACACCGCCACCCGGGCGGCGAATGCTGTGAGGCTGGCGTTGCGGAAACCGGGGGGGGTGGAAAAGGCTGTTTCCAACAGGAATCCTCAGCGCGGAAAAAACATTGCGCCCTCGCCGAAACCGCTTCCACTCGGGTCCAGCGCCTCATGCGCTTTAATGACCCTCGAACCAGTGCGCGACTTTCTTGCCCGCATCCTCGGTGTAATATACCGTGACCTTGGCTGTTTTCTCAGACGCCTTGGCGATGTCCTTGCCCGCGTCCTCGGTGGCGTGATCGGCCAACTTGAAAGTTTGGACCGTCCCATCGGCAGTCTTGATCGCGATCGTCTTGCCGCCTCGATCGATGTCTGAGACCGTGCCTTCGGCTTCCTTTAGCCCGTCCTTGCCCACTTTGTCGACCTCCACCGCGGTCTTGTCGCTGCCCTTGACCGTATAGTGGGCCACCACCTCGGAACCTTCCTTCAAGCCCTTGAACGCATCCTTCGCCCCTGCATCCGTGCCGTGAACCGTGGTCTTTCCCACGATGTGCAGAGTGTGATCGGTGCCATCCTTGGCCTTAACCACCATTGTCTTCGCGCCGGCATCGACTTTCGTCACCGTTCCGTGGACCGCGGTCACGACATCGGCCGCCAAACACAGCGGAAGAAGAAGCGTCATCACGATACACATCTGGAACAATCGTTTCATCGTTTATGTCCCCCTTTGGATTTGATCCCATCCTAGCGCGAATCGCGCGGCCCGGCGTGGCAGCATTGGCAGACCCCTGTAGCCGCCGATTGCGATTCCAAGTTGCGGCCCCTGAAGGACAGCCCGGTGGTGTTGGAGGCGCGCATGCGTTTTCTGGAATCAGGCGAGGAGCAGGAAGATTGGATGGACCAACGCCTCGCCAAGCTCAAAGCGCGCCGCGAGTTGATGATTCTGGACCACGTCCAAGCCTTGCGAACTTGTCTCGGCGAGCCGCGGTTTCAGGCCCTCGAAACCTTCATACAGGACTGGTATAAGAGCCTGGCGGTGAACACCGCGACCGGAAATCCCGCCTCACCGCCACCCGTCAAGAGGCCATAATCGCGAGGATCGCGCGGATAGTCCCGTCCAGTTCGTCAACGGAGGGCCATCATTATTGACGGTCACGCAACTCAACCGAAAGGACAAAGAGGGAATCGTGCAGGGTCGTACGGCTCAAACCGGTGATCCGGGATAGCGTTGCGATTGCCCCATGACCCAACGGTTGGGCATCCGCCGCGGCTACCAATCGACGTTGCCGCTCATTCAGATACGGGCTGAGCAGAGCGTGTTTCTCACGCAAGCCGGAATCTAAACCGTCAGCCACGACGGTAATCTTACAATTTCCCGCTTCAAAAGGTCAGCTTATTTTGCCAGGCTCCTAAGCGTTGGCGGACGTTCCCTTGGCCAGCGTTTGGATGAATCGTTCGATCTCCGGCCAATTCCATTCCACCACCGGCCAATCGCTGAGTTCCTCCGGAATCGTGGGGGTCTTGGACCCTTCGACGCACAAACCCAGCATCGGCAGGGCGCAAGCCTGTGCGCATTCCAATTCCCAGCCAATCCCACCCTGGGCGGTGTGCTTGCTCAGGAAAACAATGGCGCCACCGCAACGGTAAATCCTGTTGCGGCAATTTCCTTTCCAGTGCGGAACCCACGTCTGCTTCGCCGGCATATGATCGAAATCCACAGGAAGCTTGGCGCTTCGGGCCTGAGCCGCAAGCCGGTCGAAGGACAGGTAATCCTCGTCCGCATGGATGACATAGACTCGAGTCATAAATTTCACCCCTTTAGCCAGGATTTCCATTTTTGGCTTCTGGATTGGTCACAGTTTATCACACCCCCAATTCTTGATCCTCCGAAGCGCAGTTTTTTCTCCGGGAGCCTTCTCTTGCTTCTGCCAAGCGCCAAATTCCGACCTCGGACTCAGGCTGGAAGCGCAGCAACAGCCCATTGAGATCCTTGTAGTGGACTCGGTGAGCAAAGCGCCGATTGAGAATTACCAGCGGCAAAGACCACCTACGCGGCATCGCGCTTCCTCTATGCCGACGCGCCGCAGGACCGCAGCGTGATCCTGGATTTCAACAAGGCGGAAATCCCTGCCTGCTCCTTCACCGCTTATGCCCTCTGCCACCGCCGCAAAACCGGCTCTCTCTCGGCGTCACCACCGGGGAACAGAAGTACGAGGGATCTTCGCATTACCCGCCGCGAAATGTGTTCCGCTCCACGTAGTGTGGATTGACCCGTCTTGCGGCTGTCGATGACGCCCCCGGCTGGGCAAAGCCTCACTACGAATCGACCTCGACAATTGGATAAGCCTCGACGTATTCCTCACCATTGCAGCCGTAATATGCGACCGTTCGCGCCGTGAAGTCGACATCGTAACGCACAACCCCTGCGCGCCACGAAGCCGCCAGGAACTCCGGAAACGTGCTCTCCCCGGCCTGATCCGTCCGCAACGCCGAAATCAGCGCCTCGCGGTTGAACGGCGGGACGTCCACCGTGCCGGCAGCTAGTGGCGTTCCCTGGGTCGCGAACTGGGTCACAACGGGTCCGTCATTGGTCAGAAAGAGGCTCTGGCATGCCGGTAGAAACCAGAGGTTCCGAGTCACACCCGCGCGCCGCAACGTCTCTGCGAGGTAAGGAAAGCCTCCGACTCTAGGCCGGATAGCAAGAGCGCGTTTCTGGGCCGCCTGTAAGTTTTCGATTGCTTTACTCATAGAAGATTCTCCTTCGTGTGTGATGTTAAATGAAATCGGTCTGGATCTTGCGGGCTTACTCGATCGGCACGGCCCCAATATGGTGAAACTCGGCCAGTTTGCCGAGCAGGCGTCGCAGGGTGGCTCTCTCGTCCGCCTCCAGGACATCGAAAAATGTCCGGTCGCTGCGATCGGCGATCTCCGCCAACTCGGGAAGAACGCGGCTACCCCGCCGCGTCAGGGAAAATAATCGAACGCGGTTGTCCTCCGGCTTGGCCGAACCTGTGATCCAGTTTTTCGTTTCGAGTTTGTCGATGACCTTGGAAACGGCGCCACGCGTCAACGCCAGGGCTTCGGCGAGTTCCCCGGGCGTAATGCCCGGCCGTTCCTGGACGTGGCACAGCACCACCCATTCGGCAACCGAAGTGCGCTTCGTCCGCAACGCCCGGACAAACTCGCCCGAGACGCGATTGGAAACGCGCCGTAGCCAATATCCAACGTGACGCTCAAGGTCCGATGCCGACTGCTGCCGCGTTATAGTTTCCATGGAAATCATTATATTTTCCAAGGAAACCATCTGTCAAGTCCGGCGCCCGATTTCGGCGAGCGGTACGAACATCGCGGCGCACAACAAGCTCGGGTCCCAGTGTCGGACCCTAACTATGAGCAGGGCTGTATGTATCCGCATTCGTCGCGACTTCAGCGTGTCCATACCGCGCCAGTTGCCTGGCTGGTTTGCGGACAAGCGAGCGGTCTGCCGCCTCGCTGATCGGTAGGGTGACTCTACCTGGAATAGTTCTGCACGTAGAGATCGCGCGGCAGCCCTTTGCCTCGCGCGCTTCGCTGCAGACGCTCCGCTTCCTCGCGGGTCATGCGCCCGCCGAGAGAGACCAGGTAGTAGCCTCCGTTGTCCTTAGGCAGGAACACGGCGGCGTCAATGCCGGGATGATACTCATTGAGTTGTTGCGCTTTCTTGGAGGCTGCTTCACGGGTGCGATAGGTGAAGGCAATGACCCGCCATACTTCCTGGCCGGCGGCCGGGGAGGGCTTGGGCGCCGTCCGGACCGTGGGCTTGGGCGGCGCGGTCTTTGGTATGGGCGGGGGCGCCGCGGTCTCCACAGGGAGCGAGACTGAAGTAACTTGGGATTGCGTGGCGACGTCCGCGGGACGCAGCCAATGGAGACCAAGGATGAGGAACACCACGCCCGCGGCGCCCACGATGATCCATTTCGGGAAGCCGGGTGAGGCGGCAGGTTCGGGCGTGCGCCGATGGGACGGCGGCAGGGCGGGCGCGTCGTTGCGGACCACCGCCTGCGGTACGGAAGCTTCGGAAGCCTGGGGTTCGGAAGCCTGCGGCTCGGAAACCTGCGGTTCGGAGACCTGGGGTTCGGAAACCTGGGCCACCGAAATCGGGGGCACAGAGACTTGTGGTGAGACATTGAGCGCCGGCTCCGGTTGCGGCGCGGTTGGAAGCGGGTCTTCCCGGTAAGCTCCCGCCAGGGCAGAACTGATTTCGGCCAGAGTCCAACGGGCCTCCGCGTTTGGGTCCGCCGTGTGAACGGCGATCTCCGCGCTCTTCGGGGAGGCTGGCATGAGAGCCTGCTGCCAAAGATCGCCGAGTAATCGGACATCCTCGCGGTAGGCGGATGAGGTCTCCGCTTCGCGGAGCGCGTCGGTGGAGAGCTTGACCTGATCGCCGACGGCAACGATGTGGTCGGGATCGAGCGCGCCGACCACCAGTCCCTGAGCATGCAGGTAGCGAAGCGCGTTGATTGCGGAATCGAGGACCTCGCGCGATTCCTGTCGGTTGAGCGGCGACCGGCTGAGCGCTGAGGCGAGGGTATCGTCGGGAAATTCGAAGAGCGCGTAGAAAGCGATTTCGCCGCCGAGATCGGCTCGCCCGCAATCCAGAAGCTGGACCAAATTCGGGTGACGAAGCTGGCGGGTTCGATGCCAGAGATCGAGTGGCCCGGCGCCATCGATGGCTGCCTCGGGTACCAGCTTTACGACGGCGCGACTGCCATCTGGAGCCAGCGAAGTTTGAAAAAATGCGGCGCTGTCGTCGCCGCCCAGCCATTGTTCCAGCGTGTAATTCCCGCAAAGGGACACGCCTTCCCAGCGTTCTCGCAAATGAGTCATAAGGCAATCCCAACAGGGCTAATTTTACGCTGCCGTGGTACGTGCGTCTTTCTATGGTAAGCATCTTTGCGCAAAAAATCGCGCGTAAAAGTTACGCGGATCACGGCCACAAACTACTGATCGCTATATCTTGAGCAACTGGCCCTCCAGGTGCTATGAGTGTCGGATTAGGCACTCCCTTAAAAGGAAGGAATATCCAAGTGTGGAATAAAAAAAACGACGAACCGGCCACCCTCAGGCCGCAAGCCGAGCCGATCAGACCGCAGGGCGAGCCGGCACGGAGCCCGGCTCCAACGCAGATCGCTCCGGCGGTTCTGGCGGCGCCGGCGTCGCCTCCGGCGGCAACCAACGGACCAAAGCAGCAGGCGGTGATCGGCCCATCCATGACGATTAAGGGCGAGATTCGCGCACGGGAGGAACTGCTGGTGGATGGCGAAGTGGAGGGGCTGTTGGAATCGCAGAGTTTGCTGACGGTGGGAACCAACGGGAAGGTGCGGGGGAACATCAAGGCGCGCGAGGTAGCGATCTTCGGCAGTGTCCGCGGGAATGTAGTCGTGGCGGAGAAGATTGCGATTCGGGAACAGGGGAGTTTGATCGGCGACATCAAGGGCGCGGGCATCAGCATCGACGATGGGGCGTATTTCAAAGGGAGCATCGACATCGTGCGGCCCGAGCCGAAAGCGACGAAGGCGGTACAGAACGGGCCGCGGGTGGAAGCGCAAGCCGGCTAGATTGCGCGTCTTCGAGACTCATACCTGAGCCTGCGGTCGATTCAGGGCCGCGCCTGCTTTTCGGTGCATCTTACTTCCCGATTTCGCCGATATGCGCGATCGGTATGAAGAGTGGATACTACGCAGATCCGTCAGACGAACTTGCGATTCATGAGATCTTGACTCCGGATGGCGATAGCCGGCGGCGGTGAGAGAACATCGGCTCGAAGTGTCTTTCGCGAACGTCTTTCGCGAACATAGAGAGGAATTCCTGGAACTGTGGGGACATCAGCGCGACCCTGCCGAGGCAGGTAGATCGGATTCTACAATCCAGACGCATGCCGCGCCGATCTGACCGAAGCGTAGAGAGCGCCTCGCCGGATTGAGCGGCGCACACACATTCTGAAGTTTTAAAACCTGCGCCTTGTCCCGGTGTGACTGACGCTACTATCCTTTTTTCGGTAATACCAATTCGCCGGATTTTCCCGTGACAGCCGGCGCTTTGCAAACCACCATGCAAGGCCAGTTTCAAGGCTTTGTCACCAAGTTGGGCCCGACCGGCAAGATCGTCTACAGCACCTTTCGTCGGGGGCGCCACCGACGTGACTCCGGGAATCACTTCCGCCCCGGGCCTCGACAGCATCCTGGTGGATTCGGCGGGCGACGTAATTATTACCGGCCAGGCCGGAACCAACGCGGCGATCGGCACGTTTCCTCCAGCGCCCGCGCCAGCGTCAGCAGCTCCGAATCCTTCGTGTTGAAGCTCGACCCGGCGGCCGCCAAAATACTCGGCGGCATCAGCGCCGGATTTGCCGATCACGTTGAAGACGTCACCGCCGCCGCCGTACTGCGCGGTGAAAGTCGAGGTAATGATTTGGACTTCGGCGGTGGATTCGAAGATCCGATCGTCTCCTATGTTGGCGCTGTGCGGAAGCCGGATTGAGGCCCCGTCAGCCAGATAGCTGGAGTAGAACGGCAGGGTGCCATTGATGGACATAGAGACGCCCCCGCTCCCTTGACCCGTAGCAGGCGTGCCTGTGGCCCCGGGATCATTTTCACTATGTTTTGCCAGTCGGGAGTGACATTCGACAGCGCTGCCATGGTCGCTCTTGCTATGGTGCTCGACTGTTCGGCGCCTTCAGTCTGCAGCAGCGGCGTCTCTGCCGTCACCTGGACTTGCTGTTGAGCGGACCCGACGGAAAGCTGCGCATCTACGCCGATGGCGCCGACCGTGAGAACGACCGCGTCGCGAACCACCTACCCGAAACCCGCTTTGGAGACGGTGATCGTGTACTGCCCGGGCAAAATCGAAACCGCGTCGTAAAGAACGGCTCCGTTTGTGACGAGTTCCTTGGTCACGCCCGTGTCTACGTCCAGGAGCGTTACGCTTACGCCCGGGATAACGGCGCCGGAGGCATCGGTAACCGTGCCGCGGATATCGCCGGAATTGGTATTCTGTGCAAGGCCGAAACCGGCCATGCATATAATGAGGATCGCGGCCCAGAGAACGCGATCCGCTGCCAGCCAGAGGCGGGCGCCGCCCAAACGGCCTTCAATATTCACGATACTCCCCCTGAAGATTCCTTGTTGCGATTCACCCGGATCGACCAACGTCAAAGACTGCGGTAACGTTGTATCCCGACTTTGACTGCCTTGCCAAGGTTCGGTTCGGAAGCGAGACAAGCGGCGCGGGGGGTATAGTTCGTGGTGGTGGGGAGCGAAGACTCACCAGGTCCAGCACTTCGAAGCGCACTTTGGCCTGCGGAAGCTGCCGCCCGATCCGCTCCACGGCATCCTGGCCCTTCACCTCTGAGTATCACGTCACTGCCCGCGCGCGCTAACTCGAGTGCTATGCCAGCTTGCCCGCTGGGATGCCCGGCTGTCGATCGTAACTGGCGGTTGCCGGCGATGGCTTAGTGGCTGGTCAAGGCGACGGCGAGCGCGATCAGTGCCTTGATGCCCGGCACGATGCTGCTCGCTTCCGTGTTTTCCTCCAGCCGGTGAGGCATTTGTTCGAGAGTCGCGCCCACGGCAACCGCGGGGATGCCCATGCTCACCGCGATATTCGCGTCGGTAGAACCCACATCGTGAGCAGATATTTCCGGCGTGCCCGGTTTGCGGAAGTAGTTCGCGGTGGCCAGTGCCGTCTGCACCAGCGGATGGTTGAGCCGCTCCTTTTGCGGCAAAGCCTTCGAGTAGTCGATGCCCATTTTTTGCTCCATCCGGAAGCCCACGCCTTCCTGGACGGCGATTCCCTTCGCAGTGGAAACAACCGCGCTCTCCAGGCGATCTTGCGTAGCGCTGTCCAGGGAACGCAGATCCACCGTGAACCAAGCCTCGCGCGGGACGGCGTTCACCACCGTGCCGCCGCCTAACATTCCCACGTTCAAAACGGGGAGCTTGAAGGTTTCGAGGCCCGCGGCGATAGGCGGCAGCGGAATGTCATAGAGCGCGGTAATCGCCTTAGCGACAGCTTTGGCCGGGCTCGGCCCGCCGCGGCTTTCCATGGTGTGCGCCCCGGGTGAAGTGTAGAAGAACTTGAACTGATTGATGCGCAGCGCGCCGTACCAGACTTCCGCGGATGAGACATCGGCGGCGACGAACATATCGGGCTTATAACCGCTGGTCTCCAGCCAGTGCTTGGCGCCCAGCAGCCCCAGTTCCTCCTGAACGGACGCCAGAAAGATGAGGTCGCCTTTGGTCTTGATGCCGGCTCGGTTCAGGGCCCGGAACATTTCGAGAACCGCCATCAGGTTCGACGTGTCATCGCCCACGCCAGGCGCGCGCAGAGTGTCGCCCTCGCGCTTCACCTTCAGGTCGGTTCCTTCGGGGAATACCGTATCCGTGTGGGCAGCAAACACAACTGTGGGGCCGCCGCCCGTTCCTTTACGGACGCCGCTCACGTTAAACATGTCGTCGCTCTTGATCTCGCTCAGTCCGAGTTTTTCCATCTCGGCGCGAATGTACTTTGCGCGAGCCTGCTCCTTCCCCGAGGGCGCCGGTATTTCCACCAGCCGGATCCATTCTTCGACGATGTCCGCGGCGCGGCCATCCACCGACTGCAGCGCCTTCTTCATCTCCGGTTTCTCGAGCAGCGACGGTTGGAACCAGCTACTTTGCGCGCAGAGCCGCGAAGTAGCCAGCAGAAGCAGTGTGACGAAAGGTTTCCGCATGAGCATATGAAGAATCATACTCTGCCCGAATCTCTCAGTGTGGCGCACGCACCCTTGCGTGCAGCGTTCACACTCGTGTGAACGCGCGTCGAGTTGCTCCCCAAGTAACCCGGCCAGACTCGGAGGGTTGAGTGAACAGTTGAGGACGGCCGGGTTGTCGTCGTTCGTGACAGTAAACAAACGACTTACACGTTTGTTTACTGGAGAGTACTAAGACCAGGTCCAAATCTCTGCCCGTGCTGCTTGGCGACCGGCCACACCCAGAACCGCCCTTGCGCTTCCACACACAGCAGTGTATATGTAGAAGTACGAGGTATCTGTGAACAATGACCTGGCTGCGACGCCTTTTCCGGCGCGAGCGCTTAGAGCGCGAGCTCGATAACGAGCTCCAGTATGATTTGGAACTCCGTATCGCAGCGCTAGTGACCCAGGGAGTAGCTCCCCAAGAAGCCGCCCGCCGCGCGCGAATCGAGTTCGGCGGGGCCGATGAGATCAAAGAAGCCTGCCGCGACGCGCGCGGGACGCGCTGGCTCGAGGATTTCATCCGCGATACCCGCTATGGCCTGCGCACACTGCGCCGCAGCCCGGTGTTTACCGGCGTCGCGATCCTCTCGCTGGCCCTCGGCATCGGCGCCAACACCGCCATCTTCAGCCTGATGGACCGCGTCATGTTCCGCATGATGCCGGTGCGCCAGCCGGATCAGCTCGTGCAGATCACGCGGTTCCATCCGCCTTACGGTCCCGCCGCCGTGTCCTACCCTCTGTTTCAGGCGCTCGGAAAGGGGCTCGGCAGCTTCGAAGGCTTGCTGGCTCACTCCCTACTGGATGCCCGCGATATCGCCATTGACGGCAATCCGGAGACCGTCGATTTCGATCTCGTCTCGGGTTCGTATTATCCACTGCTGGGAGTCCACGCCGCGCTCGGCCGCACTTTCGACGAAGACGCCGATCGCGCGCCGGGGGCCCCCGCCGTCGCCGTAATCAGTCATCGCTACTGGGAGCGCCGCTTCGCATCGAATCCGGCAGTCGTCGGCAAAACCTTCCGGCGTCTGGACACAGTCTTCACCATCGTCGGCGTGACGCCGCGGGAATTCTTCGGCACGGTCGTAGGCAAAGAGCCCGATATCACCGTTCCCATCACCATGGACGCCCAGGTCCGCGGCGGCGCCTCCTTTCTGCATGAGCCCAATTACCAATGGCTTTCGGTTATGGGCCGCTTGAAACCGGGCCGGGGCATCAACCAGGCGCAGGCGGAAGCGAAGCGGGTATTCGCCAACATCGCAGCGGCAGACGCAATGTCGGCTAAATTGGATAGTGCCCGCCGCGGCAGGCTGGGCGAGTATGTGGAGCTGCAGGCGGGCGGCAATGGCTTTGACAATCTGCGGCGGCGGTTCGCGGAGCCGTTGACCATCCTTATGGGCACGGTCGCGCTGGTGCTGCTATTGGCATGCGCGAACCTGGCGAATCTGCTGCTGGCCAAATCGGCGGCGCGGCAGCGTGAGATCGCCGTCAGGCTGGCGATCGGCGCGGGCCGCGGCCGCGTCGTCCGGCAACTGGTGGCTGAAGGATTGTTGCTGGCGGTGGCCGGGGGGGCGCTCGGCGTGCTGCTGGCGTACGGATTCGCCGAGGGCCTGGTGACTGCGATGTCGAACGGCGGCCCGCGCATGCTTCTCGATGTGGCGCCCAACGCGCGCGTGCTATTCTTCGCAGCGGCAGTGTCCGCGATCGCGTGTATTTTCTTCAGCCTCACGCCGGCGCTTCAGGCTACGCGCCAGAGCTTCCAACCGGCGCTGGCGGAAGTCCGCGCGGTCCGGTGGCGGCTGGGCAAAGGGCTGATCGTGGCGCAGATGGCGATCACGATTTTGCTGCTGATCGGCGCGGGACTGTTTGGCCGCACGCTGATCAATATGTACTCGCTCGATTCTGGTTTCAATCGGCAGGACGTAGTTCTGTTCTCCACCAACGCCGCGCAGCTGCGCTACACTCGCCCGCGAATGCAAGAGATGCAGATCCGTGTGCCGGCGGAATTGGAAGCGCTGCCTGGCGTCCGATCCGCCAGCGTGTCCATGTTCGCCCCAATCAGCGGAGGCGGCTGGGACGGCAGTTTCATTGTGGAGGGCCATCCCCTGACGGGGAGCCAAAATGACATTTCGCACGCCAATTCGGTGGGCGTCGATTTCTTCAAGACTTTCCGTACGCCGGTGGTTTTAGGCCGCGAGTTCAACCAGCGGGACACCGACGCTTCGCCGCGCGTCGTCATCGTCAACCAGGCATTCGCCCGTTATTATTTTCCGGATCGGTCTCCACTGGGGAAGTGGGTGGCGTTCGAGGGACCCGAGCACGATACGCACTACCAGATCGTGGGCGTGGTAAAGGACGTGAAATACGAGAGTCTTCGCCACCATTTTCCTAAAACCATTTACATGATGAACGCGCAAGTTCCGCTCGGGCCCGATTCGTACACGTTTTCGGTGCGGACCGAAGGGGGTATGGCCGCTGCCGTACAGGCGATCGGAGCGGCGCTGGCGCACGTGGATCCGGAGCTACGCCCCGCGAGCGTGCTCAGTCTGGAGGACCACGTCACACGATCGCTCTTGCAGGAACGCCTATTGGCGACCCTCGCTACGTTCTTCGGCGCACTGGCGCTGTCGCTGGGAGCAGTGGGGATTTACGGGACGATGGCGTTCCAGGTAGCGCGGCGGCGCAGGGAGATTGGCATCCGCATGGCCTTGGGCGCCGATGAAAGCTCGGTGATCGCCATGGTGTTAAGTCAGACGGCGCGCCTGACGCTGGCGGGCTGCGCCATCGGAGCCGCGGCAGGGCTCGCGCTGACGCACCTGGCGGAATCGCTCTTGTACGGTGTGAGCCCAAACGATCCGCCGACGTTCCTCGCCGCCGCCGCCGGATTATTGCTGATCGCGCTAGCGGCGGCGTATTTGCCGGGGCGTAGCGCCGCGCGAACAAATCCAATAGAAACGCTACGCGTCGATTAGTGGGGCAGCCAATCCTGGCTGCAGGAGTTTCTACATCTCGGGAGCGATCGGGCCAATTGTGGGGCAGGCGCTTTCGCCTGCCAACCGCGCGCTCGACCAAGGCCAGGCACGGGATTTGCCGCCAGGCCGTCGCTTACCGGGGTTGTACTCCACATAGTGAACCAGACGGTCCAGTTCCGCTTCATCCCGCACACGATGGTCGAAGGATTCATCCTGCCAGAAGGCCTCCCCGGTTCGGCCAAGAATCAGGTTGGCTGGTCGCGCGGTGGAGCCTTTCAACCAACGCATGATCACCCGGGCTCGGAGTGGATAAAAGTGCCTTCCGCTCTCGCCATACAAGAGAGCATCGGCCACTACACGGGCTACTCGGGCCTTTGTCCACTTCACGGTCCAAGACGAGGAAGGCTCGGTCCGCGGATAGATTTGCGCCTGTGGGCGCCTGCAAGCGGCCGGGCTCGCGGGATGGAGCCAGCCAAACGCCAAGTGACAAACAGGAAAGTCGCCTCTGTGAGATCGGGATGCCAATGGGGAAGCTTTCTGCGGTAGAACATAACGAGTTGGCAGGCGAAAGCGCCCGCCCCACATATAGTGGACACATGGAAAATCGCAGGAGAATGTAGAAACTCCAGCGGCATTATCTACACGGCCCCAGCGCCCTTCCCCCGCTTCCTCGAACCCCGCGGCCTCGCAATCCTGATCATCAGCCGTTCCTCCCGCCGCCGCAGCTCGGCGCTGTCCTCGAACGCGAGCGCCGCGCGAGTCATCTCCAAAGCCATCGCGTAACTGCGCTCATGGTGCTCGTAGTGTTTAGCCAGCTCGGCCAGCGCGCGCACGCGGTAGGGATTGCGCTCCGCGGCCAGGTCCGTGAGCACGGCCAATGACGCGTCCGCGCGTCCGCTGCGGCGCTCAATCGCGGCGATGTCCCACTGCGTGCGGAAAAGCAGATGGTCGGGCAGCCCCATAGCCACAGCGCGGCGGAAGAGCGCGAGCGATTCGTCGCGGCGGCCGCTTTCCAGAAGCCATCGCGCCAGGCCGATCAGGTCGGCGCCGTGCCGCGCCTGCACGCTATCGGGCGCGCGGAATGCGAATGGCACAATCGCCGTCAGGCACGCCAGCGAGAGTATGTCGAGCGCGTTGTGGTGGAAAATCGGGACCAGTTCGAACGCCTGCCGCGTGCGCAGGAATTCCAGGTAGCAGTAGGGAATCATCTCGCCGGGCAGATCGCCCTCGCGCTCCACGCCCAGAATCTGGTTTTCCAGGTCCACCAGGCGGCACGATTCCAGGCGCAGCTTCCACAGCCGGCGCGCGCCGAACAGCAGATCGAGGTGCGGCAGGCGGCCGAACGGGTGAGCGGCGCGCGCCATGCGGTAGCGCGTTTCGAGCAGCGGCTGGTCGAATGCCTTGCCGTTGTAAGTAATCAGGACGTCGAACTGCCCCAGGTACTCGGAGAGCCGCGCCAGCAGTGACGGCTCGTCCGCGTAATCGCGCAGAAAGAACTGCCGCAGCCGGAAGCCCGTGGCATCAATCGAGCCCACGCCGATCAGAAAAGCGCACGCGCCGGCGGCGAGCCCGGTAGTCTCGGTATCGAGGAAAGCCCATTTGCCGGGCGGCGCGTCGCGGATCTCGCCCGCCGAGAGCGGCTGCAGCAAATCGCCGGGAAGACCCGCAAGATCCGCGATATCCACGCTGCCGTGGCGGCGGTGGCGCTCCCACAAGCGTTCGGTTTCGAAGTGCGCGCCGTAGGCCGTGCGGACCACTTCGCCCGTCAGCAGCTCTTCAATAGGATGGCGCGCGGGGCGCCGAACGGGACGGCGCGCGGCGGATGCCTCGCCGGCATACTTGCGGTCGATTTGCGCCACCCTTCGGCGCAGCGCGGCAAGCTGTAGCTGAACATCCTCCACCATTCGCCTTTTCTTTGCCTATCATAACCGATATCCTAATAACATCCAAACCCCAACCACCGGCATCGAAACCCGCACCCAGGTCCGCGCATTCTTCGCCCTTCTGTTCGCCCTGCTGATCGCATCGCGCCTGTGCCACATCCGAATTCTATGGGAGGGCGACACGCTGCCGCTGGCGGCGGCCGGGCAGATGCTCCACGGGAAGACCATCTATCGCGACATCTGGTACGACAAGCCGCCGCTCGTGGCGGCCTTCCACTTACTGCCGGATGCCCGACCCGGCTGGCCGCTCCGGATCGTAGACGCACTGTATGCGCTGCTGGCGTGCTGGATCGCCTTCGGATTCGCGCGCGCCATGTGGTCCGTGCGCGAGGGCATTTGGGCCGCGTCACTCGCGGGCTTCTTCCTGATCTTCGATTTTCCGGCGTCGGTGATTCCGGTCGGGTCCGACCTGTTGATGCTGGCGCCGCATCTCGCCGCGGTGTGGCTGGCGTGGAAGCGGCGTCCATTCTGGTGCGGGGCGATGGTAGGCGTGGCATTTTGGGCGAGTCCGAAAGCGCTCCTGGTGCTGGCGGTCTGCGCGCTATGGGATATCGGCGGAGCGCTTTGGATAGCCGCGGGATTCGCGGCCGTCTGCGCGGCGGGCGCGGCCTGGCTGGCGGCAGCCGGCGCGCTCGGGCCGTATTGGGACGAAGTCTGGCGCTGGGGACGCCTCTACGCGGGCAGCCCGTTCGTGGCTCACCCGCTGCGGAACGGCATCGTGCGCACCGCAAGCTGGGCCGGGTTCCATGCCGCGGCCGTGGCGGCGGCAGCCGTGTTCCTGTGGAAGCCCACGTGGAAGTCCACGTCGAAGTCCACGCAGAATTCCACGCCCTCTCCATGGAATGCCCGATGGAAGTGGCTGGCATGGCTGGCGATCTCGCTGGCAGGCGTGGCCCTCGGGATGCGATTCTTTCCGCGCTACTATTTTCTGCTGCTGCCCGTGGTCGTGATGATGGCCTCGCGCGGCTTCACCCTGATGGGCAAGTGGAGCGTCCTCGCGGCGCTGCTGCTGCTGATTCCCCTGGCGCGGTTCGCTCCGTCTTATTGGACCGCGCTGACCGACCCCGCATGGCGCGACACTGCGATGGATCGCGACAGCCGCGCGGCCGCGGCCCTGACGCTGCAACTGGCGAGACCGGGCGACACGCTATTCGTCTGGGGATACCGGCCCGAGATCTTCGTGTATACGCGGATGCCGGCGGGCACAATCTACCTCGATTCGCAGCCGCTCACGGGCGTCCCGGCGGACCGGCATCTGACGCAATCCGAGCCGGTGGAGCGCGTCGAACCCGCGCAGCGCCGCGCAGCCCTGGCGGAAACGCAGCCGTCATTCGTCTTGGACGGGCTAGGTCTGTACAATCCGCAATTAGCCATCGGACAATTCGCGGACCTGCGCCAATGGTTCGCGCAATACCGGGAAGTAGCCCGCAGCGGCCAAACCATAATCTACCAGCAAGTAGTGGCGCGGGGCCATGCCCTGCGATGAAGCCGCGGTGGCTTGGTGCGCACTTTCATAAATACTCACGCGTCTCGAATCGTGGCGCACGCACTCGTGCGTGCAGCGTTCACACTCATGTGAACGCGTCTTTCCGGGGCCTGGATACGTCGGTGTACTTATGAAACGGTGTACTCAGCGAACCGGTAGCCGTGGGATTTCGCGCCCGGCGATTGCGCCACGAAATGAGCGAATAGCCGATCAACGGAAGCAGCAGCCCCGCGAATAAAATCCGCGCGCTAACGGGCAGCCCCACCATGCGCGCCAATCGCGCCGCCCCCCGCACAGGCCTACTTTCCAGTCCAGCACGCCGCGCGCTTGCCCAGGAAGGCGCCGATGCCCTCCTGCGCGTCGGCCGCCAGCGCGTTCATCGACATCACTTCCTTGGCGTAGGCGTAAGCCTTAGGCTGGTCGAGATCGATCTGCGTATAGAATGCCTGCTTGCCGATGGAAACCACCAGCGAGCTCGCTTCGGCAACCTTCGCCGCGAGTTTGCGCGTCGTCGCGGCAAGATCGGCGGCGGGCACGGCTTGATTGATCAGGCCCCAATCGGCCGCGGTGCGCGCATCCACGGGGTCGCCGGTGAGCAGCATGAGCAGCGCGCGCTTGCGGCCGACGGCGCGGGTGAGCGCCACCATCGGCGTAGTGCAGAAGAGGCCGATCTTGACCCCGGGCGTGGCGAACCAGGCATCCTCGGCGGCAATCGCCAGGTCGCACGCGGCCACTAACTGGCAGCCGGCGGCGGTCGCCACGCCCTGCACCTCGGCGATCACGGGCTGCGGAATAGCCTGGATCTTGAGCATCAGCTGGCTGCAGACGTCGAAGATGCGCCGATATTCGTTGATATCGCGGCCGGTCATCTCCGCAAGGTCGTGCCCCGAGCAGAAGACTTTGCCGGCCGCGGCGAGGATGACGGCGCGGGTTCCGGCGTCTCGCGAGAGATGGTCCAGCGCGTCGACGATCTCGATCATCAGCTCGAGCGAGAGCGCGTTCCGGCGCTGCGGACGGTTCAGAGTGAGGATAGCGGCGGCGCCTTCGTGCGCCAGGGTCAGGTTTTCATAGGACATGTGAGGAATTTTACTGCATGTTCTGGACCTGACCAATCCGCGCCGTCTTCGCCCCAAACCCGAGTCACTCGAAATCAAAAAATATTTCCACCTATAGATACACCAACTTACTCTTCAACTTACCCTAACTGCCCCTTACCTCCGTACTAACTTAGTATCGGTAAACAAAATATCATGTCTTCACTTAGAAGAGTTCAATCATCGAAAGCCAACGGCGCCCTCTCTAAAGGCCCTTCCACCCCGGCGGGAAAGCTCCGCTCCTCGCAAAACGCCGTCACGCACGGCCTTTGCGCCACCTGTCTCGTCCTCGACGACGAATCGCGCGAGCATTTCCTCACTCTCCTCCAACAGCACGTCGACCGCTTCCGGCCCGCCGACGAAGTCGAGCAGGGCATGATCGAGGAAATGACCGCCGCCTGCTGGCGCCAGCGCCGCGCCTGGTCCATCGAAACGCGCATGTTCAATACCCACATGGCCCGCTCCAAGGATGGCGACACGCTCGACCGCATGGTCGACGCCGTCGAAATCATGGCCGCCGCGCCCTCTTTATCCCTTTTGCAGCGCTACGAAAACCGTCAGCACCTCATGTATCAGCGCGCACTCCGCACCTTCATCATGCTCCGCGGAGTCAAAGTTCCAAACGACCCTAGTCCCATTTCCGAACACCCTCCGGAAGCCCTCCCCAAACCGGAAGCCCTGCCCAAAATCGTAGAAAAAGCCGTCCAACCCCAGCCAGCCGCCGATCCAGAAGCACTGGGCAGCGCATGTTTCAGCCTGCATCAGTCGTCCCCCGCCCAACCGTCCGCGCCACCGCGCGTCAAAGGATCCGGAGGCTCCGCCTGAATGTAGGACAGGCCCTCCGGCCTGTCGTCCGTTGCGCGCACGCCAGGCCCGTAATAGCCCAATCTGTCATTCTCTGTACCCGCCCATTCAAAAAATGTACAACGCTCCTCCACAATCTCTGCCGCCTCACTGATTCCCAGGCACTTACCCCCGGCCCCGCCCGTGCACCTTCTCCTGCCATGACCAACACCGGATTCAAGCCCTTACTCAAAAACGCCGGCTTCCAAGCCTTCCTCTGGACGCAATTCCTCGGCGCGCTCAACGACAACATCTACAAAATCGCCGTCTCCATGCGCGCCGTCCACGTCGCCGCCAATTCCACCGCGAGCGGCTTCTACCTGTCGCTCGCCGGCGCCGTCTTTGTCCTCCCGTTTCTGCTCTTCTCCGGCTACTCCGGCCATCTCGCCGACGCCGTCGGCAAGCGCAAAGTCCTCGTCGGCGTCAAGGTCTTTGAGATCTTCGCCATGGCCGCGGGCCTCGCCACGTTCTTCACTACCAGCATCGAATGGATGCTCGTCGTGCTCTTCCTGATGGCGCTGCACTCCGCCGTATTCAGCCCCGCCAAGTACGGCATCGTTCCCGAAATGCTTCCCGCCCGCGACCTTTCCCGCGCCAACGCGCTGCTCGAAATGACCACCTTCGTCGCCATCGTCGTGGGCACATCCGCCGGCTCGCTCCTCTTCACCGCGTGGACCAGCCATCTATGGCGACTCGGCGCGGCCACGCTCGCCATAGCTGCTTTCGGCCTGGCCGCCAGCCTGCACATCCCGCGCGTTCCCGCCGCCGGGTCCGACCAGCCGTTCCGCTGGAATCCCTTCGCCGAAGTCGCCGCCGGTACCCGCCATCTGCGCCGCGACCGCCCGCTCTGGCTCACCGTCCTCGGCATCTCCTATTTCTGGTTCCTCGGCTTCCTATTGCAGATGGACCTGCTGCTCTTCGGCAGCGAAACGCTCCACGCCGACGATCTGCATATCGGCCTCATGGCCACCTGCCTCGCCGTGGGCATCGGCGCCGGCAGCCTTCTCGCCGGCCGTCTCTCGGGCGACAAAGTCGAGCTCGGCCTCGTCCCTCTCGGCTCCGCCCTCATGGGCGTTTTCAGCATCGGGCTCTTCCTCGCGCGCGGCTCCTACGCCGGTTCCATGCCGATGCTCTCGCTGCTCGGCCTCGCCGCGGGCCTCTTCATCGTGCCCCTGAACGCCTTCCTGCAACAGCGCGCCGGCGATCGCGAAAAGGGCCGCCTCATCGCCACCAATAACTTCTACAACACCATCGGCCTGCTACTGGCCACGGCTTTGCTTTGGGTCATGCATGACCGCCTGCACATCGCCCCCGGCCGCATCATCCTGATCTTCGGCTTCGTCACGCTCGCGGCCACCGTCTACATCGCCACCGCCGTTGACGATTTCCTGGTCCGCTTCGTCCTCTGGGCGCTCACCCACACCTTCTTCCGCATCCGCATCGTCGGCGCCGAAAACGTGCCCGCGCGCGGCGCCGCGCTGCTGGTCTCGAATCACGTCTCGTATGTCGATGGCTTCCTCATCGGCGCCTGCGTGCAGCGCTTCGTCCGCTTCCTGGTGTTAAAGCGCTACTACCAG